>Ga0307510_10008261_pt1 | contig 12406 bp, 10 predicted proteins | sample 12_EM_MG_FD_207224 | JGI IMG/M metagenome (GOLD analysis project Ga0307510, IMG submission 207224) | Populus trichocarpa ectomycorrhiza microbial communities from riparian zone in the Pacific Northwest, United States - 12_EM | ecosystem: Host-associated > Plants > Roots > Unclassified | place...
AAACATATCATCCGGGTCGCCGATTCCTTCCCCATCTTCTTGGACTCGTTTGCGACGCCGCCCTCGGGTGGTGTCGAGAGCGGGATTGGAAAAACGACGAGGCATCGTTGAAGGGGCCGCGCAGGATAGAGGAGACGATATGAAAGCTGGAAATATGGGTACGGTCGTAGATGCAAAGGGCGGAGAGACTGCATACATCTGCAGTGCAAGAGTAAGATGTTGTATTTGAGCATGCAACTAAATCTTTGATCAGCAAAAAAAACAAAGGGCTTAGACCGGCCGTACCTCAGCCTCACGACGATGCCAGCGCGTTCTTTCTTCGGTCCAGCGCCAGCTCAGCACATCATAGTCCTTCGCTCGGCGCTCGGCCTCCACGCGGCTCTTCTCTTCACGCAGCCGCGCCGCTTCAAGCGCACCCCGTAATGAGGCGATCTGTGTTTGTGCAGAAACAGAAATTGGCGGAGGGGTGAGAGGAAGGAGGGGAATAGGTGGGTGTCGAGTGCCTACTCGCGATGGAGACGCAGGTGAAGCGGCGTCATCACAGGGCGTAGATGGCTGGATGGAAGAAGAGATCGATATGCCAGAGATTGATAAAGGGGTGTCAGGTAGGGAGAAGGTAACAGGGGAATAGATGGGGGAGTTCGATCCACGTTGTGTGTTGGTTGCACGCGCTCCGGCGAAACGGGGTGGAGGATCATGATAAAACGATGACTGGCCGTCCCAGTCCCACGAACAGCTCGTAGTGCGAGTGTGTGACCGTTTCTGGCTTTTACGAGAAGGCATGTTCGAGGACGAACAAGACGCTTCTGTAAGGGAACTTGATCCGCATGACGAAGTAGAAGCGGGGAGATGATCAAGGGAAGCTTGAGGGGATGCATCCAGGGAGGATGTGTTGTGTTCCCTAAAGGCTGGACTCGTGTCGGGGAGTATCACCCTCGTAGGTTGGGGAGACAGACAATTATCCTCTCGTCCCTCGATAGCATTTGCTGTCGCGTCAGACGTCTTTGCCAATAATGGATTTGGAGTCTCGCCGGGGGACTTTGCAGTTGATGGTATCGGTGGGTTGTGCATGGTGGAGAATTGATTTGGCGGGAATCCATCGGGTCGGGAAGAATCAGATGTCTGAACGCTAGGTGATTCGTTGGTATCTTGCGGAGGGCAACCTTGTTCGGAGGTAGCCATAGTTGACTCCTCATTTGACACCGTGGAAGGCTGATTCAATTGACGAAGTAGCTCTTTGTACCTTTTCCCACCTTTCGATAACTCCTTGAATGGACCCTTACCACGACGTCGCCGCTCCTTCGAGCGTGAGGCTTTCCCTTTCGCGCTCTCTTCACCTCCTTGTTGGGCGACATCATGAGGAGCCCGTTCGGGTACGGCCTCCATATGCATATCTTCATTCATGGGGCTGGAGAAACTTGACAGGCGGAGTGAGGTAAAGGCCGTTCGTAAAGTGGATGGAGCGGGTGCATGGGCGGTGTCTTGAAGGAGAATAGATCTCTGGCAACGCCACAAGAGAACCGAGCTAGTCGCAACGGTGATAGCAGCTAGCGCAGAGATGAGAACGGTGTTGTCATTCTGAAGCCATCCTTCTTGAGGGCTTTGCTGAACGGCGACCATGTATTCATACAGCCCAGCGGACAGGAGGAGGAGAATAAGGCAGAGGGAGTGCCAATCTTGGCGCATAGCGGCATGTGGCTTCATTCAAACCCCGATCAGTTGCCGTTGCTTCTGCTTCTCTTCACTTGTTCTCGTCATTTCTGTGCTATAGTTTACAGTCCTCTAGGCTAAACCGTGATGCTATTGTAAAAGTACGTTCCAGATAACTCTCGCTATGCTGACACCGTCATTGCGGTCATCAGTGTGCTTCAACCCATCTTCTGCTATCTCCTTGTCTAGCACTCCCTTCTGACTTCGTACCCCGATTATCATCTTCATAATCTCTGCGGTAAACTCAGGGTGTCCCTGGAGCGTGAGAATATGGATTCGAGGCATCGAACCACTTGGAATCGGGATACGTGCATCCGGGTCTGAGAACTGCACCATACCCTGGTTCACGGTCTTGGTCGTCGACCCAAGCAGATGAAAGGATGGGGGGACAGTGGGTACATGGTCTCGGTGCATTTGTTGGATGTTCTGCCACGGCGTTAGGGTTTTAGCAACTGAAAACAAACGCCACCTTACGATACTGGGTACGCCAAAGATGCGCCGACCGAGGTCGGTGAGAATGACCTCGGTAATTGCGACTTCCCACTTTGAATTTAATACACATTCACCGCCCAGAGCTCGCGCAACGATCTGATGGCCGAAACATATCCCTGTGATAGACTCCCCTCAGTAGGTTGGGCGGATTTAATGTTCTTGTGCGTACCGATGATCTTAATTTGTGGCCTGTTCGTGGCAATATTGGCCACCCAGGGTACGAGTATGTTTATCCATTCAACGTTCTCGTATGCAGACGCGGCTAAATGATAAGGAGTGAGATTACTTCCTCGGCTCGTTCAACGGAGCACATTACAAGACCCAGTAATGACGACCCCATCACAGGTGTCAAGTACATCGTTTGGCGGATATTCCTTCGCACTTCGAACGTCGTAGGGGTGAAACGTAAAATCAGAGAGTCCATCAGGTAATGATCCACGAAAGAGTCTATCAAATATTATCGGATATTCTCCATAATCCTTGACTACCTCTGGGACGGGTACATCACACACGAGTAAAGCCAGATGGGCGGTGGTGGTGGCCATTGATTCCAAAGCTGCTTCTCTATGAGACGATCGTCGGAAATTGAGAGATCGGAGGGAAACCAGAAGTAAACTCGTCGTGTGTCAGTGTGTTGAGGCAACTGCTGCTGATGCTGACCAAGCGATGTAACTCGAGGTCACGGGCCGGTAGGCCGGTTGTACTGAGCCGCAGTACAGTACCGTGACAGTGCTTGTCCAGTTCGATTTTTGCTTTCTCGTCACCCCTCAGGCCTCAGCCCCCGAGACTACCTCTACCTTGTTCGCTGCTTTGGAGATCCCTATTCATTCAGGGCCTCTGAGTAGTGACATACCTCTTCTCTAGGGTTGCCGTCTTTATGTCTGCATCCAACAATGGCACGGGATCAGGCTCTGCTCTGGACCCTACCATCTTACGTTTCGCAGGAGCTGCAACTATTATTGCTACGCTTGTGTCTGCCACCTCAATATCGATGCATCTGAAGAACTACCGCAAGCCTATCTTACAACGGTGAGTGAACCCTTGTTCATATTGTGTTGGGGATGGGGTCGGAAGACGAACACACAGTTTGAGGATAGTAGTAATGATAGTCCACGTCGAGAGTTTCGGCGCTGGATTGTGTTCGGGCTGCGGGTAGCTTTCTCGATGCGTGCAAAGGCTGGGGTCGCGTAGACAATGAGTCCTTCAGGGGTTCACAACGTGGACGTGGACATGGGATGAGTTATACTCACCTTTACTTGAATTAGGATGGTAATTCGCATCATGTTGATGGTCCCAATATATGCCATCTCCTCTCTAATATCCCTATTTTCGCTGGAGGCGGCTTTCGTTATTGATGCTATCCGAGACATCTACGAGGTACGTCGTGCTTTGTCGAGCACTCGTTAGATCCCGACCACTCTTGCAGGCATTTGTAATTTATTGCTTTTTCCAACTACTAGTCGGATATCTCGGAGGAGAGCGCTCACTACTCATTCGAGTACATGGCCGTCTACCCAAGGCTACTCCTTTCCCCATGAATATCTTCCAACGCGAGCTCGACGTCAGCGATCCGTTCACATTTTTATTCCTCAAACGTGGAATTCTCCGTACGTCCATCGCTCCATTAAGGTCCTCACTTTCTGATTTAGACTTCTTCAAGAATATGTTCAAGTCAAGCCGTTCCTTGCGATTGCTTCGCTAGCGCTGAAGGCATCAGGAAAATACAACGAAGGCGAATTCCGTGCCGACTCGGGGTACCTCTATGTCAGCATCATCTATAATGCCAGCATCTGTTTAAGCTTGTACTGCTTGGCTATGTTCTGGCTCTCTATCAATGAAGATCTCAAACCATTCCGGTCGGTAGTTAATTCTCGTGTTATTTGACGTCCCTGACCTGACAAACGCCTGATAGCCCTATGCCCAAATTCCTTTGCGTGAAAGGCATATTGTTTTTCTCATTCTGGCAAGCCATTGGGGTATCTCTTCTGGCTTCTGTGGGTGCAATCAAGAGGCTAGGCCCGTATACGGACAAAGAACACATATCCCTCGGCCTAACCGATACCTTGATCTGCCTCGAGATGCCTTTCTTCGCTGTTGCACATCTTGCGGCATTCTCCCATAGGGACTACATTGATAAGAAAGTGACGTACGTTGGACGCATGCCGATGCGTCACGCTTTTCGGGACGCATTTGGTTTCAAGGACGTTCTCGAGGACATTCATGCCACATTGAATGGTCGGGGTATGGACTATCGTGAGTTTGAGCCGAGTGAGGGACACATGCACCAAGGACTTGGTCGCGAGCGTCGGATTCGTGCGGGACTTCGCTACTCCCGAGGGGGACGGGGAAAGTACTGGTTACCTCAAACCACAACACCGACTCGCTGGGAACGTCCACCTGAAGACGGCGTTCACGCGCCTCTCCTCTCCGAGGATATCGAAGATATAGTTCATGAGGCTGGCAATGCTGCGGATGGCGAATTTGCGGCTGTCGGCCTTGACCTTCCATTCGGTGGCCTTGATCCAGAAGACGAGGTTCTCTTTGAAAACAGCCGGAAATACTTATTTGGTGATTACAATTACCCATGCATTGACGCTAGCTCCGAAGTTGCGCGCGCGGAGATGTGGGAAGAAGAGGAGCGGATTCTCAGCAACGAGCGTAGCGCTTGGTTCTCTGATCATCAGGGTCGCAATCCCATCCCTGGCACGAATTACGGAGCTGTCGGCCTGTCGCATCCCCAACGGAACAAATCTCACTCCACCGCTACGGCCGTTGATTCGTCACCCACCCGTGAACGAGATGGTGATCGTTCGGACGCCCAGCTGTGTTGGACGAACGCATTTAAGCCGATGTTTGGGTTAAAATCGGCACCAGATCCTGGCATCTCCCATCCTTCCTCTCTCTCGGTATCGACCCAGATGGGCTCTACAGGGGCTGTTATGCGGCCCGACGCCATTGACCTCGTCACCGAAGGTCGTCAAATTACAGAAGTTGATGCGCTGCAACATGGTGAGCAGGGATCACGTGACGCGACTGAGCAACCGAGGGCAGGGAACTCAGTGGTGGCAGAGGGGCATAAACAAGAGAAGAGGAACCGCCCACCTGCAGCTCACGCGGATGCTGAGGGCTCAGAAGTGAAGACAATTGTTGGGTTTGCTGCACAGGTAGAAGATTCATCCCCTCACACGCAACCAAGACGGTTGGTAGACGTTTATGGAGATTTAGAGGACGATGAGAATCCTTGGTTGTGATGTTTGATGTAATCTTCCTACGCTTACGATATCACGCGGGTTGTTGGTTCAGACATGGGATACAATACCTAGTCACCTAACTTAGTATTCGGAGCAATTTCGTCTCATTCATGACCGCATTCCTACCTACGATTCATGTTCTCAGAAACGCGTACATGCATGTATATTTAATTCTCCCGCTGCGATAACCTTACTTTCCTCACCTCGCGGTAGAATGGTTGGTCGACGGCTGACGAAGAAGGGATAGATAAACAATTATCATGCAGTGACAGACCAGAGAGTTGAGAGTGTGATGAGAGCCCGGTATTAAACTTCATGCGTACGACCGTAAGGATATGTCGTCCGAACAATTAGCTACCAACTTTGAGCGCGAGCGCGGTGGCGGTGACTTCACCGGCATTGAGATGATGGAGAGCATGTTACATGTTACAGTAAGCTGTGTAAAATTCGAAATTATTTATTTATTTGCACCGTATATTACTAAAAATGGGGGAGGCCCGGCGGCCAAGATCATCACTGGGACCACCCAAGCGACGAGGTTGCCGCGTGGGCGCAGTTGTTGCCACTTGCGGCTGTCCTTCTCATTCGGTGCAACTTCTACCAACCCTCCATTCTATAATATTGGCCCTCTACTTCTTTCTTTCCTTCTCTCTTGCTTTCTTCACGCCAATCGTACCCAGTTTGATCCATGTCCTTTTTCAAACGACGTCGCAACCTCGACCCTGACCGAATCGAGGCTGACGATCACGACACCAATGTCGACGAGGACCTCCGTCTACGCACTGTCCGTACAGCCGCGTCAACCATAGCCGAGTCCATCGCCTCCGAGCAACGTGCCGAGCGTAGACGATCAATTAGACACAAACGCTCCAGATTCTTTCGATCCAAGTCGGCGAAGCATCCGGACCAAGAGAAGACATCTGCTTCTGTGCCAAATGGGCCAGCCGTTCAAATCACTGGCAAAAGGAGAAATGTCTACGTCAATATGCCATTGACCGCTGCGGAGGTGGATCGGTATGGAGAACCTATTCAACGCTATGCCAGGAACAAAGTGAAGACGACCAGTGAGTCGGGACTGTAATTTTGCATCGTATTCTTCTTACGCTTCACAGAGTACTCTGTAATCACGTTCATCCCCAAGAATTTGTACGAACAATTCAGACGGTATGCTACATAATACGCTCATCTCGGCTGTCACTGAGTACTTGCAGTGTTGCAAATCTGTATTTTTTGGTGCTCGTAGTCGCGCAGGGTACGTGTTCCGATGGTTTTCCTGTTTCTACATAGCTCAGCTGCTTTCAGTTTTCTCCATCTTTGGCGCCGTGTCACCACAATTAGCGGCACTGCCGCTTATGTTCATTCTCACGGTGACAGCCATCAAGGATGCAGTCGAGGATTACCGTCGAGCGGTGTTAGACGAGGAAGTCAACACTTCTGCCGTGACCAAGCTCGGCAACTGGCGCAACGTCAACCAACCCAAGGATCCACGCAACTGGTTTGAAAGACTCCTTGGACTGAACTCACCTGGCCGCGTGACTAGAGGCGTCCGCAAACTACGAGAAAGGGACGGCGCAGATTCGGAGATTGTTCTCCAACGCACTGGAACTCGCAGAAGCGAAAGTTTAGCTGACACCAGCAGCTTGTCTCTGGACAGAGATGGCGGTGGAAGGGGTCTTGAAGATATCCAGAGCATCGACTCGCATTCATATCCGCCATTACACAACAATGATCCTACACGGTCTTCCTCAACTTCATCACAGAATCTCGTAGCAAACGCATCATCTTCGACTCTCGCACCACCCTCGTCATCTGGGGCAGTGAACTGGTCAAAACCTATCTCGGGTTCTGCTCTGTGGGAGCGTACTCTTTGGAAAAAGCTCGAAGTCGGTGACATTGTTCTTCTTCGCGAGAACGAGCAGGTTCCCGCTGATATTGTCGTCCTTTCTACATCCGACCCTGATGGGCTATGTTATCTCGAGACCAAGAACCTTGATGGCGAAACTAATCTTAAACCACGCAAAGCTGTTAACGCCACGTCGCGCATACTCTCGGAAGGAGACATTGAACGCTCAGCCTTCATCCTGGATTCAGAGCCCCCACACCCCAACCTCTATCTCTACAATGGAGTCCTACGCTTTCAAGATCGGAACTCTGTTCAGTTGAAAAGTGAACCAGTCACGATCAACGAGATGGTACTTCGTGGATGCTCGATTCGGAACACGACCTGGGCCATTGGTTTAGTGGCCTTTACGGGAAAAGACACGAAGATAATGCTCAACGGAGGGGACACACCCTCGAAACGATCCAAGATAGAGAAGGAAACTAACTTCAATGTCATCGTCAATTTCATCCTCCTCCTCTTGATGTGCATCACCTCCGCGATTCTCAACGGCATCTTCGACTCTGAGACCGGGACGAGCGCGGCGTTGTTCGAAGCGGGTTCGAATCCAAGTTCTTCAGACGTGGTGAATGCCCTGGTCACATTTGTGTACGTGGATCCATCTGTTGAGCGAATCTGAATTGACTGTGGTGCAGATCCTGCCTCATTGCGTTCCAGAACATCGTTCCCATATCTCTATACATTTCGATTGAGATTGTCAAGACAATCCAAGCGTATTTCATCTCCCAGGACGTCGATATGTATTACATGCCCTTGAACAGCGCATGCGTCCCCAAAACTTGGAACATATCGGATGATCTCGGCCAGATAGAGTATATTTTTTCCGACAAAACTGGGACTTTAACGCAAAATGTGATGGAGTTTCAAAAGTGTTCGATTCACGGAGTCACATACGGCGAGGCTATAACCGAAGCACAACGTGGGGCCGCACGACGGGAGGGCCGAACGGACATGCCGAGCATAGAGGAGCAATCCATTCGAATGGGCGAGTTCCGTCAAGACATGGTGCAATTGTTGAACCAGGCATTTAAGAACCGTTACGTCCAGCCGGACAAACTGACCTTAGTGTCTCCAAAGCTTGCCGGAGACCTTATGGATCGATCAAAGGAGCAGCGTACACACATCGTCTCATTCTTTCGTGCACTCGCCATATGCCACACTGTACTTGCCGACAAACCAGACCCAGAACAACGCCCACACTTTCTGGGCTACAAGGCGGAATCTCCCGATGAATCGGCTCTTGTTGCAGCGGCACGCGACGTTGGTTTCCCGTTTCTCAGTCGAGCTCGCGACAGGCTTGACATTGAGGTCATGGGCCAACCGGAGAGCCATGTCCTTCTCAAGGTTCTCGAATTCAACAGCACGCGCAAGCGTATGAGCGTTGTTGTTCGAAACCCTCAAGGCCAGATTGTATTGTACTGCAAAGGCGCCGACAGCGTCATCTACGAACGGCTCGCGAAAGATCATGATTCTGGACTCAAAGATCAAACATCGAAGGACATGGAGGCTTTCGCTAACAGTGGCTTGCGCACGTTGTGCATTGCATACCGGTTGGTATCCGACGAAGAGTACCTCGAGTGGACCCGGGTCTATGATACGGCGGCTTCGTCAATTGCAGACCGCGACGAAGAAATCGAAAAGGCAAATGCACTGATAGAACACTCCCTTTATGTCCTAGGTGCCACTGCCCTGGAAGACAAACTGCAAGAAGGCGTGCCTGAGACGATCGAGAAACTGCATGCTGCAGGAATCAAGCTTTGGATTCTCACAGGTGATAAAGTTCAGACTGCTATTGAAATTGGTGCGTCTCTCAACTCATGTTCGTTGCTACTCCCGCTCAAAGTGGCCCAGCTTTCAGCTGCAATCTGTTGAAACATGACATGGAGATCATGATCTTATCCGCGGACACCGTTGATGGCGCTCGGGTGCAGTTAGAAGCTGGTTTGAACAAGATCGCCTCTGTCTTTGGGCCGCCGTCATGGGATCCCAAAAAGCGTGGTTTCTCATCAAATGCGACAGCCTCCTTTGCTGTTGTCATCGATGGTGATACCTTGCGTCACACACTGGACCCTACTTTGAAGACTTTGTTCTTAAATCTCGGGACTCAATGCGAGACCGTCGTTTGTTGCAGGGTTTCACCCGCGCAGAAGGCGCTCGCGGTCAAACTTGTCAAGGATGGTAGAGACGCGATGACATTATCGATTGGGGACGGTGCCAACGACGTTGCGATGATCCAGGAGGCCAACGTTGGTGTCGGCCTCTTCGGACTGGAGGGCTCGCAAGCTGCCATGTCAGCGGACTATGCATTTGGTCAATTCAGGTTCCTGACTAAACTGCTTATTGTCCATGGGCGTTGGTCCTATCGCCGTATCGCCGACCTGCATAGTAACTTCTTCTATAAGGTAAGTAGTTGGGTCGCGTAAGTTACCGTTACCTCGTTGAGAAGATCACATCAGAATGTCATCTGGACATTGGCGATGTTCTGGTTCCTCATATATAACAGGTGAGATTGACTGCTTTCCTTATCGTTTGTCGTTCTTACACTCCACCCAGCTTTGATGCGACCTACCTGTATCAGTACACATTTATCATGTTATACAACCTCGTATTTACGTCATTACCTGTCATCGTATTGGGAGGTAAGCCTTCAGGAGTTGTTTCCCTTTCCTCTATTGACAATCTCGCTCCAAGCTTTTGACCAGGACATCAACGCCAGGGCCGCTATGGCATTTCCCCAGTTGTACATCCGGGGAGTCCGTGGCCTAGAGTACACGCGGACCAAGTTTTGGCTATACATGCTTGATGGCCTGTATCAGTCGGTCGTCGTATTCTACGTCCCTTACCTCGTCTGGACCGCTGGATGGGCAATTTCGTCAGATGGCCGCACTATCGAGTCATTATCAGATTTTGGGACGACGGTCGCAGTTGCAGCGATTGTCACGGCAAATAGTTACGTTGGAATCAACACACATTAGTGAGTCATATGTGCTAGTTGTCTCCTATGCCCGACTGACATTGTCGAGTAGTTGGACCATCATCACTTGGGTTATAATCCCTGGTTCCTCCTTAGTGATGCTCCTTTGGATCGTAGTTTATTCGTTTTTCGAAAGTTTCGACTTCGCAGACGAGGCGCAGAGGCTCCTCGGTGGACCTACCTTTTGGGTAACCGTGGTTTTGAGCATAGCAATCGCTCTGCGTGAGTAAGCTACGCTATCTGGTCTTTATGTGCTCACTCGGTTTCTCAGTTCCGCGCGTCCTTGTCAAGTTTGTTTCAACGTCTTTCGCGCCCCAAGATGTCGACATAGTGCGCTTTATGTGGGTCAAGGGCAATCTCAAGGACAACCTTGGAATCAGACGTCGCAACAAAGAGATGGTCGTCGTGGATGGATCTTCATCAGACCCCGAAGGGACACCAATGTTTAGGGAACCCCATACCCGTTCCATCTCCGAAATTTCAACCCCGGATGTTTATGAGCCGGGTTTGCCACGTGGCCTTGGGGACCACACACCCATCAATCGAATTGAAGGTCTTGACGCGACCACCCCACAAATCAGCGGGCCATCGATACCCCCTTCGACTTCTCCACGCGGCCTTCTCACCCCTACCGTGACTACGGGTGAAGAAGATAACGCTATGATGTCTACGCCTACCTCACCGGCCATGGCGACCCGTGCGGCGGCAATGTCACCCTCCCCTCAACCATCCTACTATTCGGCCTCTGACATTCCCTTGCCATCCCCTGTCCCGTCTCCAGGCTACGTGCCTTCGCAAGCTTACACACGAGCTCCATCCATCTCGTATTCACGCCCGCTCCGTGGTCAGTATCTTTCTCATCCAGATAACCTTCACTTGCCTCCAAACTCGTATGAAATGCAAGTGCACAGCCCGAAGTTAGAGGAAAGTTCGAACTTGACGGAGGGACGGGGATGGTCAGGAATCAATGAGGACACCCGTGTAAGCACGCTATCGACAACTGATCATGGTCCAATGGCACTATAAGCATCTTTTACCCTACTGACTCATAATTTATTGCATTGAGGCATCCACCTCCTTGGTGGCTGTGCTTGTTTCTCATACCAATGGACATATATAGAGAGATATATACAAACACTGATGGTATGTGATGTGGTTTGCATTATCCATTCCTTGACCTTTGTGGATTATATGTTAGATTAGAATAGTAGAGAATAGAGGTACAGATACCATATGCAGACAACACCCCTCTGACTTATTTATTTCTCCCCCCATTATAGTTTGTTATATTATTAGCATTTTTTTTTTCACAGTTGAACTGGGTAGTATATTTGTCTAAGACAAACTGCATTTGAGCACTATAAAAGAGCTATGGGAATGGGGTGTAACTGTCAGGAACTTACTACTTTTAAAGGCAGCAAGACCCAATGATGGTTTGGAGTTGGAGGTGACAGATCCAAAGGACAATGAGTGAGATGTTGAGTAGGAAGATGCTAAGAGCAAGGAGAGGAATGGCAAGGATAGGGGACATGGGAGAAGACTTGGGATCCAGTGTGATGGGGGTAGACAAGAGAACAGTCTGAGGACTGTTCACTCAGATTCATAGGTCTTATATACTAATACAGGGTGGTCTATGCATAGTTTAGGGTAGGTACAAGTACAGGTAACAAGTGATTGTGGATGACTGCAGATTACCTCATCCACAGTTATTGGGACTCCACCCCAATAAGTTGCATCTTTGTTGATAGTTTAGTTGATGCATCTTGTTGATTGTTCCCACAGTCTTCCATGTGTTAATCAATGGACGCATTGTGCATTTGAAGTGTATTTGATCCAATGACTTTGTTGATGACCAATCCCTTGGCAGGTCATGTGTTATCTTCCCAGGGTCACATGCTATTAAGTCACATGATGTAATAGTGACAGAGGCATCATATGACAAGTTATATGCTAGATCATGTGATAGGTTCCCACAGTCATATGGTCTTTGAGTTACTTGGCTGTAGCTGGGTTTAGGGGCGGTTGTAAGAAGACTTGTGTTTGTGCTATTGGGCCCAGGGAATGTGTTCTTTGGTGTTG
>Ga0307510_10008262_pt1 | contig 12405 bp, 15 predicted proteins | sample 12_EM_MG_FD_207224 | JGI IMG/M metagenome (GOLD analysis project Ga0307510, IMG submission 207224) | Populus trichocarpa ectomycorrhiza microbial communities from riparian zone in the Pacific Northwest, United States - 12_EM | ecosystem: Host-associated > Plants > Roots > Unclassified | place...
TTCAAGATGGCTCAGTCATCGAAAGAGGGTTTCGCTCCAGTTCAGACCACGTGACTGCAGCAGTGGAAGCCGCCATCGCTGGAGTACTCTCCCTTGGTCAACACCCTGGCCAACACACCATGATATTCGTGCCCAACCGCACACTCCACAAACCATTATTCTCCCTCGCGAAACACAAACATCTACCACAAGCAACCTTATTCACAGCTGCCCTTCAGATGCAATGTTTCCTTCACCCACACACCACAATTGCGGTCTACCCCCTCCCAGTGAAACTCCGGAAAAAACCCACTCGTGCCGATCCGCAGATATTCGCCTGCGACTGGCCTGGACCCCAGTCCAAGAACTACCACCTTGCAGAGCTGCGCGCTGAGGCTCAATTACTCCACCTCCTGGAACACGTCCCACCGCCAACCTTAAAGTCACTACCCTTCCGCTTATGGAAAGACGACCAGGACTCACGCGCTGACCCGCCACGATGTAAGTGGACCAATGACATCATCCAGGTCCCAGAGTCCTCGACTCCCTCCAACCTTGTCTTAGGCGCCCTCTCCCTTGGACAACGTCGCGCCATGTCAGCCGTCCTACAAGCCTTCACCACACACTGTTTTTGTGGGGAATACTCACAATGCATGCGACCAACTTCTGGAGACGTCACTACTTGTCCCTGCACATTCACACAGACTCCCATCCCAATGATCGAACTGGACCAGAATGGCGACCCCCAGCCAAAAGCTGGTGGAGACCAAGAACAACCCAGGGGGCGGTCCTCAGTTGTGCAGCCACACGCTGTGCCTCTGCAGACTGTTACTGTCGCGAATCACGGCTTTGAGGACCTCATGGCTGAACACTTGGACCCTAGACATCGCACCCCAACCCCATCTCCACTGCCTTACAGTTCGCTTCGCTGTGCTCGGCGAGGCCGTCGCCGCCGTGGTCCACGACCCGTCGGCTCTCCACCCCCTGCTCCCGTTCTCCATTCTGCCTCTCATATTATTGACTCCCGCTCGCACTACCCGTGCCCGCTTGTTTCTGAGTTTCGCTCTCGCATTCTCATGGACAGTACTATACGATATCTTTTTTGGACCTTCAAAGGTGCGGCATCTCTTGCCACCTTCCTCCTACGCAGCAATTCCCTCCTCCGCCCCCTGCCTCCCCGCCCTGATTCACCATAATTTACTTTACTGGTAGGCCTCCGCGCCTATGGACTTCGCGTCACACATTCTACCTCACCCTGATCTTCCAGACATTCTGTTATACACGCCCTGGGCCTCTTATGTAGTGTTCTTGTAGCACCGCGATCTCTTGTTGTCTTGTACAGTGGAGAATAAACTTCCAATTCCAAAAAAAAAAAAAAAAAAAAAAAAACTTGTCAGCCCGAACCCGTCACCAGCACTACGTGACTGACTCTGTGCAGCTCTGCTCGCCGTACATGTGGCAACGATTGCTGGAGACCTATGCGTACGCCATCCCATCTACCCGGAACCGCTGACCACGGATTGTTAGGGGTCCCTGACGCGGGTTTGGCCGACATAGCTTGAAGTGATTTCCTGCGGACGGCTTCTTCACCACACTCCCCACGTCGAACTACTGTAGGAGCACAGGTGTGTTCTCCGTCCTGTCACAGCGACAGGCAACTTCATATTCCATCGCATTATTGGACGTCACATAGCGCGGCAGCTGTGTTCTGTGGTAATGCCATGAATCCTCTGAGTATCGTTCCAAGGATCCGAGAACGCACAATGGAGTAAGGTTGAAGGCGACGTTCCCGAAACAATGAGAACGCGCGGAAGGGAAGCGTATCGAGCGTAAGACTTGAGGGAGTCCCAGCGGGCACGCGAACAGAAAGGGGGAAAGAGCGGTCTCTGATTGCAAACCTGGCCAAGGCCGGGCAATGGGGAATATATACAGTACACGTATGCCACACATGATGCAGTCGAGGGAATAAAAACCGACAGCGGGCGCAGGGGTGAGGCGATGGCAACGACATTTGACAGTGAGGCCAATGTAAAATAGGAAGTCCTAGAGTGGAGAGCAAATGATCTAAGGCGAAAGGGGATAAGGAACGTACGACAAGGGCTTGATTAAGGAAAGACCGGTCGATTCCGAGGCCACAGCGTGCTCCATCCTTAGCGTGACAGTGGAATGGTTATTATTGTCAACCTCGTGTTTTCCGTGAGGCCACGGTTCTTAATCCCAAGGGCCACCGAGATACTTTCAAGCTCTGAATACGCCCCCTACCTCCCAATACTTCTTAATGTCTCAAACTCAACACTCATTGTCAGATATTGAAAGCGGGCCAACAATAGGTATTGTGACGGCTGCTCGGTTTCTCCTTCGCTAGATTCGGTCGCCAATATTAATATGTGCAACAGGTGATAACCATAGCCCGTCGGGCGCGGCAATGAATCAACCACCCCAGCTACTCCAGGAAAATTTCGACTATGGTGATAGCTCGTGGCCGCTCTATTCCATGTACTGCAAGATTGCCCAAGAAGACGACAACAAGATAACCGAACGCTGTCAAAAAGATACAGATGGCACCCTGGTTTTCGTGAGCCCTCGAGTTAACTCAGGCCTGACTGTGCAAGTTAACCGGAGGTTACAGACAGGTCTATTCGCTGCCACCGTCGGTACATTGCTTACGATCTCTATCCCGGACCTCAAACCGAACTCACAAGATATATCCGCCTTCTACCTGGAGAACATCTTTCAACTTTTAGCCAACCCAAACGCATCTGGTGCAACGATCCCATCCACTCTGACCAGAGCACCTTCGTTTTCTCCACCGAAATATGCCGTCTGGGTGAATTCGCTCTGGTTCCTGAGCTTGGCTATCAGTCTTTCGGGTGCCATTGTGGCAACTCTAGGACAGCAATGGGCACATCGATACATCACAATCACTCAACACCCACGGTATACCCCAGACCAGCGAGCACGAATCCGCACAATCTTTGCCAATTACGCTCTGCAGCCGTATTCTATTTGGGGGGCCGGTCTAACGCCTCTCTATCTACATGTTTCATTTTTCCTTTTCCTGGCTGGTGGCCTCATATATCTCTTCAATCTCAATTACGTTACCTTCGGCGTGGTGGTTTTGTGGGTCGTTTTTGCCATGGTTGGATACGCAGTTCCCACGGTGGAGGGAATACGCATGCCCGAGGACCTGTTCTACACACCGTTTTCTCCGTCGGCTCTGCGCGAATGTCTCCGGGTGTCCGAAATGGTATTTCGACTTTGCAACTACATCAAACCGCTTCGCAACCTTTGCAAAGGTGCAAGTGAACGCTGTCATGCCATGAGAACTCGTTACTCCCACAGTTTCGTAGAAGGTAAATGGACACAGATCGAAGAAAAGGCAAAGGCACGGACATCGGAGATCGACGACATGATCATAGAGCGGACTTTGCTTGCCATGGACGACGATGAAGCACTTGGAAAGTTCTTTGATGCCATTCCTGGGTTCTGTAAGTCGCAATTAGATCAGGTCACTTTTCCGATTCAGACGAAGATCGGAGAAGCATTACTTGGATTCTTGGATCGCACTCTCTCATCCGATTCAATCCCCGAATCAGTTAAAAGCGAACGAGTCATCACCTACCTGATCGCGGCCCATGCTGCCCTCGGACCCGAGGCACCGTCGCAAATTTGGTCCAAATGCAAAGTACCACAATCCGTCGAGATGGCGCATACTCTGATACGCTGGTGCACTGGCAAAACCGGGTTTATCAATGAGCCCCTGCGATGGGTAGTTGCCATCATCCTTGCAACCGTGCAAGAACGCGATGACCGCTGGGTTGCGCTCGCTGACGATATATTTGGCTCGCCGGAGGATCCCATTCGGGATATCGTCGACCATGGCCGCGATAGTATGTTGCTTTTCATTTCGATCCGCAACACGCGCCAGTCCATTCTCCCCCAGCCCAGGATGCCATGGGTTTTGTTGTCGCCACCCAGCTTCAATATACGTGCCGCGCACCCTCGGCTACAGAACGACTTTTGTGCGTTGTGGAATGACATCGTTATACGTGCAAGGCAAGACGGGCATAATGATCCTGCTTATATCGATATTCTCCGTATGACCCGCCATAGTTATATGGCGTTACATCAAGACACCAACGCTGCCCCAGTTGCCTTCTCACACTTTACCGAGGATCACGCCGACATTCTGTTCGAGCCATTGTCGTATCCGTCGTGCAACATCCATAGCCATCGCTCAGCCTCGGCCAATCCCGTCCCCGCTCCCCCCACTATCCCACCTCACACCATACCTGACCACTCGCCAGGTGCCTTGCTGCAGCCCGCACCCTTAGTAGACAACCCCACCCTCCCCCTTCATGTTAACTCGCAGGGGACGGGCGTCACCCATGCAGGCCAAGGCAACGCTGACACTAGTACTCTCAACATCCCAGGCACTTTTGACTAATCCCTCGTTCAATTCATCGTGCTTGCCTTGCTCAGTAGCACGCCGAGGTCACCACAGCAGTTCCCTGACTTTATATCGACCTCAATCCCGACGTCCTTCTTCAACCGCAGCGACATTGCGACAGAGTCACCATCACACACAACTCCATTCTGACGCGATCGATCACACCTCTTGCATAGGGATTCAACCTCACCCCTGCCATCCCCACCCTGTCTGTCCCTCACCGGTTATCATGGTCCCACATCAATACGCTACTTTGACGATTCGTACTTTCCCTGGCTCTACATAATTTTCACTGACTCTCGAGTATGCTCGCGCGCTCGTAATCTTTCTTCCCCTCAATACCGCATGGGACCCTCCTGAATCTTACCAAGTCTAGTGTAGACTCGTAGTAGGCACATGCCTTGTATATAAACCCACTCATCAGATTACTGCAGACGCATCCCCTCTTTTGTATGTTCTCGAAAAGCCCCTTTCGCATGCGTGCTTCGTTTGTTGCAAACGAGGTTCGAGCCTTTCACCTCGCCGCAGGACTACTGTAGGACGTCCATCACTCGCAAAGACACAGAAAATTCTTGGACTATGGGCTATCCTTTGAGGGGACTTTTGGCCCTTGGAATTTTATATACTTGTACACGCACGCAGACGCATCGGTAGTTAGGAGTTCGTGGCAAAATACGTTCAGTGGATCCCATGTCGGCGAGTCGGAATAGGATAAAGAGCAACGAAAAAAGTCTTTCTCGATTAGACCTGCTAAACCAAGCTACCGAGTCAACACATCTTGATTTTGAGATTCAAAGAACCGCACTCTTCGCCGTGCTATTTGGTTTTCATCTCCTTTTTCGTAATCTTTGTTACGTCGTAACCGTCCGCGTGATGTTGCTTTTCCTCATCTCTCCTCACCTCCATTCTCCATCTCCTCGAACCCTGAAATTGTGCGTGTGGCACCGTCGTGCGTTTGAACGCCCAAGACAAGCCGCATTCTTTCATCCCTGGCCGCGAAAATCCAATAACGGTTCTGGAACATGGTAGCCACCTGGGAGAATTTACACTGAATTTACTCGACCTTAAGGCATTGGGCAGGGGACCTTCCGAATTAGGAAGCGGGTCTTCCGGTGTCGACTTTGTAGCTCACTTAGCCTCGAGGTCGATTCCAAGGTTTCCTTCGAGGCACGAATTACTCCTGTCCAAGGGACGGGTCGGCGTCTTGATACTACCTGGAGCTGAGAAGAGGGCTCTGCTGTGACAGTGAGCACATTTCCGGGCGTAAAGGTGGATGTGGGGTGCAGCGCTGAGTGGTGTGTGCACCTTCGCTCTTTGAATGCGTTTTCCTTGGTCTTTACCTGAAGGGTGTCATAACTCGGATGGAGCTCCCCCAGGTAATCCATGGGATTCACTATACCTATACGACACGTCTGCGCCCAATTGGACAATATCTTGGATATGACCGTTGCCATGCGAGATTGTGACAAAGACGTGGAGACGGCCAGTTGGTTCAAAGGCGATGCTGGATGGGGTAGAGGGCTTAGGTGAGGGTTGTAGGGAAGCTGTGCAATTAACTTACTAAGCGCCAGGGTCTACTACCTTTCTTCCGAAAGACGACTCTACGTGCCATGGGTGACACGCTAACAAAATTCCCCCCCTCCTGAAATTTGACGGCACCCTTGCCACCTCCCACACAGACCTTCGCCAAGTCTTGTCAGACCAATTCTTCCCTATCGTCCCGAAACCGGTCCCTGACTCTGACCCATCTGACCCCCTCCCCCGTCCCCCCCAAGAATTTGCACCCATCTCTGAGGAAGAAGTGTCATGCAACCTCTCATGCACATTGAACAAATCCGCCCCTGGCCCTACAGGAATCACTTACAAACTCCTGAAGTGGTGCCATTCCACTGCCCCCTCCCACCTCACCTCCATCTTCAATGCCGCTATAAGCCTTGGTCATCACCCTTGGCATTCAGCGACTGTGGTCCCCATCCCAAAACCCAGTAAAATAGATTACCGGGTTGTGAAGGCGTACTGCCCCATTTCCCTCCTCGAGTGCTGTGGCAAACTCCTGGAACGGATAGTCTTGAAGCGCGTCCTACTTGACGCCGCATGCTTCCAACTCTTCCCCCCCGCCAATTTGGATCCCGCAACTACCACACAGCATCAGATGCCATTTTAAGTATGGTCCATACAGTACAAACCTGCATTAAAGGCGGATGCGTTGCAGCCCTCCTTCTATTCGATATCCAGGGCTTCTTCAATAACCTACACGTCGGCCGCTTAGTCCACATCTTCCGCATCCTGGGCTTCGCCCCATCTCTGTGCGATTGGGTCTGATCTTTCCTTACAGATCGTTGGATCACACTGTCCTTTAATGGCAAACCCCTCCCAGAGGTGGTGCTCAACCACAGCACCCCACAAGGCTCCCTGCTGTCCCCCATCCTGTCAGCCATATACATCCTCCCCCTCCTCTGTCTTGCGGAAGCCTGGCGATTCAGGTCCCTGTCGTCATATGTCGATGACGGTGCTATTGTCGCCACTGGCGCCACCCACTCTTCTGTCATCCAAAAATGTGCCAATGGATTTTTCGTCGTCATGGACTGGCTTTTGCATAACGGCCTCCGCCTTGACCCTGACAAAACGGAATTCATTGCATTCCAACCACGTCGAGCGAACCCTGACCATGTCGGAGCCCTCCGACCTTCGATTGACCTGCGGGTTCCTGGTGGCGGGACCCTTCAGGTTCGTCAATCGTCACTGGTCCGATACCTTGGCATCTTCATTGACAACAAGTTCAATTGGGAACCCCATGTCAAAATCATGGCTGCATGTGCCCAGTCCTCTTTCAGAGGGCTGCTCCTTGGCAACTCTGTTTGTGGAATTGACTTCCACAACTGGCGCCTCATCTTCCATGCCATCACGCTCCCAGTTCTACTCTATGGCCTCCCGGTATGGTCTCACCATGCTCTGAAATCCCTCATCTGCATCCTCCAAGTTGCTCAAAATGTCGCTGTCCGTAAAATTAGCAGCACATTTCGCACCACCCCAATCGAGCCCCTGCATAACATGCTTGCCATTCCACCCATCAAATACACCATCGCGAAGTACCGCAAAGCCTTCACCATTCGCCTGTCGAAGCTCCCCCCCACCGCCCTTCTACGCACCCTCCCCTCCAATGACCCCTCCGCCTTCTACCTCCCTCCCGATCCCATTCCCACCCCACTTACTTCCCTCCTCCCCACCTCCTTTCCTGTCTTCTGCATCCCAACCGGTCTCATGTGGTCCCACCCCAGAGTATTCAACACTCTCGACGTCCCGGCCACACCAGCTCATTCCGCGACTATCGTTGATCTTGCAAACCATCCTCCCGCGGACCACAACACTGTCCATGTCTACCCGATCCCACACCCCGACCACTTCGTTGTCACCTTCCTCTCCTTCGCCAATGGCACATGCATCGAGCGCGGTTTTCACGCTAGCCATGATCGCACACTTGCTGCCGCTGAAGCTGCCATTGCGGGCGTCCTCTCTCTTGGACCCCACCCAGGACGACACATTATCATTTTCGTTCCGAATCGGAACCTTCACCGCCCCCTCCTGTCCCTGGCAAAGCACAAATATCTCCCCCAAGCTACCTTGTTTACAGGGGTGCTAGGCATGCAGTGCTTCCTCCACCCAGACATCGCCATCACCATCCACCCTCTGGCCGTCAAGCTTAATAGAAAGCCCACATGCACCAACCCCCGACTCTTCCCCTGCACCTGGCCGGGCCCCCGCGGGAAAGACTTCAATCTTGCTGAGTTGCAAGCCGAAGCACAGTCTCACCATATCCCCGACGCCCTCCCAAAACCCCTCTTGAAAACCCTTCCCTTCAGATTGTGGAAAGCCAACCAGGACAACCGTGCGGATCCACCTTGTTGCAAGTGGACAGGCGGTGTAATCCCAGTTTCTGAGTCCTCTCTCCCCTCTGACTTAATCATAGGGTCCCTTTCCCTTGGACAGCGCCGCGCCATGTGTGCCGCCCTCCAGGTCTTCTTCCAACATTGCTTTTGTGGTGCCTATTCACAATGCATGCGCCCCACATCTGGTGATACCATCATCTGCCCATGCACTTACTCACAAACCCCCATCCCGATGACCAAACTGGATCGCGATGGCAATCCTTGGCCAAAAGCCAAGGGGACCCAAGACTGACCCAGGGGGCAAAGGTCTGTCGCGTGGCCATATGCCACGCCTTGTTCACTTGTTTCCATTGCTAACCAAGGTGCCGGTTTTGAGGCCCTCATGGCGGAACAGCACGCCAACCCACGTCTTACCCCCTCCTGATCCCCTTCTCCTGCTTGAGGTAGCGCACGCCCCCTGGTGGCCCACTACAGCAGCCAGCGACGCGTCCAGAGATGCATGGCTCACCCTCAGCAGCGACCTGATACATGTGTTCTCCACTCTGCTTCCCATATCTTATCGGATTGCCCTCTGGTCTCGATCTTTCGCTCCCGTATACTTAAGGACTTCTCCTTTCATTACTTATTTTGGACTGTGAAAGGCACTGAAGCGCTGGCCACTTTTCTTGTATGTAGCAATTCCCTCCTCCACCCGTTACCCCCTTGCCCAGACCCCCCATGATCCCTTTCTCGGCTGGCTTGAGGCCTGAAGCACTATGTGCTTTCTGTTCTACTTATATCCGTTATGCTTGACAGTCTGTTATATACTCCCTGGGTCTCTTATGTAGTGTTCTTGTAGCACCACAATGTCTTGTTGTGTAAACAGTGGACAATAAACTCTGAATTCAAAAAAAAAAAAAAAAAGACGACTCTACCTCGATGAGATGTGATTGATCCCTTTTATCTGCTCTAGCAAGTCCAAAGGGTGCCTCGCTGCGGGTCTCCAGTGATTTCCGCAAAGTTGATATGTTCCGAGATGGGGGAGGAATTGTTGTGAGAATCGGACACCGCCGCGTGCTGGGGAGCACGAAACTCACAAGCAAGTATGCAGGAGCTCCCCTGGTCATCCCGAGACGGCGTCTTGGACTCAACATCAACATCTCTGGGCGTTGATACCAGTTTATAGTCGCTCAAGGCTGTTGACAAGAAGTGATTGGAAGGTTATCTATCGCCGGGGGCAATATCGGAGCGCTCAAGGTAACACGTGTTCTTGGCGAGGGCCGCATAGGATAGTCGACACCGCCGTGTCGGACCACTGGTTGTTCGACAAGACCCTGTATTAATTCGATCAGCTGCCAGGAAAAATTGAATCAGGAAGGAAGGGAGGTAGCAAGTTTGGTAGAACTTTCTCTGGGGGAGCGAGACTGAGGCGCCATCGTCAGAAGCACTAGTATCTATGAGAAGCAGGTGGTCGGGGTTATGACCCTTAAGCGATATTTATCATCAAACAATCACACAAAACCACTGAAGGAAGTTTTGCCAAATCACAGAGCCGCGCATCCGATGCATTGTCTAAGTATCCCCCAACTTCACACAACGCGGCAATACCTCATCATGGCAGAAAATCAAAATCGGCATGCACTCTCCGCGAGGCAGCGCCGAAGTTTCGCAGACCGGTTTCTGATTATAACTTACGAGCGGGTCATTTTAGTGATGTTGAAGTCTAAGGTGAGAGACTTGCAATGTCAAGTAGTGGTAGGGAATTTTCGAGCGAACAGGCGCACGTACAGTAATTGAGCCGTGTGTCAACAGTCAACAACAGTGATAAACACAGCCAACTACGTTATAACCACACAACAGGGCTGACATGTGGGCACGTGGCGCCACTCAGAGAACCGCACATCCGTCAAAGCTTTGTCCATCACACAGTCTGCAACGCAAAGGAAGAAGTTTACTCGAAAGTGTTAAAATGTTATATTTGTGTAGCTGATTGGTGGCGACGAACGGATCATGGCCCAAGGAGGCCAGAGGAGGGTGCGTCACCGTCACCGTCACAGCAACTGCAGTGCAACTGAAAACATAACCACTGCATGATTTTTGCAGGAACTGGTTAGCTCCAACCCGTCACCACCACTACGTGAGTGATCCTGTGCAGCTCTGCTCGCCGTACATGTGGCAATGATTGTTGGAGACCTATGCGTACGCTATCCCATCTACCTGGAACCGCTGACTACGGATTGTCGGAGATCCCTGACGCGGGTTTGGCCGACACAGCTTGAAGTCATTTCCTGCGGACGGCTTCTTCACCACTCCCCACGTCGAACTAGGAGCACGGATGTGTTCTCCGTCCTGTCACATCGACGGGTAAGTTCACATCCCATCGCATTATTGGATGTCACATAGCGCGGCAGCTAGCTTCGGCGGTAATGCCGCGAATCCTCATTTATGCCAAAGGCAATCTCAAAATACATGTCGCGTCCGCACGTGGGCGTTAGTGCTTTTGGGTAACCAACGTGGTGAGACGAAGACAGAAAGTCTCCGCTTGAGTTCAAGAATACGAAAAGATAAAGATAAACAGATAAAACCAAAGCTGCGTTCCAAGGATCCGAGAACGCACAACGGTGTAAGGTTAAGGGGTCCCGAAAGAATAACAACGCGTGGAAAGGAATCGTAACGAGCGTAAGACTTGAGGCGGCCGCAGCGGGCACGCGAACGGAAAGGGGGAAAGAGTGGTCTCTGATTGCACACCTGGTCAAGGCCGGGTAACGGAGAATATATACACCGAATGAGAACCTAGAGCGAACGACAGCGGGCGCAAGGGTGAGGCGATGGCAACGTCATTTGACAGTAAGGCTAATGTAAAATAGGAAGTCCTCGAGTGGAGAGCAAATGATCTAAGGCGAAAGGAGATAAAGAACGTACGAAAAGGGCTTAATTAAGGAAAGACACTGGAAAGACTGGCGGCCACAGCACTGCCACAGCGCGCTCCGTCCTCACCGTGACACTGCCAATGGCTATGGTCAACATCGTGTTTTCCGTGAGGTTACGGTTCTTAATCCCAAGGGCCACCAGGATCCTTTCAAGCTCTGAATACGCCCCCTACCTCCCAATACTTTTCAATGTCTCAACACCCATTGCCAGATATTGAAAGCGGGCCAACAATAGGTATTGTGACGGCCGCTCGGTCTTTCCTGAGCTAGATTGGGTCGCCAACATTAATATGTGCAATAGGTGATGACCATATCCCGTCGGGCGCGGCAATGAATCAACCACCCCAGCCACCCCAGGAAAATTTCGACTATGGTGATAGCTCGTGGCCGCTCTACTCCATGTACTGCAAGGTTGCACAAGAAGACGACAACAAGATAACCGAACGCTGTCAAAAAGATACAGATGGCACCTTGGTCTTCGTGAGTCCTCGAGTTAACTCAGACCTGACTGTGCAAGTTAACTGGATACAGACAGGTCTATTCGCTGCCACCGTCGGTACATTGCTTACGATTTCTATCCCGGACCTCAAACCGAACTCACAAGATACATCCGCCTTCTACCTGGAGAACATCTTTCAACTTTTAGCCAGCCCAAACGCATCTGATGCGATGATCCCATCTCCTCTGACCAAAGCACCTGTGTTCTCTCCACCGAGATATGCTGTCTGGGTGAATTCGCTCTGGTTCCTGAGCTTGGCTATCAGTCTTTCGGGTGCCATTGTGGCAACGTTAGGACAGCAATGGGCACATCGATACATCACAATCACTCAACACCCACGGTATACCCCCGACCAGCGAGCACGAATCCGCGCAATCTTTGCCGAATACGCTCTGGGGCGGTATTGTATTTGGGGGGCCGGTCTAACGCCTCTCTATCTACATGTTTCGTTCTTCCTTTTCCTGGCCGGTGGCCTCATATATCTCTTCAACCTCAATCACGTTACCTTCAGTGCGGTGGTTTTGTGGGTCTTTGTTTCCATGGTTGGATACGCAGCTTCCACGGTGGATGGGATACTCATGCCCGAGAACCTGTTCTACACACCGTTTTCTCCATCGGCTCTACGCGAATGTCTCCGGGTGTCCGAAATGGTACTTCGACTTTGCAACTACATCAAACCGC
>Ga0307510_10008265_pt1 | contig 12403 bp, 16 predicted proteins | sample 12_EM_MG_FD_207224 | JGI IMG/M metagenome (GOLD analysis project Ga0307510, IMG submission 207224) | Populus trichocarpa ectomycorrhiza microbial communities from riparian zone in the Pacific Northwest, United States - 12_EM | ecosystem: Host-associated > Plants > Roots > Unclassified | place...
CGTCGATTAATCCAAGATCTCCCATTATTCTGAGTCTAAAATATTGACAGCTATTCTGACAGCTCTACCAATTTACCGGTCACCTTCCTTTTTGGAAATGTGGGAAGCATGACAGCTCACATGATTCTTCGCGAAAATTGATCAACTGATGACGAGTGAAGATTATACAAGTCAGGCGTGACTTGGAATCGAGCGAGACACTAGCACGTGATCTCGAGACGTATAGAGTCTGAGGCAATTAGCAGCAAGGCTGACTAATGCGAAGAAGATTCGTTTGAGGGAAGCCGCATGCGTTCACTAGTGAGAAGAGACTATCAAAGTCTGATTGCACGAATAGAACGAGCTTGAGAAAAGCCGTTCTATGCTACAATGTACTGTACTTATACAAGTATGAGTGGAAGCTACTAGAAAGCAGAAGAAGACTATAGATGGTGACAGAGAGGGATGGAAACATATAGAGTCATATGGAAGTCTCTAGAAAACGCAAGAGCAGTCCATAGATAACTTAGTAAACATTGGGCAAGGCGGCCCGGAGTCACAGACAGAAACGGAACGAGAAAGACAAAATAGGAAAATGAGAATGAGGTAAGCGAGGCAGTCTGTGACATTACCCCCTTGTTAACGTCCTTTAGACGTCAACGTGGTCGTCTATGGCGGCACAGTACCCATGTTTGAAGTTGGGATGCATAGGATACACCTTGCAATCTCTGTATTCGAGACACATACAGTAAGGATCCTTACAATCGATCCCAGAGTGTCCGTGGCGTGAGCAGTGACGACAGAGGCCGATGCAGTAGCAGTCGTCGATGGAGTGCCCTATCTTGCCACACCACATGCACTTGCTGGGGTGACGGGCTCGTTCCTCAGTGATGCGGTTGTGGACCGAAGCGCGGATCTTCTTGACCTGTGCGCTGGAGAAGGAGGAGGCGATGTGGAGGGAGGAGTCGATGTGACGTTGGAGGCGTCCTATGGTGTTAGCTCCCGTAAGGCGGCTGGAGCTGCGATAGAGAGCTTGTCGCTCCACCTCGAGTGATTTGCAGAGTTGTCCCATACGCCTGGCAAGACGATCACAGGCCTTCTTGTGGGTCTGAAAGTGTTGAATTTTGCCAGCCAGTGTGGGGTCGTCCTCATAAAGGACGGCCCAGTCAACTCCCCTAGTCAGCTCTAAGTCTGGGTGAAAGAACAGCTCGTTTCGCGGCGACAGTGGGGAGGTGCGAGTTGTCTGGGGAACGGCATGGAGAGGGCAGGAGTGGACGACGCAGTAACGTCTGTTAGTGGCCAAGAGTTCAGGGAATGGGTTGCGGAGGTCATAGCGAATGAATGGGGCGATGACGTCTTCGTCGCCACATGGGATGACGAAGAGATGATGCGTCCCTGTAGTGTCAAAATTGTCCTGCCAGCCAGGACCGGGGTGAGTGCTCGGCTGAGGGCCAGCGGGGGAAGGCGCTTGATTTTCTTTGTCCGCCTCCATCAGTTCCTTGATTTTTGCATCCTGGTCCGACACTTGGCGGTAAAGGACCATGGCTAGTTCTTCGTAATCCGTCGTATCCCCCAAGGGATGAGACACTTGACGGATTGGTGTTATGTCAGCGAGAGGGACCCGAGGCAAGGAACGGCGGAGTTGAGGATGACGCTGAATACTTCCTTCCCATTCTTCCTCGTTCTTGTACTGCTCTCCATCCGCAATGACGGTGATCATAGACGTATGAGTAAGTGGAGATGGAGAGGAGGACGGTGGCTCTGAGGGGAACTCAGGATCGTTATACTCAGCTAGTTCGGTTCCGGGGTACGGTCCAGCTGGGGATCCGGGAATGAAAGGGGGAGAAGGGGTAGGTGGAACGAAGACGGGAGATAAGGGACATTGAGGGGGAACGTCGATGGGCAGAAGGGAATGATTGTCGGGGAATCGGCGGCGAACTTCTTCGATGTCGACCCCAAGTAGGTTCGAGACGTGCTCCAGCATCATTTGGTGGGGCCAGGCTGCTTCGGAATTGGTGGGACTATTAGGAGGGGGAGAGGTAACGACGTAGGGAGTGCTGCCTGCCGATTCTTGAGTAGGTGATGGGGAGCGAGAGGGTATGAAGATGGCGGAGTTGGCGTCGGTCATATCTTCGAGTTGTTGATTGAAAATTTGGGTTAGGTTGTTGGCAAAGGTGGGACTGGTACAATGAATGCTGAATAGATTTTGCTGGAAGCGTTTGTCGTATCCGTAGAAGATTGCAAAGGGGGAAGCCAGTGTGGGGAAACGATGGGGAAGTGAAGTGATTGGGAGTTAACGAGGGTGTCCTTTATACTGTTGGTCGTCCAGCCATAGCGGAGTTGTTTAGGTAGAAATCAGCTAATGAATCTGGGGCGTTGAGGTCTTTGTGATCAATCCATTGGTCGTCAGAATGAGGGTACCCTTTCCAGTGTACAAGGTATTGAAGTTTACGTTTCTTGCCGAAACGCCAAGCATCTAGAATGTTCTCAATTTCGTATTCTTCTTCACTATCAATGATCGGAGGAGGGCGTGTATAAGGCGTGCCATATTGCTCCGTCTCCTTATATGGAAGGAGGAGGTCTGTGTGAAACACGTTGTGAATTTTCATCGATTTAGGAAGATCAAGCTGCATCACAACTGGGCTTATCTTTTGTAAGACTTTGAAGGGTCCATATCGCTTTGGAGAGAGTTTGCAGTTACCGGCAATTGAAAGATTATGACCCTCCAACCAGACTTGGTCGCCTTCTTTAATCTCCGTCAACTTCTTGTTATCTTTGCGACTTTGTACGTTTTGCAGAAGCTTCTGGGCCAACTGTCTAGATTCATCCAGGAGGCGAAGGTGTGTTTCCGCAGCAGGCACTGGACCTTCTAAGTGTTTCAGAATCACCTGTGGTTTGATTCCGATCAGAAGTTCATGAGGGGATTTGGGCGCTACATCATGTTTCCAGGAATTATGCACGAATTCTGCAATGGGAAGGAGTTGGCTCCAGGCCAAAGGTTTTCCAGAGGTCCAAGGTCGCAAGTATTGTTCGATCCAAGCGTTCATACGTTCTGTCTGTCCGTCGGTACAAGGGTGGAAGGCCGTAGATAAGTTTTGTTGGATTCCCAAAGCTTTACACAGTTCTTTTGCAAATGCAGAGGTGAATCGAGGGTCGCAGTCTGAGATGATCCGTTTGGGAAGTCCAAACCAGGGCACTAGGTGTTTCAGGTATTCGAGCGCCACTCCTGTCCCATCGATTGTCTTGGTACAAGGAATGAATTTGGCTGCTTTGGAACACCCTTGATCTACGATCGTGAGAATGGAGTCGAACCCTTGTGATTTGGGGAGGTCTGTGATCAAATCCATCGATATGTATTGGAAAGGGCCTTCTTCGACAGGTGTATCAAAACGTTGTAGGGGTGCTTTTGATCGGTGTACATTAGTTTTGGATTCTTGGCAACGTGCACACCCCTTTACGTATTGTTCTACGAATTCCCATAGTCTAGGGCCTTCGTATTGTTCACGGACAAGTTCCCAAGTGTTCAAAATGCCCAGATGACTGGCTGCAGGAGAGTCGTGGAGGGTTTGTAGGATGTCACGTCACAGGTCGAGATCGTCCTTGAGAAAAATCTTGTGTATCTCGGTAGGATTTGTCGGAGCAAAGAGGTGGTCAGGGAGTAGGATATGAGGTTTGTTGGAATCCACCCCCTTGTTAAGGTCCTTTCTTCATGACAACAAATCAGCCACGGTGTTTGTTGACCCGGGAATGTGCTCTAGAGTATAGTCGAAGTCCTGTAAAAACTCAATCCACCGGGCTTGACGGCCTGTGATTTTCTAAGGGTCGCAGAAGTACTGAAGATTCTTGTGATCGGTGCGGACGCGAATCGCATGCGAGGCGCCAAGAAAGAGAGGGTGACCACATTTAAAACCAAAGATGACCGCGGCAAGTTCCTTGTCATGAGCATCATAGTTCTTCTCTGCCGGGAGGAGACTCCTGGAGTGGAAGGTAATGGGATGGATGCCGTCTTCAAACTCCTGTGCAATGACCACACCAAGGGCATAGCCGGATGCATCCGTTTCCATAACAAATTGTTTGGACCAGTCGGGCGTGCGGAGAACCGGGTAGTTACTGCAGACCTTCTTAAGATGGAGGAAGGCCTCTTGACATTCCGGCGACCAAATGAATTGTACATCCTTGCGGGTAAGATCGTTGAGAGGGCGTGCAATGTCGGAGAAGTTCTTGATAAACGCCCTGTAAAAGTTGCAGAAGCCTAAAAAGCTTTGCATGTCTTTGACCGTCAGTGGTGTGGGCCATTCGGAGATCCCTTGAACCTTAACGGGATCCATCTTGACGGAGCCATTGCCAATGAGTACACCGAGGTATTCAACTTCCCGTTGGTGGAATTTGCACTTCTTGGGCTTGAGAAATAGGTCGAACTTTTCAAGCTTGTCAAGGATGTGGTTGACACGGAGTTCATGAAGGACTTCGTCATCTTCTGTGGCGATGATCATGTCATCCATGTAGATACGAAGCCATCCTTGCGCAACTTCTTCTTGAAAGATGTCGTCCATCATCGTTTGGAAGGTGGCAGGAGAGTTTGTTAGGCCGAAGAACATTACTGTCGGTTCGAAAAGGCCCTCGCTGGTTTTGAAGGCAGCCTTGTACTCATCACCTTCCTTGATACGAATATTATTGTATCCCCAACGAATGTCGAACTTCAAGAAGAGGCGTTTCTCTGCGAGGTCGTAGATTAATTCTGAGATCAATGGGAGTGGGTATTTATTGGGAATAGTCCACTTGTTCAAATTCCGGTAATCTTGTACAGGGCGGAATTTGCCATCTTTCTTACGAATTAGAAAGAAGCCACTAGCGTAGGGGGACTTTGAATGGTGAATATGTTGGAGGCGAAGGTTCTGGGCGAGAAACTCCCGTTGTTCTTCTTTTTCTTTAGGAGACAATGGATAAACTCGGCAGTTTATGGAGGCAGGCGCCTTGTCTTTCAGTTCTATGGCATGGTCCCAAGGGCGACGGTCGGGAAAACGTTCAGAAGCCTTTTCAGAGAAGACCTTGCTGTGACGGTGATACCGCTCTGGGACTAGTTCTTGCCAGGTTCGTTCCTTTTTGTCTGTAGCTGCTTCTGCAAGTTGTTGAGCAATTGTGGTTTTGGCGATCTTGGTCTGAAGCCAGATTTCGTCGCTGTCTTCCCATCCTGGGATACAACGTACCCAAGCGGGAGTTGAGTCTTGTCGTTTAGTTCCTCTTTGAGGGGGTCGCCAACCGTCCGCATTGATGGAGGAGATTGTTGTAAATCCTTCTATTCGTCCCCCATTCCAATCAATGTTGGGATTAGAGGCTTCAAAGAAGGGATAGCCTAGGATGAAATCGTCTTGTCCAATATTTGCGATAAAAAAGGCATGAGAGGCTTTCTTGCCATTGTTATCGACTAGAAGATCAACGGCTTCTAAGATCTCTCCAGATTTGTTGGGAGTTCCATCCATGTTCTGTACTTTTTGAGGTTTGGTGAGTGTCCTTGTCGTAAGTCTGAGACGTTCTACTGCTCTTGGATGAATGAAGCATTCTGTAGCACCACAATCAAGTAGTGCTTTTTGATCGACTCGTTTTGTTTTGGTTTGTAGCTGAAAGGGGACTTGAATTGCATGATTTCGAGCTATATACATAGAACCAGAACTATTAAGAACCGCCCGAGTAAGAGCCGTAGTACTCAGGCGCCAAGAAAATCCATATCTTCTCCTAAGGAGCGCATTTCATCCATGAATGCTCCCCGATCTTCTTCAGTTAAGCAAGCCACTCGCGTGGCGAGGGAGGGTGTCGGGGCAAAAGAGGAGTTGTTGTCGGAAGTGATCGACTGACTGTCTTCGATTTTGACAGTGCGGGCGCGTGTCGGTTTGCTCGGACAGTCGCGTGCGAGGTGACCTTGTTTCCTGCATTGGAAGCATCGACCCGTACAGCGATATTCCTCTTTTTCTTTATCTGTGGTGGCCTTACGGATTACCGAAAGGTCCATAGCGTCATCATTTCGGGGAGGGAGACGAGGGCGAGGGGGTTGTGCTCGGTTCCCTTGGCCGCGCCAATTTTGATTGGTAGGGTTTGTATTCCCCCCAGGGCGGCGCCAGACCCAACCGGAATTCTGTTTCTGTTGGGAATTTTGGCCAGCGTTTCGAGCAGGATTGTGAGTCCCATACTCAGAGTGTAACGCCTTTTTCTTCAAGTAGATTACTTGTTGTCATTGGGCTGCGGCCCTCCATTGGCTATAGGTGTCCGGATTTTCCATAGCCAGACAAGCGTCGGCCAGTTGACAAGGGAGTCCTTGGGCGAACGTACGCAGATTCAATGGATCGTCAGGATTGAGTTCTGCACGACTTCCAAGAGTTTCGAATGCGGCTAGGTACTCGTCAAGATTGTCGCCAGTCATTCTTAATTTCCTGAGCTGATCTTGAGCTCATTCCCTTTCCGCGTAGTCTGTGAAGGACACTTTGAACTTTTCCTCCATCATCTTCCAAGGGTTGGAGAATCAATCGATGAGACTAGGGTCGGCCTCAATTTCTTCGAGCCAGTTAAAGGCCATGTCTACCCATCCATTGACTTTTTCTCTGTCAAGAAGCGACATGAAGTAGATGCATTTGGAGATGGGGTCTTTGGCAATGTCTGCTTTGCGATTTATCAGCATGAATCTATTGAATTGATTCAGGAATCGTCGAGTTTTGGATTGATCTCCTTCAAATTTGTCTGGATGGATTCCTTCTAAACGACGTCCTTTATCGTTTGTCCTTTCTGGTTCATCCATAAGGTCGTCAAGACCGAACGGATCATCCCCAGTTCCTTTAGGATGACGTGGAGGGGGCCTGGATGGTTGCCTAGCTGTTCGAGAGGAGCACATTCTCCAGGATCCAAACCCAGCAAAGGACTTTTGCTTGGGTTGGTCATTGGGCTCTGGTGAGGAAGATCAACTAGTGTCGCTAGCTGGCGCTTCTCTATCGTCTGGGTTGGTTTCATGAAAGACATCCCCTTCGTGTGGCATGACCATAGTAGTGTCGAGTGGAGCCAATCGGATTGGGGATGTGGCTCAAGAGGGGGCTCGAGTGATGGGGAGGCTAGTGAGTTTCAATCGAGCATAGTTAATTCCTTTCATGGGGCAATCTTTCAGTTTGAGACTTGGTCGCGCCAGTCGAAAGCATTCATACGTATTTCCTGGTCGAAGTCGAATTTCGAACCAGACTCCATAGACGTTAGACAAGGCGAGGAGAGCTCCTTTGTAGCAAGCGTAGTAAGCGGTGAAAGGTGCTTTCTTTGAAACTTCTTTTCCATCTATGCGAACAACGATGTCTTGTCCTCCAACGAGGTGACAGACTCGCTCGGAGAACTCAGAGGGGACAGTATCCTTTGTTTCAGGTTTTGTTTCGAATGGAAGGTCTAATATCGCTAATGACTCTTCCGTTGGTTGGTCTATTGCACATACGCGCCAGTCTGTGGGAATGCCTAGTCCTTCGGGGGTTTTCTGTTTGTCCTTTGATCTGGAGGAAGTCGAAGTCATCGTGAAAAGCTCGTTCTAATGTCACGGTCAGACCACCGTGTCAGATCGAGTCCGGGGATCTTGGGATTCGGGGATCTCGGGCAAGATTATGAAGATGGATTTTGAAGAGAGGTCGTTCCTAAAGAGGAAATTGGTCACATGAGGCATCACGTGACAAGAGGGATGACAAGTGAAGATTATACAAGTCAGGCGTGACTTGGAATCAAGCGAGACACTAGCATGTGATCTCGAGACATATAGAGTCTGAGGCAATTAGCAGCGAGGCTGACTAATGCGAAGAAGATTCGTTCAAGGGAAGCCGCACGCGTTCACTAGTGAGAAGAGACTATCAAAGTCTGATTGCACGAATAGAACGAGCTTGAGAAAAGCCGTTCTATGCTATGATGTACTGTACTTATACAAGTATGAGTGGAAGCTACTAGAAAGCAGAAGAAGACTATAGACGGTGACAGAGAGGGACGGAAACATATAGAGTCATATGGAAGTCTCTAGAAAACGCAAGAGCAGTCCATAGATAACTTAGTAAACATTGGGCAAGGCGGCCCAGAGTCACAGACGGAAACAGAACGAGAAAGACAAAATAGGAAAATGAGAATGAGGTAAGCGAGGCAGTCCGTGACATGGCACCCTTGTACTTCTCAGTTGCTTCCTGGCCAGAAAGATTCATGTAGTAGTCTTTGAAAATCCCATAGATGCCATACTTGAACATGCCCTGGAGGGAGTGTCCCAATTTCTGGCTTGTATCCTCTACACATAGTGGGGCCGAGAGGGCAGTGGGCAAGGTTGAGCATGTCATAGACAAGGAATAAGTGATTGATGGAGACTTGCTTGAAAGGCTCTTGACAATCATGCTAAGTTGACTTTGTTCTTGGGACATATATGCAGAAGCAGTGGGGTGAAAAATGGATGTATTGAAGAAGATATCTGGACCCTCAGGAAAGGCTACAGCTTGCACCAAGGGTGAAGCCCACAGAATGGACGATTCATAGGTGTCATCAGTTTCGGGTGCCCATAGAGACTCTCGGATAGAGGGACTAGAAGGCACTCAAGGTGTAACGGTGCTTGGGGTTGACTCTGTAACAGACAACAACATTGTCATCGTTGACAGTGTCTCCAGCAGGCTGATGGGCAAAGGACCAGGCAAGAATGGTGCAATAGATCTTATAGATCTTGCAGCAGATGGGGGCCACTGAGGTGGCATTGTCAACTGCTCAGAGCATAACTTGGTGGAGAGAAGAGAGGGACTTGACACAGAAGACTCAGGAAGAGGGACATTTCTGGCAATCCCTGATGTGGAAATTGATGGAATGCTTAGGTTGGAAGGAGAACTAATGGTGGAAGCACCATGTGGATAGTGATGGAACCCTGGACATATGTTGGTTATCAGTGGCCTAGCAAGTCCAACATGTACAAGGAGCACACCTTTGTCATGACAAAACACGGCCATCCAACTGCCGCCACTCCACCTTTAGCTGCTATGCCCATTTTGTCAACTGATCCCACACCAAATCAATGCTCTTTGCCCACCTAGACTTGTCTGACTGAGAACATCAAATCTACCCTGGGGTGAGCCAGACTGAGAGCAATGCACCTTGAATACAAGATGGGCATAGATATCCCTGAATCGCAGAGTGGTGGATTCCATGTATATCAACTTGCTGGAGGCGCACTGGAATCCATTGTGCATGAGCAGTGAGCAGTGTTCTATCCACCATCTGCAATACCACAACGGAATGAAAAGAAGTCCCTTTTGAGCACAGAAGATCTCTGACGACTAGGCAGGAAAGCATTAAGACTCACCTTTGCCCTGGTAGGCTGGGTCAATGGCGATCTGCAACAGGCACCATGAATCGAGGTGCTTCATCCTGTGCATGGCAAACACTCTGTCATATATATTATATGGCTTTGGTGTGTAGTCAAACATTGTCCTCTGTATAGAGATACCAAAGTTAGCATCTACTGGGGGAGAGGGGAGGACCCTGCTGTAGCTGCATCACTCCCTGCATATGCACACAGACATGCACACATACCTTGAGCACACTGAGTCCCCAACTCTAGATCAACTTCCACAGAGAGACACAGATTAATGTGAGCAGTGATGGGTTTACATTTGCCCTAGGTTTCAGCCACAGTGCACCCCCTACAATCCTCTCCTGCTCCTCGCCCTCACCCACACACTTACCTCCTTTCTCAACAATGACAATGATAGAACCCAAAAACTTTACCATTTTCACCAACATGAACTGAAAGTACCACACGCCTGCCAGCGTGCAGCATACCTTCACATCCTTGTCGTCATCTCCCTTATGATCTGCAGGCACAAGTGCATGCATGCTTCCAAGCCAGTTCATTATCGGGTCGCAGGCAAATGCCCACATGTAGACTATGGCAAGAGCTGGGAACTTGCTTGGTTTTGCTTCCCTCAGTAAGCCAAAGTTGGACTTGGGACTAGCAGCTCTGGGATGAGTTCTTTGACCACAGCAGGCTTGGGCTTGGGGGCAGGCTCCACAACCTGAATGCCTTCTGAAGCAACAACTTTTTCTGGCTTGCAGTGACATTCTGCATCGTCATATTCAGTTGACACCTCTGTGGGACATATTTCAGCAGTTGTGAACAGCAATGTCAGTCCGCTCTTACAAACTGGTGCCATAATATAGTCAGAGATGGATTCAGCTTTCAGGCTAGCTTTCACTGTGATAAAATTGCCAGATGAGACACTCTTTGCAGTTTCTGATTCTGTGGAACATACCTTGGTGGTTTCATAAAGTGAGGGAGTGGTGGACAGCAAAGCAAAGGACATGATGGAGGGAGAATGTGCAGTCTCATATGGGGTGGTCCTGGTGCTGGTGGTTGGCATATCTGTGGTACTTGGATGCCTATCAGAACTGGAAGAGGAGGGTCCAGAAGATGAGCTCAGCAGTGGTGGTGTGCCATTGGTTGATCTTATATAAGTTGACCTGGAGTTACTTTCCAGAGTGGTGAAGTCATTGCTATGCAAGTAGTCGGAATGTGACCTGTAATGGTTGTGCCTCGATGTGTTTTCTCTGTTCGACAACTCTAGCCTGGAGAGAGATGATGATGAGTAAGTGATGGAACTTGCACCATCCCTCCTTGTCCTTACAGTGCAAGATCATGTGAGTCTGGTGGTTCTTGACAGCGAGTCAGGAGGTAAAGGCTGAATGACCAGCCCCAGCTGAGCTGTCAAGATACAAGGTTCCTTCTCTTTGATATGTTAGTGGGACCACCATTCTAGAGCCTGATGTCTCCTCTGTGGGTATGGAAGAGCTAGTGTCAGTGAGTGGTGTCATGACATATATCTCAGAATGAGAGGATAAAGAGTAAGAAGTGGACTGTCTGCCACCAGTCCGTGCTCCAGACGAAAAGAAAGCATTATCTGACACTGATGCTGCCAATTCTGAGCCCACAGGACACGCACAAGAACCAGGGGCTTCAGCAGCAAATTCTCCTTGTTGGAGCTGTCTGAGGAACAAATGCACAAACTCCAAGCAGCAATGGATGATGGAGCCTTAGAAACTGATGAAGACCTCTGGGACAGCTTCATAGAAAGGTTCAAACTCACCTTTACCAACCAAAACCAGAAGGAGGAAGCCTACCAAAAACTGTGCAAACTCAAGCAAAGCGAAAGCCTTGATGACTTTTTTGCTGGTTTTAAGCAACTTGCCAATGAAGCGGGAGTTCCCCTAGATGACAAGGGAACCATAGAAACCCTCAAACATGCCATGAACAAACCACTTACCAGAGCAGTTATACAATCCCCTGACTATAACCCAAATGCAGAAATCCCATGGACTTTCAAAAAATGGGAAGAACAGGCCAGACAATCCCATGCGAAATGGCAGGCCACCACTGTTATGATCTACCCCAATGTTTCTCATCCTTGTCGGACCCCCTCCTTGTCACTATATCCAAACCTCCACCTATGGCCAAGCAACCATTACCATTGAACCCATCACCCCTACCAGACCTGCCACCACTGCCGCCCAATGAACCATCCAAACCATCGTCACCCCTTGATCAGCCACCAGTCAAGCCCCTTGTCCCCATCACCTGGAACATCCATCGTCAGGAATACTCCTCAATGGAGATGGACCAAGAGCCACCCCTAGTAGAGAACCCACTGGAAGATCCAGACAGTCCCATGGAGGACGCGCTGCCATTAGAGCCAGAACTGTTCGCCCCATATGAACCCTGCCTCCCCTTTCCCTCATCTCTTACATAAGCCACTCAGAGTCGTCTCTAGCAACACTAGAGACTTCTACCTCTTCAAGTACTTGCCATCAGTTCACTCTTAGTACAAGTCATACTATCAAGGCCTGTTGAGGCCTTAACAACCACCCAATTCAGTCAACAAAAACAAGGACTCTACAGAGCCTTCAGACTGACACCCAAGCCAAACCAAGGGAAAAACAATCAGTACAGAAGAAACAAAACTTCCAGACCATGCACCACCTTCCAAGGAGGATATGCCATGGACGTTGACGCCAACAGAATGGGACAAACACACTCCGATGCCAAAAAGGAGCAACTCATGAAAGACAACAAATGCTTCTATTGCGAAATCAAAAGACATCAAGCCTGCATCTGTCACAAGAAAATAGCAGACTGTGCCAAAAGTGGCAAAACCGCTAATAGCGACACACCTACCATTTGAGGTTAAGATCCCATTGATATGACCCCAGACAACATCTCTAGTTTCTTGAAAGACCATATGGGCTCGCTTGACGAAGATACCAAGCTGAGCATTATCAAATCTCTTATGCCAAAGGATTTTCCTCAAGCCCAAAACTAGCTGCCATAGTTAGGGCATTCTGACTTGATAGTGTTTTTGTAAATTGCTCAAATTCTGTGCAAATAAAAGTCGTGTTTTCA
>Ga0307510_10008266_pt1 | contig 12402 bp, 6 predicted proteins | sample 12_EM_MG_FD_207224 | JGI IMG/M metagenome (GOLD analysis project Ga0307510, IMG submission 207224) | Populus trichocarpa ectomycorrhiza microbial communities from riparian zone in the Pacific Northwest, United States - 12_EM | ecosystem: Host-associated > Plants > Roots > Unclassified | place...
TTGTTACGTCCGTCGTGGCGGTACCAGAGCAGGTCACCGCTGTTGGTAATGGCATAGATAACTCCATCGTCGCCCGGAAATATTTGTTTAAAGTCCCATCCTGTGCCAACCGTCCTGGCTGTGGGTACGGCCCATTGGAAGCTGCCGTTGTTTCTGCCGGTATGCTGATACCACAATAAACTGTTGTCGTTGGACAGGACGTAGATGACGCCAGCGGAGTTTGTGCTCGGAGTAGCATTGCTGGGGCCAGGAGCAGGGACGGCGATCGCCGCGGGGATGTCATTTTTGACAGTGGGACTTCCATGTATAGCTTTTAAGGGGAAATCGACCTCCACCGAGGTAATGACAAATTCACCAGGATTGACCGGACTGTCAAAGCCGCCGGGGAACTGGACCTCGAGGTGAAGGATGGACTGTGCGCTCAAGGGCACTGGCGGTGTAAAGATCCATGTATTGACCTTTGCTGTCTCCCGCGTAGTAAAGTCTCCTTCTGCATGAGTCTCCAGGCGAAAGCTGCTGCCATTGCGAACTTCGACGCCACGTAAGGAGGGGCCGGATCTGCTGGTTCGAAAATGGACTATCAGTCGCTGCATTTTTGGATCAGCGGAGCTTGATGCGGGCATTCGAAAGTTTGCTCGTAAGGTGAGTTTGGAAAAGCCTTTACCCCGAAACCGTCGTCCGTCGGAGACATCATCGATCGTAGCCCGGTCGCTGCCGTTTTCGAGCGAGAATGCAGAACCTGGGATTTTTACCGGAAAGGGCGTTTGGGCCCGCAGTGACAAGCTGAAGAAGAGGATGGTTAGCAAATAAATGGTGCGCATAGGTTTTAAGTTATACTTATTTGACGGAGAAATTTCCTTTCAGCAAACAGTTGTTTGATTTAATATGTCGCCGGGGGGTAGAACAAGTGTCTTTCCAGAGACTTGCAACGTCCATTAATATTATTATCTTTATCGCGCCTAATCGAATCCTCTCACTGTCCAACCTTTTCCAAGTTTAATTTACCCCGCGCTTACTTCTTCATCTGCGGTAGTTGATGTCCGCAAAACCACTGTGTATCTCCAATCCAGTGATGACCTCCCTTTGCAAGCCATAGGTCCCTTAAACCCAACCTGTCATGGTTCGACGATCTCTGTTAGGAGCATTGCTGTTATTGTCATTTCTTCAACCCTTCTTTTCTATGGCTACCGGCTCGGTGGTGGCCGGTATTGCTGCCAATGGACGTCCCGTACCGCAGGGAGATACTATCAATGTCTGTCAGGGTAATACCATTAATTTCCAGAGTGTTGGTCAGGGTTCTTTAAATATCACGTGGCGCTTTCAGCAAGGAGCGGGCGGCACCACTGGGTCCGGTATAGGTCCGTTCAGTATAGTTTACAATACCCCCGGGTTTGACTCTGTATTTCAGAAGATCACGGATGGGACTGATGCAGATTCAACCTGGCTGATCGTCCGGGTCTCTGATCAGCGGCCAACTGCTGGGTTCAGCTGGACTCCCAACAACGATTGTGGCAATGTCCCTATACAGTTCACCAATAATTCTACCGGTGATAATCTTATCAGTGCCTGGACATTCGGGGATGGGGGAACCAGTACTGTAACGAACCCTGCCTATCCATTTCTAAAAGCGATCGGTGTCAGCGGTACACAGAATTATACAGTGAACTTATTGGTCACCAACAAGTATGGCTGTAGCACTGCTATCAATCAAACGGTGACGGTAAAGAACACTCCTGATGCCTCCATTGGAAATGCCGACGCCGCTGTCCAGTTCGGTACGTTTAACGGGAATTCCACCTTTAAGAAATGCAACAATATCCCGTCTTATGTCTACAGCTTTACGAATCAATCTACGACGACGGCCATCAACACTGGTTATACGATACAATGGGGGGATGGAACTCCTGACTCGGTGTTTGTGGGTTGGCCGGCAGGTGTCGTCATAGCGCATACTTTTCCGTTGGGTGGCAGTACTATGACGATAAAAGTGTCCGGCGCCAATGGATGTACCGGCATCAAACAATATATTGTCTTTTTGGGGTCGACTCCTGCGGGCGGATTGGCGAGTCTTGGTAACACGGACATCTGTGCCTCAGATAGTCTCCGATTTGTACTCAACAATGTATCAGGTAATCCGCCGGGCACTCTTTATACTTTCCTTATCAATGATGGCAGTGCGGCGCAGGTGTTTCAGCATCCACCACCTGCCATGGTCGGTCATTTCTTTGGGACAGGTTCCTGTGGATTTGTCAGCAGTTCGGGCAACTCTACCTTTAATAATTCCTTTGGCGCCTATCTGACGATAGAGAACCCCTGTGGCACTACGAGTCCTTCGGTGGTGCCGATCTATGTGTCCGGCAAGCCAAGGGCGAGCATTTATGTCTATCCTTCAAAAACCGTTTGTGTCCACTCGTCGGTACAGTTGGAAAGCACTTCGACATATGGCAGTGTCATCACCGCTACCGGAGGCACGGGCTCTAACTGTATCAATAGTGGCATCCAGGTATGGGCTATAAGTCCTGCAACGGGTTACACCATTATCAGCGGAGCCACTGGCTCACTGAATGGCAATCCAACGAATGGTCTCTTATGGACCGGCGGCAATGCCAACCTGAATGTCAGTTTCAATACACCGGGGACCTATACCGTAAAGCTCTATGTGTTCAATAATCGTTGTGGCATGGACAGCACAATGGAGACTATCTGTGTAAGAAATCCTCCCCAGGCTTCTTTTACGCTGCCGAAACATAATAATTGTGGTCCCCTTGACCTCCAGCTAACCAATACCTCTCCCATTGGCGCATGTGGGGGAGATGCTTACCAGTGGGTCGTAACGTATAAGGACCCGATGGGATGTGGCAGCCCTTCCGGAGTGGCTTATGCATTTGCCAACAGCACGGATGCCAGCTCGTATTCCCCTTCGGTACATCTCAGCGCTGCTGGTAAATACATCTTTCAATTGACGGTGACGGGTCTGAATGCGGGCATTGCCTGTGCACCTGCTGTGTATACCGATTCGGTTACTGTTATTGGGACGCCGAAGGTGAATCTACAGCCTTTGGATCCGATCTGTACGGTCAATACGGTGAGTCCATCGGCTCGTATCGACAGCTGTTATTCTCCCGGTCCTTTTACCTATGACTGGGAGTTTACCGGAGGGCAACCTGTATCGGCAGGCGCGCTGGTTCCGGGGACTGTAAGTTATGGTGCTGTCGGGAGTTATCTCTATTCGCTGAAGGTGACCGACAGCTATTGTACAACTACTGTCACCGCTACGGGGCAGATATCTGTTACCCCTCCTCCTGTCGCTGATGCAGGGAAGGATACGACGGTCTGTAGTGGCGCACATATCCGGATCGGATCCACAGGTGTTGCCGGTGTAGTCTATCAATGGAAACCTGCGAACGGGCTTAGTGATCCGGCGGCGGCGAGCCCTGTTCTGAATGCCCTGTATGGCGGGACATCTTCAGACACTATTCTTCAATATGTCCTTATCGCTTCGCCGGGTAGTCTTTGTTCGAGTAGCGATACGGTGCTGATCACTGTCCGGCGAACACCGGTGGTCAGTGTAAAACCTTCTTTGTTACAACTCTGTATTGGGGATACGTTACAAATGGTGGCTACGGGAGCCGATATGTATGCCTGGTCTCCTGCCTTGTTCAAAAGTGATATTGCCGGCGATACGGTGGTGGTAAAACCTGCGGCTTCCACTACCTATGTCCTCATCGGTCAGTTTAGCTGGGGATGTGCGGATACGGTGTCACTTCCGGTTACTGTTCGGCCGGATTCGAAGGCGCTGTTCACAGCTTCCAACACGACGGTGTGTAGCGGGGGCAGTCTGACCGATCTTATTACCGTCACGGCGGATGCACAGGCAAACGGGCGTTATGGCTGGTGGGATAATTCGATACTGATTGGAACAAATACGACGGGGGAGTTTCCGGGGATGTCGATTCGTGTGCCGGGTTCGACGGATACGGTCAAACTGGTCACGACCAGTCCATTTGGTTGTAAGGCTGACAGTATACAGGTGGTATTTTTTTCGGTGCCTTCCGTGACGGCGCATTTCACGAAGAGCGGATCGGAAGGGTGTGGTCCGTTGAAGGTGTTCTTTAACAATGACAGCGGACCGGCTGTGTCGAGCCAGTTCTTTTGGGATTTTGGCAATGGGCAGCTGTCTGGTCTGGCTCAGCCGGATAGTGTGTCATTTCTTCCCAGTCCCTGGCATCGGGATACGACCTATGTCATAACGCTAAAGGCATATAACGGTTGTGATACCACGATCTGGAAGGACAGCGTAAAAGTATTTCCTGATCCGAAGGCGGCTTTTACGCTGAGCAAGATATTGGGTTGTTCGCCCTTTACCGATACGCTGATCAATCTTTCGGAAGGAAATAATACGTCTTATGTTTGGGATTTTGGCGATGGGGTGGAGCTGACGACCAGCTCTTATGCGAATCTGACGCATACCTGGCATACGGGTGTCATCGATACGTTTACGATAAGTCTGACGGCTATCAACCGATGTGGCTCAAGGATGGACTCACTGGACATCGTCGTATCACCCAATGTTATCCGGCCGGGTATACAGCTGAATGGGAATTCGTTGTTTGGCTGTGCGCCTTTCACGGCTACGTTCATCAATAATAGCAGTGGCGCTGCACAGATCATCGCCGATTTCAAAGATGGGAGCAGCCACGTCATCGTTGCTGGGGATCAGACGACGATAAGCCATCAATATCTTCAGCCAGGCGTCTATAATGTTACTATGCGGTTGACTAATTTTTGTACCGACACCAGTGTCAATCTGACGGTGAATGTTTTTGCGCCGCCTACGCCGGCTTTTTCGATCAACCCGAGTCTCACGTGCACCGGCAATGCTGTTGAGGCGAGGAACCTGTCTGTAAATGGGAATTCATTTCGGTGGAACTGGGGTGACAGCAGCTTATCCGATCTGGACTCCGGCAGGCATGTATATACAAAAGGGGGAGATTATGTGGTACAGCTGACGGCCGCACTGGTCAATAACTTTGGAACGGTCTGTTCTGTTACGAGTCAGCCGGTGACCGTAAGAGTCGTAGACCTTATCCAGGCTATCATCGACACGGGTGACAACAGGCCTTGTACGCCTTACGATATGAATGTGATGGCAAAGAATGCAGGTGATGCGGGTGCTATCAACTGGACCTTTTATGACGGCTCGCGAGTTGGAGGTTATTTTCAGTCTGCCGGTCAGACGGCTTCTTATCAGTACAATAGTCCGGGGGCTTATACGGTAAGGCTGATCGTACAAAATATTGCCGGGTGTTCGGACACGGCGGTGCATTCATTTATTGTATCGGCTACACCACAGCTGCTGAAAGACCCATTTGGTCCTATCTATACCTGTAATACGGATACTACCCTGACCCTTGCGGGTGCTGCATCTTACAATGGTATGGGATCGTTGACCTGGTCCTGGTTGATCAACGGACAGGTGGCGGGGGCCGGGAATCCGCTGAACTACCGGTTCCAGGTACCCGACGACTCACTGCAGCCTGTGAACTATGCGATCAGGGAGGTGGTGACCAATGACATGGGTTGTGCCGACACTACAGCAGCGGGAACGCTGGTCATCCGTCCTTTGCCTCCACCGCATGTTGTCATCCTGCCGGACAGCATCATCTATCAGCCGGACTATACATTTACCTTCCTGGACAGCATCCTGCGGGTAACAGGTATGCGATATACCTGGGATTTTGGAGACAGGAATGGAGAAAATAGTGGTCGGGAGGTGAGTCATAAATATGGGGACACGGGCACTTATGTGGTGATCTCGAGAATAGCCGATGAGGTGACGGGATGCCGGAAAGAAGATACGACGCATGTGAAGATCCTATATGTCCCAGGATTTCTTTATGTCCCCAGCGCCATCTGTCCGGGCTGTAGTGTTGCTGAGCTGAGGGCCTTTTTACCAAAGGGAAGGGGATTGAAAGAATATCATCTGCGGATCTACAATGCCTGGGGGCAGCTGATCTTTGAGACGACGAAGCTGGATGGCGATGGAGCTCCGGTCGAAGCCTGGAATGCGCAATGGAATGGACAGAAGGTGCAGCAGGATGCTTATCGATGGCAGATCGAAGCCCGATATATCAATGGAACGGAATGGAAGGGGATGCTTTTCCCGAATCAGTCGGCTCCGGTGAAGTCCGGGTTTATAACGGTAGTACGATAACCAAAAAACTGTGTGACTATGAATAATAAGTGTATGTTGTTGATGACGGTGGTGGTGTTGCTGGCAGGCCATCAAAGATCGATGGGGCAGGATCCTTTGTTCTCACAGCCCTATCTCTCTCCAATATATCTCAACCCGGCTGCTACGGGTGCGGGTGAGAATGATCTGCGGGTCAGCGTGATGCATCGCAGGCAATGGTTGACGATACCATCGCAGTTCAACTATACCGTCCTTTCAGTCGATAAATTCTTTCCTGCTATAAAAGGAGGGCTGGGGCTGATGGCAACGAACTTTAGTGAGGGATATCTGAAACGTACGGGTATATATGGCTCCTACTCCTATACAATATGTTCGGGTGAGCCGAATGTGGCCCGGAATGAAGAGAGGCAGACCTGGTTTGTCACCGGCGGTCTTCAGGCTGGTATGGTGCAGCGGAGCATCAATTATAGCCAGCTGTTGTTTTCGGACCAGATCAATCAGTATGGGGTGATCCCCGGAAGTGTCTCGGCTGCTGATCCGCCTATTTTTAACAGGCATTGGTATCCGGATTTTTCCGGGGGTATTTACTTTAGTCATGAAATAAATGGCAGGGGGAATTTATTACTCGGAGCGAGTGCGCATCATATCAACCGGCCTGATGAATCGCTGACTGCGACTACGGATACTTTCCGCAGTCCAGTGCCTGTCCGTTGGAGTCTGAATGCCAATTACCAGTATGAAGGCGAACAGTGGGTATGGGGGCTTGCCCTGCTGGTCTACCAGCAGAGTAATACCCGGACCATACAGCTGGGGGCGGAGGTGCGGCCTGCGGACTATGATTTTAGTCTCGGGGTATGGGGGCACCTGGGGAATACGCTAAACAGCTTTAATTCCCTGGGTCTTAGTGTGACCTATACTTTTCATGGGGGTGGGGCGCACAAGCAAAAGCTGATCGTCGGGGTAGGACAGGACTTCCCGATGGGTGGCAATGGGCTGTCTTATACGACGGGCAGTACCGAGGCGGGTTTGACATGGGATTATGACACCAAGGGGGGCGGCGCGGGGAGTCTTGAGACCGGCGACCGATGTAAGCCGAGGGTGGATATCGGGGCTTGTCCTTCGAAGCAATAGATATGAAGAAAGACCTTATTTTTACAGCATGAACCTTTTTAACCGACCGCTGCTTATTTGTTTATTGAGTATAGCTGTAATTGCGGGTTGTGACGAACCTCCGAAGAAACATGTTACGCGTCATGCAGTTGCTGCTGATGCCGCTGGCAGCGCCGCTGCCGAAAAGAATACGTTGCCGCCTCCGGATATTTTTGTTGCTGCCCCGCATACGATAGAGGGCTGTGTGGGCCTATATACATATGATTCGCTGAAAACCTCTTTTGACAATATGGATGTTGACAAGGGAAGGAAGATCCTGGCGACGAAGACGGCGGAATTTGCTTTTTTGCGTTGGCATGGGAAGGATGTGGTGATGAAATATGATAAAAAGGAGAGTAAGGTGGTGGATAAGACGACGACTAAGGAGGTATATCGTGGGAATGGGTTTGTGGTGGTGTTGATGATGCAGGTGATCCAGGTAAAGGGGGAGGAGATGTTGTCGACGGGGACGCTGGAGGTTATCCAGGGGGAGAAGAGGATAAAGATAAAGGTTAGCGGGGTTTCGGGGTGCTAGAGTATTCGGGACGATCAATATAATATAAAAAGCCTCCCGATCGGGAGGCTTTTTATTGGAGAGCTATTTATTACAGATGTATTGCTTCACCATAAGCCACTTCGATGGCGTCTTTGACCGCCTCGCTGATAGTGGGATGGGGATGGACGCTGTCGAGCAGCTCGTGATAGGTTGTCTCGAGCTTGCGGCCGACTACGGACTCTACGATGATCTCGGTTACGTTGTAGCCGATCATGTGGGTGCCGAGCCATTCGCCGTATTTTGCGTCGAAGATAACTTTTACGAAACCTTCTGTGTGGCCGACGCCGGTAGCCTTACCGGATGCGGTAAGTGGAAATTTGCCAACTTTTATTTCGTAACCTGCATCGCGGGCCTGTTTTTCGGTAAAACCGACAGAGGCAATTTCGGGTGTGCAGTAGGTACAGCCGGGGATGTTGTTATAGTCGATGGCTTCGGGCTGATGCTTGTATTTCTTTTCGTTGTAGGCGATGTTTTCCACGCAGATAATACCTTCTTTTGAAGACACGTGCGCAAGGGCCTGCCCGGGAACGCAGTCGCCGACGGCATAGATACCTGGCACATTGGTCTGGTAGTATTTGTCTACAGTGATCTTACCTTTATCCGTTTTTACGCCCAGGGTTTCGAGACCGATGTTCTCGATGTTGGCGGTGATACCAATGGCGCTGAGGACTACGTCGGCTTCCAGGGTCAGTTCACCGGTTGGTGTCTTTACCTTTGCTTTTACACCGTTGCCGCTGGTATCGACGCTGGTCACTTCGCTGTTGGTCAATATTTCGATGCCATATTTCTTATAGATCTTTTCCAGCTCTTTTGAGATCTCTTCATCTTCTACGGGAACGATTCGGGGCAGGAACTCTACGATAGTGACTTTTGTGCCCATGCTATAGTAGAAATAGGCGAATTCCACGCCGATGGCGCCGCTGCCTACGATGATAATGCTTTTGGGTTTTTCCGGAAGCGTCATGGCTTCCCGATAACCGATGACCTTTTTGCCGTCCTGTTTCAGGTTGGGCAGCTCGCGGCTGCGGGCGCCGGTAGCGACGAGGATGTGTTTGCCTTCGACGATCTGGGTCTTGCCGTCTGCGCCGGTGACCTCCAGCTGACCTTTGGCTATCAGCTTACCGTTACCAGTTAACACATCGATCTTATTCTTTCTCATCAGAAACTGTACGCCTTTGCTCATTTTGTCGGCTACACCGCGGCTTCTTTTGATCACGGCGGGAAAATCGGCTGTGCCGGTGGCTTCGATGCCGAAATCTTTTGCGTGCAGGATATCCTGATAAACCTGGGCGCTTTTCAACAATGCTTTGGTAGGAATACAACCCCAGTTGAGGCAAACCCCACCCAGGTTTTCTCTTTCAACGATTGCTGTTTTAAAGCCTAGCTGTGCGGCGCGGATAGCGGCTACATATCCGCCAGTACCACTGCCAAGAACGACTAAATCGTATGCCATGTCTAACCTTTTTTATTTAAAAATTTATAAAAATGCGACCGGCGAAGGTACTTCACAAAGCGGAAATCGCCAAATGCCCCGGGGGTGGTTGAGGGGTTGACCGGTAGGTGGGTGGGAGCGTGGATGGACGGCGGCAGAGTGGGTGGGGGAGAGTGGGCAATTATGCGCAGGAGGGTGTACATTTGCGCCCATGAAAGCAGTTAAACTGGATATATTGGCTATCGCCGTTCATCCTGATGACGTAGAGCTGGGATGTTCGGGCACTTTGCTTATGGAAAAGCAAAACGGAAAGAGAACAGGAGTGGTGGACCTGACGCGGGGGGAGCTGGGGACGAGAGGGACGCCGGAGCTGAGGGCGGAGGAGGCGGCAAGGGCTGCGACCATTCTCGGGCTGGATGTGCGGGAGAACCTGGGGATGGCCGATGGCTTTTTCCGGAATGACGAGGCGCATCAGCGGCGGCTGATCAGGGCTATCCGGAAGTATCGTCCGGAGATAGTGCTGGCCAATGCGCTGGACGACCGGCATCCTGACCATGGGCGTGCGGGACACCTGATCACGGAGTCTTGTTTTCTCAGCGGGCTGCGGAAGGTAGCAACGGAAGACGAAGAAGGCCGCCCGCAGGAGCACTGGCGTCCTAAATATGTGTTCCATTTCATCCAGGACCGGTATGCTCATCCTACGTTCGTATACGATATTACGCCGGTCTTTGCCGCCAAACTGGAGTCTATAAGGGCTTATTCGTCGCAGTTCTTTTCTACCGAATACAGCGAGAACGAGCCTCAGACCTATATCTCCACTCCGGAATTTTTGAATGCCATTATCGGGCGTCATCAAATGTTCGGAAAAATGATCGGAGTACCGTATGCGGAGGGATTTATCACCGAAAAAGTGATCGGGGTAAGGGATTTTGACGCATTTGTACAGATGGATACTTAATTGTGTGGGAATCAGTGCTCCTGTAAAACAAAAGCAATGATATCGCGTTATTATATTGTGCCCGCTTTAACATCAAATACCCCCAGAAAGGACTAAATTTGCGATAATTATTAATATTTACTATCATGTTAACTCCCAAATTTGCCAATACACCTCATTCCTTTCACACTGAACTGAAGAAAAGGATCAGCAGCTATTTTGAGGAAGTTGGTAAATCAACTACTGGGAATTATAACCTTTTCCTAAAGGCTGTGATCCTGATGGTGAGTTTTGTTTTTGTATATGTTCACCTGGTCTTTTTTATGCCGGCTCCTCTTTGGGCGATACTGGAATGTGTGCTGTTGGGTGGCATTGTCGCCGCTATCGGTTTTAACGTGATGCATGACGGGGCGCATGGCAGCTTTTCCAAATACAAATGGGTCAATCATTTTGCGGCTTTCTCTCTGAACATTCTGGGCGGGAACAGCTTTATGTGGAATCAGAAACACAATGTCATCCATCATGCCTTCACCAATGTGGATGGAGTTGATGATGATATAGATATTCAGCCCTGGATGCGGATGAGCGAAACGCAGAAGAAATACAAGCTGCATAAATACCAGCACCTGTATTTCTGGTTTCTTTATTCCCTGTTGTACATCTTCTGGATCTTTGTGCTGGACTATATAAAATATTTCAAAAGCAAGGTAGGCGGCATGCCTTTGAAGAGAATGACTATCGGCGACCATTTTGTGTTCTGGGGGTTCAAGCTTTTTCATGCTTTCCTGTTCGTTTTCGTCCCGATCTATACTATCGGTTTTTCTGATTGGCTGGTTGGCTTTATCATTTTTACCTGTGTTGCAGGGTTTGTGCTGAGCATTGTTTTCCAACTGGCGCATACTGTTGAGCATACAGCCTTTCCCGTCGCCAATGTGGAGACCGGAAAGCTGGAAGATGAATGGGCTGTTCACCAGATCAAGACGACGGCCAACTTCGCTACTAATAACCCGGTGGTGTCCTGGCTGGTTGGTGGATTGAATTTTCAGATCGAACATCATCTTTTCCCCAAAATATCACACGTTCATTATCCCGCTATCAGCAAGATCATCCGGCAGGCTTGCCAGGAATATGGTCTGGTCTATATCGAATATCCAAGAGTGCGTTATGCCGTCGCTTCGCACGTGGCCTTTTTGCGCCAGATGGGTAGGAAATAATATTGTAACTTTGCACCCCGTTGCGGTTAAAACTGCAGCGACAAAGTAAATGAGCAAAGTAAAGATAGGCCTGGTGCAGATGAGCTGTACGGCTGACAAGGCCGCCAATCTGCAGAAGGCGATGGACAAGATCAGGGAAGCTGCCGCCGGCGGGGCGCAGATCGTCTGTCTCCAGGAGCTGTTCACCTCCCTTTATTTCTGTGATGTAGAAGATTACAAAAACTTTACCCTTGCGGAGGCTATACCCGGACCGTCTACCGATGTCCTCGGAAAACTGGCTGCGGAGCTGAATGTCGTGATCATCGCTTCCCTTTTTGAGAAGAGGGCGCAGGGGCTTTATCATAATACCACGGCTGTGCTGGATGCCGACGGAACCTACCTCGGGAAATACCGGAAGATGCATATCCCGGATGATCCGGCTTTTTACGAAAAATTTTACTTTACTCCGGGGGACCTGGGGTATAAGATCTTCAAGACCAAATATGCTTCTATCGGCGTATTGATCTGTTGGGATCAGTGGTATCCTGAAGCTGCGCGGATCACGGCGCTGATGGGAGCAGAAATCCTTTTTTATCCTACGGCGATAGGCTGGGCGACGAGCCAGGATGAAGCTACCAATACGGAACAATATAATGCCTGGCAAACCATTCAGCGGAGTCATGCCATAGCTAATGGGGTACATGTGGTCAGCGTGAACAGAGTGGGTTTTGAGCAGGACGGAGCGATGAAGTTCTGGGGCGGAAGCTTTGTTGCGAATCCATTTGGGTCATTGATCTATAAAGCTTCTCACGATACAGAAGAGACGACCGTCGTAGAAGTGGATACGGCCGCAACGGATCGTTATCGTACGCACTGGCCTTTTATGCGCGACAGACGAATAGATTCCTATCAACCTATTACGAAGAGATATATTGATGAAGG
>Ga0307510_10008267_pt1 | contig 12400 bp, 11 predicted proteins | sample 12_EM_MG_FD_207224 | JGI IMG/M metagenome (GOLD analysis project Ga0307510, IMG submission 207224) | Populus trichocarpa ectomycorrhiza microbial communities from riparian zone in the Pacific Northwest, United States - 12_EM | ecosystem: Host-associated > Plants > Roots > Unclassified | place...
CAGTGGTATCTGAGAGTACAGTGGTATCTGAGAGTACAGTGGGATTTGAGGGTATTTTTCTCAAAATGGGGGTCATGATACCTTTATCGTACAGTACTAATAAATAAATCTTAAATCTACCTCACAACCCGAATCCACGGTCCTAGTGATCAGTTCGCATACTATCGCATCGGAACCCATTTTCAGTCACGAAGAGAGGAGGAAAAGGATGGAAAAATGAGAAAGTAAGGATATTTGATTCGGGAGTCAAGATAAAAGGCGAGGAAAATAAATCAACTTTCTCCCAAACCGAACCGAACTGAAAAGCCACAAACCAGCCTAGCCAGACCACCGATATCTCCCACAAGCCCCGTCACTCCTGAAGATCCCCAGACTCGAACATCTTATGTCCCGGGATCCTGGTTTTCACAATCTTCGCCATGCAACGCCCCACCAGCACACTCTCTGAGACTCAGCGCATAAATAATGCCATCCCAAGTGTGGTGTTGGCGCCTAATCCAAGGAGTGAGGCTGTAAAGTAGCATTTCTTGGCAATAAAATTATCACTCGGTGATGGGGATTTTTTCCCCATCGTGATCTTATCGATCAGCCAGCTCAGCGAGATGCTTATCCGGACTGCATTGGCCATGAAGATCCCGAGTGAGCGATGGTGACTTTGCGCACTCCTCCGGTTGGCGATGCGCACTGAAGGGTTTGGGAGCTCTTGGTACTCGAGCGCTTTGTGATGTGCAGGTATACGCTGTTGCTTATTATGCGTACGGTGCAGGATTCGTCGCATCTGTTAAGTGCTGCGTTTTCGGCTCGGGCGAACATCCCCTAACCGAGTTGCTGTCGGGGGTCGGTTAAATTGCTCGGTGGCTAGTAATCGATATAGATGGTGGGTCTAGGCCTGGGGGCGCGGTGGTGACAGTAAAACTAGTAAGCCATCAGATCAGTAGACCATTGGTTTTTATGTAGAGACTTGTTTGGGTACCAACTGTATTGAAGGTTTCATGAAACTTTGTTTGGGTATCCGAGGTCACAGATCAGAAGGTACGGGAGGGGTAAGCTTAGGTGGATACTTCGGCAGTCGGCAATACCGGCTCCGGCATTGCCCCGAAAATATACCGTATGTTATGATGCAAAGCGTTCAAAACGTGTACTATACCAAGGCCGTTGCATCATGTAATGCCTGCATTTTATAGGGGTATAGGGTAAATATATGGGAAACCATGCCTGAAGAACAAGCGTTCAATTCTGCATCTGCTCTTAGATTTTTTGTTATTTTGAAGACAACAAATAAAGCATTTGTCGGTAATAAAACATCATTATTAATTTCCTTCCCTGCATCTAAAGTGAATCCAATATCATACAACTTGAAATTGCTTTAAACTGAAATAAAAGTTGTAAAAAAACCTTGACCTAAATATAAATGGAACTTGGGACATTTTAAGGACATTATTCCCACAATAGCCCTGCCCCCTGGTAAAATTCATGCATTACATGATGCAACGGCCTTGGTACACATTAGGGACGCTTTGCACCATACTATACATATCGACGGAAAGCTTGCCCGAGCCCTCAACCACGGTGCGCATGAATGCCAAGCAATTGACTCAGTAATGAATTCAGAGATAAACAGTAAGGGATTTTTTCACAAAATCTTCAAAAGGGTGACAGAAGTGGAGCTAAGATATATATAAAAATGAATGAATAAATGAGTTCTCCTGAGTAATCACAAGGCAGACCTACACCTACCGCTGGCATTCCAGCGAGTCGAGTGACACACCATGAGCACATGATGCCAAGCCAGATATTGGGGAGGGTTTGGTTATATCCCGGACGATTGCAGAAGGACGGAGGAAACAAGAGAGGGTGTGTACGGGATATATTTATATAAGCTCACGGCACGAGAAGCCGTGGACGCGCCCTCAATATCCTAAATTTATCCTTCGTGTACCGATCTACATAAAAGAACAATGTGTGGATGCAAGCAAACACGACGCGCATGCTGTAGATTACATAATGTGTACCCGGGTAAGGATGAAAAAAATGGGAAAAAAATGATTGGCAAGGTCCTGAGGGGTAGTGAGCAGATGGTTGTTACGAGTAGACTACTGATGGAAAATAGCGCCTTGTGGAAGACATGAGCTTATCACACGGATTACCTCACCAACAAGATCTCCCGAGCCGATAATCAAAAATTGGCCCCAGAACCAATTGACCTTGTAAGGGATTGCTTAAAGCTCCGGGAGGCCCATCAGAATCCCTCGAATTTGTTTTAGAGAAACACGAGCACTAATGCAACTGGATTGGGGTTTTCTAATTTCTAGAACTCTGTCTTTCTTTCCACAAAGCTTATCCGTTGATGGGCATAAATCTTTGTTTTGCTATCATAAGTGTCCTTGTCTCTCCACCCCTATCCGAGTGGATCCACCAAGCGTCCTTAGTTGGTTAGAATGCGGAACAGCAATTGCACTTCTCAGGCCTTGCCGGATCTGCTCACGTGCACAGCTCTGATTATTTGTCACTTTGAAGAATGCGGTGATCTTTGCATCCACTCACTCGGAAATATTCAGCTAGGATTTCGCCTGGCGTTCCCCCATACTCTGCGAATCGCTTTAGTTATCCCGGGGCTGTTGTGGGATGGCCTTCCTAAGGCGGTTGACCGGATAGTGAAGGAACAAAAATGGGGGAAAGGGCGCTGGCTTTTATATTTGTAGGAGTCTAGAGGCGACGCAAGTAGAGGGCGGGAGGTCCCAAAGAACTCATTGCATTCCAGAAGGCTAGAAATTGCAAGAGCTGAGCAAATAATAATGATTTATGGCAACTAGTGTCCTCACAGGTGTGGCCGTATATAGTTGTTAATAACTTGAGCCTCCTCAAGAATCCATGTGCTATCACAAACACCACACTCCTCTATCTAAAAACGCCATGATATGCAGTCTAACTATCGTCCAGTGGGGAGGAAAAGAAGGAAAAGAAGACAGGAATCTATACAAGAAAGATAATACATGCGGGGGAGAATTTACAGATATAAAAAGATAAATATTACAAGGTGAAATCCGTAGGCTATAAACTCGACCTTCCCGTAAGAATAGAAAACCCCATCTTCACAAGTCGATCTCTATGGAAATTTTGTAGATGGAAGCTCATGAATCCTCACCAGAACAGGAAAAAGAAATTATAAAAAGGCACAGGAGAGCATGACAGATATGTGCATCCCATTTGGGGGGATTTCGCCGATCGAGGGGGGTGATTTCAAGGTCGCTCACTATGAGTAACATACACCAAGAGGGGAGGGGCGGGCACTTGGGGGAGGAGGTGCTTCCTAGGCCTTAAATCTATTGGAGTTGATGGAAGTGGATAGTTGTTTCATTTGTTCTAGACGGAAGGATAGACGGGAGAGTAGTTTTAGTTGTTTCATTTGTTCTATACGGAAGGATAGACGGAAGGATAGATGGAATGGTTTTTGGTTATGTCTTTCCTTTGTTCAGAGTACGGAGATCGACAGGCAGAAGGGGATTACGCATGAAGGATAGATTGATAGGTGTGGCGGACGATAGATTGATTGAGAGAGTTTTATTATTCTTATATAGACTTATGTTTGGTTAGTTAGTTTTGGGAAGACGTCGAGCGAATGAAGTTTTGATTCTCCCTAGTACCCTTTTAGTTTTGCCCTAGTCTAGTTCGACCGGTTGACCGTTACGCGCGCATTATCCTCGCAACAAAATCGTACTGGGGGCTACCGCTTTGCGAGACTGTAGCAGGGCTACCACTCTCTCATGTCCGTTCTCAGCGGCATACCAGAGCGGTGTTTGGCCGTTGTTATCTGGCTTGTCGGGATTGACCTCTTCCCGCCTGAGTAGTATTTTCACCACTCCCTCATGTCCTTCCTGAGAGGCAAACGAGAGCGGTGTTTGGCCCCACATATCTGGGTTATCGGGATTGACCTCTTCTCGCTCGAGTAGTATTTTCACTACTTCTTCATGTCCATTCCAAGCGGCGAGCGAGAGCGGTGTTTGGTCGTCATTATCTGGCTTGTCAGGGTTGACGTCTTCCCGCTCGAGTAGTATTTTCACCACCCCCTCATGTCCACCCCAAGCGGCATACGAGAGCGGTGTTAGGCTGTTATTATTCGGCTTGTCGGGATTGACCTCTTCTCGCTCGAGTAGTATTTTCACCACTCCTTCATATCCGTTTCTAGCGGCATCCGAGAGCGGTGTTCGGCCGTCATTATCTGGCTTGTCGGGATTGACCTCTTCTCGCTCGAGTAGTATTTTCACCACTCCCTCATGTCCATTCCGAGCGGCAAACGAGAGCGGTGTGAGGCCCGATCTGTCGGCCCGCTTGTCGGGATTGACCTCTTCCCGCCCGAGTAGTATTTTCACCACTCCCTCATGTCCATTCTGAGCGGCAAACGAGAGCGGTGTGAGGCCCCATCTATCTGTCTTGTCGGGATTAGCCTCTTCCCGCCCGAGTAGTACTTTCACCGCTTCTTCATGTCCATTACGAGCAGCCCATGCAAGCGGTCCACTACCTGAAAAATCTTCTTCGTTGATACCATAACATTCCATCTCCACTAAACCAGCTACAACCTCAACAATTCCGAAGAGCGAGGCGCAGTGTAGTCCACTGAACTGAGAGGGAGTATCAAAACGCCAAAGAGGGAAATTTTCTACTTGTGCTAAAAGTAATTTTGTCGATATCTGGCCATAAGGCGCCTTTAGTAACTCTAGTGCAAGTGACCTCGCATAGTCCGAGAGATCCCTTTTCGCATGAACCCCCCAGTATACTGAGCAATATTCTAGAAAGGGCGCGTTCTGAATGTCAGGAGAAGGAACAGTCCAAATGTCTTGGACTTGTTTGGAATTTAGATATGTCAAACAGATTTCGGCTATCACCGAGTGAGGTCCACTGAATATATCGCGATGAGTGGAAGGATACTCCTGAAGAGTAAAGTGGATCAATCGCACAGTTGATGCCTCCTTATCCACAGTAATAAGACCTTGACAGCAGCTTACCAATGTAGACATCGAAGGGATGTTGCTGGTATCGAAAACTGTGGATCCTAGTTGGACCGCTAGCGCGTGGCAGAGCTCATCCGCTCGGAGCGGCCGTTCCGCATGACTGATCCACATCAACGCTGCCATCCCAAGTCTCGATCTGTCCCCATCTTGCGCCTTTATCCGCCCGATCGTCGCACCATAGACGTCTCCCAACTCCAATCCACCAGTCATTTTGCTTAGCTTTTCTCGTCTTCGGAAGATTGTTGATTCGTGTAATATTGCATCTATATTTAATGAAACTAGTAGAAACCTAGATGTATATCTATTAGCGGGTTGTGTGTGGCGGGATTCCTAGTGCCTATACGTACATTTCCGACATATTTTCGGGAATCTTCTCTAGAATGTCTGCTTCCAGACTCTCATCCATGGCGTCTGGAGTTTCGTCCTCGTCTATTCTAAGACGAAGGTATTCGATGATATCATCTTTGCTGGGGCCAACAGACACACTTATCACTCGTCCGGCAAGACGCTTTTCGATCTCAGCCCGGACATGAGGCCTTCCGATGATGAATATTCGTGTGCGTGGGGACGCTTGGAGGATTTGCTTTAGCGAATTAAGGAGCTTGACCCGATTCGCCGTTGCACACTCGTCCAAAGCGTCAATACATACAAATGTGGGAAGTGAGGAAGTGACGGTCTGGAGCATCTTCACTATATCCGGTAGTCGCGGTTCTCGTCCACCAATGACGTTTTTCTGCTCTTGGAAGGCCCGTGATATTTCCTCTGGAACCTTCTCCATTCCGCCGACGGCCTGCCTGAGCAAGGAGCCCAGAATATTGACCACTGACTGCTCCTTTCGCGTTGCGAAATCCAAGTAGAAGCACGTAACTGCTGTGTTTCGTCCTCTAGCCTGGTCGCCCAACCTGTCCACTACTAGCGAACTGAAATCGTTGCCAGCCTGTTAGCACTGGCTCTATTTCTTCTGTTCTCGTTGTGATTCTCATTACCTGATAAATGTTTTGCCGGCCCCCGGGCCTCCATAGCAAAACAACACTGCCTTATCATCTTCACCTTCCTCACTCCGTTCATACCAGGTTCTAAATTCTTCAGTCTGCAAAAGCCATTCTCCCACATTGTCGATGCGGCGCCCTTGGATGTCCCGATGGCGTAGCCTGGGCTCTAGGGGTGATAGCCAAGTCAGGAGTGGAGACTGAGCATCGGCAGTAGTATAGTTCCACACGTTATTAAATGAGTTTGTATTATTGAAGCAGTTATTATTATCGTGGATTGGATGTTGAGACATCTCTGGCTTTTTGCTGCTTGCACTATTGTAGACCGGGTGTTGGTGGGTACGGTCAGTTGGTGGATGCTTGGGAGCTGGGGGAAAGCGGGGCTTTGATAAGGAAAAGCGGGGGTCTTCTGGTGTTAAAGCAGCGTTGTTGATGCTACTTCATGGATCACCGAAGAAAAGTGTCGCACCACACAAACTATCATCTACAAAAACTCCCCAGGCGCCGGAGGTAGAGAAATACCAACCAGGTCTATATATTATGGAGCTCTAGGTGGCCGGCACGGGGGAAAAATCGTTGGTGGAAACCACAGACGTCGTCGCCGGTGTTAATATCGTGAGTTTCAATTCCAGATTTTGAAGACTTCCTCACTCTATTGATAGAATCTCTCTCACTATATACATGGCAACTACAATTACGAATAAAGTTCACTATTTCTCTTATCAAAAGCCCGGTTTCCTGGTAGATCATAGGCGCCTTACATAATGTGATTTACTTAGTTAGGAAATTGCGATAGGCTCTATAAAGGGCACTCAATTATTCCAACCCGATATCGCACCCTGCGGCACTTGTTTCACACGATACCTCTTCCAGGTCTCGTGGGATCAATAAGGGAGGAGGTTTCTAGCCACTTAGGCCGCCATAGCGAACCCCCATGATCTTGTAAAAACAGCGTGGCTAACATGCCTCCGAACTTGAGGCAGCACAGCGAAGTTTCATCTTACTCACTGTCCAAATATTGGAAAGCTCTTGCTCACAATGAAGGGGTGTTCTATCACGGTACCTTGGGGATCCTGTTTTCTAATTACTACCGACACAGCCGAATACAGCACAGCGGACTATCGTATGGCGCCACGGTATAGCACACTACTGTTCCCTAATTCTCATGCCCAACGTGTACCCGTGGCAGTGTTATGGCGGTGGAAATTGTTGAATTTCACCGGTGATCACGGCGCACACATGTATACTTTGTTGTCGTACCTTTCCTATCTTTCTTACTCTTATCTATTAGTTCCTTTGTCAGTCATTATCAATCACGGAGGAGGGGCGAATACCTGGTTTGTATACTAGTTGGAGGATTCGCTGATATCACCGGAAATGCTTGAGGAGCATGGCGAAGAATTGTTCAGAAGGCAGTGCGTGTTAGGGACGGAGAATGTCTCCGCAAGAACCACTGTGTAGTAAAGTTCTCTGTATTTAAACAGTCTGTTGGGCCGTTAGTAAATAGATATGAAAGCACGAACGAATCCACAGAACAGACAAACCTCTCCTCCATCGCTTCTTTGTACTTCTTCATCTGCCTCACCAATCATTCTCCTATCAGGATCTCATAACAATAGGTTATGAGCCCGGACCGCGCCTCCTGATAGTCCAATAATCCTGCATACGTCCTACTCCCACGGTTCCTCCTCTGTCACCTCCGAGTATACCATACCCGGCAAATCGAGCTACCAATAAACACGCAATATCAACTTCAATAGCTACGTAACCAGATGGCCCAACTGCATCTTCCACTACCTCGCTTACCCAGTTGATCGAAAAGCTACATGGTTCGATGGCTTCCGGTAAGAGTAACTACCAAGCCTGGAAGTTTAGAGTGATACAAATCCTGAAGGAGAAAGGGTTACTCACCGCTATTGAGGCGGACCTTGATAAGACTAACAGTAAGGCAATATCACGGGATAATGCTGCCTTCACAATACTTACGCTGAATGTTAGAGACTTACAAATAACACATATTCAGGGGTGTAGTACAGCAAAGGAGGCATGGGAGGCATTACGGACAGTGCATCAAGGTATTGGGGCAAGTGGCCACATGGTTATGATGCAACGAGTGTGGGCGCTGAAGATGTTTGAAGGGGATGATATGGCGGATCACCTCAACAGGTTTCCGGAATTAGCCAACCAGGTTGATAGCTTGTCAGGAGATGGAAAAGGAATTGAAGGGAATGAACTGGTTACCTTACCAAGCCTTAGTCTCCCAGAATTCTATGAGCCCATCATCATGGCGCTCCAGTCCAGTTCTGACGACCTCACATTTGATATGTTTGCGGGAAGGCTATTATAGGAGTCTGCAAGACGACATGTTGCCCATGCTAGGCAACTGGAGCAAGGACAACATTATTCCGCTACCGCAGCATTTGCCCCGAAGTACCCACTACGTGGTAGAACCATCGGAGCATGATACGGAATGCGAAGAGGAGGAATGCCAATAGCCAGTACTCTTGGTCTTGGGCGATCCGATAGCGGGGGTAACACCGGACTTGCAAAACCAGCTGGAATACCTAAAGGGAAGGGACGCTGCTTTTATTGTCGGAAAGATGGCTAGTGGAAAAGAGACTGCCATAAAAGAAAGAATGACGAGGCAAAGGAAGCGAGCGAACCTACAACAAGGGACCACGGAGGTCTGGCTTTTACGGTCACAGATCGTACCTTGGAGGTACCAGATAATGGACACTGGAGGTACCAGATAATGGACACTGGATAGTCGACTCTGGTGCCAGTCAGCATCTGTGTAGTAGTTACAATGCCTTTACGAAAGGAACTTACAAGCAAATTATCCCATGAGGGATAGAGATAGCCGACAGATCCAAGATTGCGGCTGTTGGCATAGGTGAGGTTGTGATTGGACAACTGCGATTGTCCAGAAGCTGTTAGTTCCCCAGCTTGGAGGCAATCTGCTATCAGTTGCGGGGGTAATCAATAGCGGCTACAAGGTAGCATTCACGTCAGAAAGATGCACGATATCGAAGCAGGGTATATGCTTGAAAGGGGAGCGTGAGGGATATCTGTACTACATACAGAACTGGCCATGTAGTGAGACAGCTCATATTGGCCTTGCAACAAAAAAATCACTCGCAGAAACACTGGAAACTAGGGTTTGTTACAGGGCGGATGGGGCCCTGAAAAACCTGGGCCCCCGGCCCTTTTCCCTGCCCCTGCCCTACTCAACCGCCTGAGGCAGGGTCTCTTGTTCGGCATTCCCTGCCCCTGTCGCCGCTCAGGCCCCCGCCCCACCCATACTCCAGACGGGTCCCCGTTAAAAATAGGTGGTAACAAATGGGGCCCCGTCCAGGGAATGAGTGCAGGTGGGCCCCGGACAGGGGCAGGGCGGGATTACCTGAAACATACCCCCCGGCCCTGTGTAAGGGCGGGGTCTGGCGAGTGAAAACCCAGCCCGCCCCGCCCCGCCCTGTAACGAACACTACTGGAAACATGGCATTGAACGCTAGGCGACAGGACTCTTGACAAAGCTACCGTTGGCTACCTTCTTCCCAGAGTTAGTGATTTCACAATCAAGAGAAAGGAAGGTGTAACAGGTTTATTCCTGTTTATCGAAAATACAATAGGACCGGCGATAGACCTGCTAGCGCTGGTGCTAAGGGAGGCTTCAAGGGACCGGAGGTAAGAGATAATAATTGAAGGACAAATAGCACTCAGGGATTGCCGTTCAACCAAGTGTATTTTTACACGGAAGGTCTGTCGAAGTCTGCTGTCTCCTGCTACCCAGGAGACTGGTTTAAATACAAAACCCAAGAGCGATAGCCTTCCTGCAATCATGATCATTACCAGTAGCTGCGCACATACTGGAATCCTGTAATCCTGCAAGACCAAAGAAAGAAACAAACAAACAAACAATGCTCAGCCTTCGCCAGTGTTACATGACCATTCCATACCCGGAATCCTAAATATAAACTTCCAATAAAGCAAACTAAACATAGCAATACGATAGGATAGCCTATCTGACTCAGAGACAGTGGCAGGGCTGAAATCAAATCAAATAAACCAAATATAAATCAACTAAATATAGGAGATCCTGCACTGCCCGCTCCTGTGTACTGTTACCGGAACATGTACACATGTTACAGAAGGAAACATCGTAAGGGGAGAGAGCGAGATTTGTAGTACCTGTGCGGCAGGTCGACAGCATAAGGAAGGGTCAACCGGTACCCGAGAGAAGACTGTCTAGATTCTGCAAGTGGTGCGCTCTGACATCTGTGGCCCAATGCAAGTCAGCACGATAACGGGTGAGAAATACTTCATTACCTTTATGTACGAGAAAAGTGGGCGAATAGCCGTTACACTTCCACAGCGAAAGGACCAGGCCCTGCAAGCATTTCAGGCCTATCAGGCATGGGCAGAGCAAGAAGCTAGAAGAAGAATCGAAGCACTCAGAATTGATGGTGGAGGCGAGTACGCCAGCCACAATTTCCAGAGATATCTCAAATCTGCTGGAATAGTCCACTGTGTTAGCCCACCTTATACCTCAAGTCAGAACGGATTTGCAGAAAGAGCAAATAGAACCCTAATGGAAGGGGCCCACTGTATGATAGCAGATTCCAAACACAACAACGAATTTTGGGGATATGCAGTCGCAACTGCTGCACACATACATAACCGGCTTCCCTCACGATCGCATGAGGATCGATCTCTCCTGCAGCACTGGACGGGAACAGTCCCAAGCATTGGGCATCTACGAGTATTCAGATCGGTAACCTACACGTTAGTGCCCCCACAAAAAAGGAGCAAACTTGACAGACGCAGTACAAAGTGCATTCTGGTTGGGTATGATGAGAACTCTGGTAGCAAAGTTTCCCATGTTTACAATCCTACACTCCAAAGAATTGTCAGCTCTAGGGATGTTATCATTGACGAGAAGGGGTGGATTGCGGAAAATCAAAATACCAGTTCAGCACTGGATGAGATAGAGATTACCCTGCCAGATGTCAGCAAACATGACGAAATGGAGGTGAATGAGGCAAGACCACTTGAACACATTACGCCACCTGCTAGTGGTAGTGCCGATTCAGACCCAGAGGGGTTTTGCGGGGAAACAATAGTGGTTAGACCACCAAACCTTGGGGCACAACCTAGGGAGCAAGAGGTCAGCATTCCAGCCCCGAGGCGTTCCCAAAGACAACCCAAACGAGGACAAAAGTTTAACTGGGGACTTGTGCAGGCAATGCTCGCAAGTATGGAAGAGCATCAAACTCTTAAAGCGGCTTTGGAAAGCGAAGATAGCGCACACTGGTGAGAAGCATTGGTGTCCAAAGTTGACTCCCTTGCCCGGAATAATACCTGAAGGCTGGAACCTCTTCCACCTGGCCGTCAGGCGATTGGCTGCTAATGGCGATTTCGGAGGAAGGAAGATGGCCGCTATAAGGCCAGGCAAGTTGCCGAAGGTTACAGCCAGCGCGAAGGAGTTCACTTTACGGATACCTTCGCCCTAGTAGCGAAGTTTAACTCCCTCCGGTCGCTACTTGCATTAGCTTGTAAAAACGATTGGGAATTGGAAGGCATGGACGTTAAAACAGCCTTCTTGAACAGCGAGTTGGAGGAGAGAGTATATATGGACATACCTGAGGGGCTAGAAATAGACACTCCGGTTGAAGTCACTAATCAGCACATGGCTTACAGATTGATAAAGTCCATCTATGGACTAAAGCAATCACCCCGAGCCTGAGCATGGTACGGAAAAATCAATACCTTTTTCCACGACCACAGTTTCCATAGTAGCGAACATGACCACAACGTCTATATTCATTCCCTCTTTAAACTTATCCTGCTTCTATATGTTGATGACCACGTCATTACTGCCCCAAGACTGGAGGATGTGGATTGGATCCGTGGCCTTCTCTATGAAGAGTTCGAGATGACGGACCTTGGGCTATTAATGGTATTTTTAGGAATGGAGATCCGTAGAAACCGTGTTCTACAAAACCTCGACCTGTCCCAGCAGCAGTACATAGACAGTATTCTCCACCGGTTTGAAATGTCAATGGCGGCAACAGTGTCTACCCTCTCTGACCCGCATGTTCGCCTAACCGCTTCACCAGCAGATCATGTAGCCGACTGTCACAAATTTTGACTTAGCCAATTTGTTTCCACATGACTAATCAGTTATTAGTCATCCCCTGTGTATGTTTTTACGCTATGACGTCGCTTGACTCATAGTTCTCACATGACTGCGCGCTTGCGAGTCATTGTTATACTAGTATTATGATTGGTTGAATGTTTCATGACTCACGATTGTGACGTCATATGATGTAATGACTTTCGCACATGACTCACATTATGAGTCATGGGTTTCACGCATGTGACTCGTTTGAGCACATGACTTGG
>Ga0307510_10008268_pt1 | contig 12400 bp, 7 predicted proteins | sample 12_EM_MG_FD_207224 | JGI IMG/M metagenome (GOLD analysis project Ga0307510, IMG submission 207224) | Populus trichocarpa ectomycorrhiza microbial communities from riparian zone in the Pacific Northwest, United States - 12_EM | ecosystem: Host-associated > Plants > Roots > Unclassified | place...
TCCAGCTGTGGAATGAACGGAGAGCATCCTTCCTCCATCCATGCCTATCACAACCCCTCGATACATAGGGCAGTTCGAAACCTAGCTGCAGTTCCTCAAACCCGCAACAAGAGGGAGTCTATTTCAAAAGGGTAAAAGTAAAAAATGGATTAGGTAGCTAGGACCATACAGCAAGACTAGCCAGCAGACTTGGTGTGTGCGGTATAGAATTTAATTTCAATGAGTTTGTCTTCAGCCAGTAACCTGCCAGGAAGACCCCCGCAGATCGTATTGACCACGGGTGTTCTAAACTAGCCATCGTATATGCGCTGCGAGGTCGAATTAAGCTGTGGCAAAAGGAGGTTTTTGCCACCTGGGGGATTTTCGAGCACAAACTACCGATGCTCCATTCAGATAGATAACTCCAGCTCAGATTCTCTGCGTTTCATTTCAGCGCTGCGTATTGAGCTAAGGGAAGGTATGAGGAAATAGAAACACTATAGAAGCCTAACTATGCTCACGATCACTGAGCACCTTGTTAAGCCTGAGAAAACAAGCCGACGTGGCAGAAGGAAGAGCCTAGGGCAAGATATCAAAGAAGCAAAAAAGGCGATACACACGGGCTAACTAGTATCAGCAGGGCTCGTGGATATTTGCCGAGTATTGATAAGGGGTACTTGCGTGCGCACCCCGCGTCCCCGCCTTAGATTCGTAGGTGACCTCCGGAAGAAATTCAATCTATCTGGGTTCCTCAGAGAAATTTTGCAGGGGAGTTTCCTCCAAGGCTAGCATGTATACAATAAGGCTAGTATATCTATTAAAGGTTATCATAGCCTGGGAGTGACCCATCGAGTCCCAGAGAACGAATCCCGCATAGAAAATCCCTCACACAACGGGACCACGAACCGCGCCAGCACTTTTGCACCTTTCCCTTGGACGAGAGACATATCATATCCCTATCTTGATCCCTGTAAACGCTTCAAATGCTCATTTTGCCCTAGAAATCCAATAAGGATCAAGAATCACTTCCAATCACTCGCTGGAGAGATATCCACTTCGGTTACAACCTCAGATCCCTCCTGCGCACGAGCGAGGGGTGATCGGGAATCGATATGATGCGCTGTGAACAATCCCCACGCCTCTGGGCCCCAGCTAGGGGGTTCTGGGGCTTCACAGCGAACATTTTCAACCCCGAGGCCAACATCTGTACCTGAAAGCAAGGGTATTCTGCAGCCTGGTTTATAACTGCCAAATATCGGATCGGGGAGAAGCGTAACAGGTGAGGGGGTGTAAGGGAAGAAAGGGGAAGAGTAGCGATGCCTGAATTGATAGGTATTATACGCCACTCTTCTCTCTTGTATCAGTGAGGAAATAATGTGAACTAAAAAAACAAGGAGGTTCTCTTATCCCAACGAAACTCCGCACTTACCGGTAGGCCGGTGAGCAGAAAAGGCTATAAGTGATATTATAACATAAATCACTGCCACCATTCAAGCAACTTCCCAATCTGCCGGCCAGAATAAGTTCTTCTCCTCCAATGTTCCCACCACATCAGGTATCAGGCACCGAGCGCATGTCACTGCATATCTCCCCCTAGCTGGCTAGGAGCACAGTTTTCTTAACTTGCGACTAGTTTAGTCCCCTGAGGAGGATATTGACCCTAGAATTTGGGGGAGACCCACAGGGGAAATAGCATCGATAAGAAACCCTTCCCCGTGAGCAGGATAGCTCTAGCCCTCTGATCTTAGCGTTTCAAGGCAACATTGAATTCTGTACAATACTTCTCCATTTAGCGGTAGTTTCCCTTAGTAGTTCTTGAGGACCTAAGTGCTACCGGTTTGATATCCGTCAAGTCAGAGCCCAGAACGGTTCTCAACGTCTTCGAGAATGCGCTTGTTAATTTCCACATCATCACCCAATATCAGCTAATACTTGCAGAATATAGTCCTTGGAAGCACCTGTACTCGAGTACAATTTAGAAAAGAAAAAAGGAGCAAGTTGGCGGTGCTTGCCATTTTTTTTGAGCTTGTGTATGATACTACGGTAGTACCGTAAGAGCTCTTGGAGAATCTGCTATCTCCGCCAGCCCGGTAATCTCCGGATTTAGAGACTGGAGCTCCTGAGCAGGATTAGCGTCTTCCCGGAACTGCACAAGATCAGCCCACTGGGTGTGTTTGATTTAGTTAGCCAGTATTCGCAATTTTGATAACTTGTTGGACTGAATCTATCATGAGCTGAGAGGCTGGTTTCCTCTGATAATCTGATGGTGAATTTCAGGAGTTTTTACCGCATTCATCCATAAACGCCAAGGCACGCCATGCTGTTATCACGTAATGTAGGCGTTTTCCAAGTTCCCTGATCTGGGGAGAGACCTCTGTACTCGAGTAGCCGGAACATTCATTCAGCGGGTATCTTAGCAGTGGTGATGTTAATCCGCCAAGAGTGGAGTGCTGACAGGTTAATACCTTGGCAAACATCTATTGACAGATATTGCTAGGCCAATTAACAGTAATCAGCATGTCCCTGACATTCCCCTAAGTTACTCCACCCCAATTTCAACCTACTCCTAAACCCCAATATCTCCACCAAAGCTCTAGATATTCAATTAATGGGTAGAGGGTCATCCATTCTATTATATAATCAGGCTAAATTCTCATCGGAGGGATGGAATCCTTTGGTGGTTGAAGATGGACAATATCGTCTTGGCAAAGTACTCCTCTTGCAGACGTTTCTTATAGTACCATAGGCCCAGTCGCCATAGTTGTCGGTCTTTGAGAGTGGTCTCCTACTAAACTTCACAAAATATCATACTAAAACTTGGTTATTATCCGCCTGCCGCTCGCGCAAGTAGGGATAAATGCCACGGTAATCACATATGCCATTCGTTTCTAACAGCTTTAAAATACTACCAATGCCCAACCCAAAATATTTGCGTTATTTCCTGAGAGGACTCCGGAATGTCAGATACACCTTCTCGGCCCGGGTTACAACAAGACGGAAGATCCATTAGTTCCTGTACTCACTCGGAGTAGGGCAGTATTTCCACCAATCCACTCTGCTCACAACACCTTTGCCCATCCCGATATCGGGAGACCACGGACACACCGCGAATTCTAAAAAATCGTTCTGTCGAAGAGAATAGAAAAGTTCCTCCTGGCCGATAATTAGTGATGGAGTTTGAATTAATTTCGGCGGGAGAGAGTTTCCGGGGGGTCAGTAATCTGTTCCGGTTCCAGCTCCCAAACTTGCCCTTGAGAATTGTCTCATAAATCATCCCTGGAATCTTCAGATCCTACACTTTCTGTCCGCAAGTTTGTGACACTCCCCTCTGTTAGAAATGGTTACATCTACTAGTGATTTTAGAGTACGGGATTGAAGGCCCATTTGAGGGAGATCAATGATTGGGAGTTGTCCTCATAGAATAAACTATCTAGAAACCTACCCAGAAACTAGAGCAAGGGACTCAATGAGAGTTAAGTTAGAGACTAATTTGTTTAGTTAAAGTTAACAAAGGTCGGGGAGAAAGGGGGGCTTGCTATAATAGAACATAGATACAGGTATTTCACCTACTATTTCCTAGGTTTAAACATTAGGGTCGTTCATTCTATCCTGCAGCACCAAGTACCACACAGAGCTACCGTATGATCGCTATTCCCAATCCAGGCGGCGTATTTAACTATCGACAATCAGTCTCGCTGCTCGCTTGGGAGCGATTTCTTGTCTCCGAAATTTATACCCACCTATTTTTAGGCCATCTAACAGGGTGGTGTCCTTCATGCTAGATACCTAACGACGTGCGACGGAGTCCAGACCAAACCACAGTTAAGACATAATACGAAGGCCTCCGTAAAATACTCGGTCTCGACTGCTCGATTTCTGGCAAGCTAGTAAACGCGGATAAACTCACCAATTAACTCTTACCTGGTATCCATCTATGGCTAAGAATGTGATATTGTACACAAGTTAGGTTTTCGACACGAATCCCTCATGAGGAATATTATATTTCCTGCAGCTTCCAAAAATCACTTGGAGAATCCGGTAATTGTGGGCAATGAAGAGGCTCCATTATCGAGGCTGATATACTACGCGCAGGATACTTGTTTGAACTTGATAGTCTACCAAGCGCCAGCGTATCAGTGCCATTCCGTGCAGCCGGCGCACCTCAAGAGTAGGACCAAGCTCGAGTACGACACTGAGCAATCACCAAACCCTGACGGCCAGTACGGTAATCAGTTCTTGGCCCAGGGTCTTCAAAATAGCGTAGGATCGTCTCGCTGCAGGGATTCGGCGCTTGTGCCCAACTAGCCTTCAACACAGCCTTCGCTATCTGGTGCGGCTGGGAATGGGGGATCGTCGTTGGGGTCATGGAGGATATCTCTGCACCAGCTGTTGCCCTTGCAGGCCAAACCAGTTTCCATCGTGTACTTGTTCACACCGTGTGTGGCGTTCTTTTTCCCTCTTTTTCCTGGAGAGAGTTAATTCAGAATGGTGATCGAGGTAAAACCGTACACCCCCTCGCTTGCCGTGTACGATGTTAGAGGCGCGCATCGCCTATTTGATAACGGCGCTCTCTTGAGTCTGTATCTCCAAACTACCCCATATCCTGAGGTGGGATCCCGCCACAAACCGAGGCTACCTTTTAACTGTGCTAATGGGATTGATAGAATGATCAAGGGGCCAGGCTATTCACGTACCCTATTTCTAATCCAGGTTTTCCAACAACTAATTTATCTAACTGATTTCCTCCAGATACAACAGATACACTTCGAGTGACATATTATTAGTTCTTTCCCGGTCGTTCGATTTCAACAGGTTTTCAAGCTTCCTTCGTGGACTAGCATGGGAAAATCATTTGACCCCCACGGCTAAAGTAGCCTCTTTAGCCTGCCAATGCGCCGACTGTGAAAAGGGTTCCAGATGCGGTATGTTCAGTTCAACTCATGGGTAGAGGGCTCTTTGCTGATAGTCTCAGGTCAACACTTATTCACCTGTAGCATCCCAATATTCCAAAGATCCGGTAGAGACGAGCCCTCCGAGCAGCATAGTGGAATTAAGGAAGTTAGGGAGGATGGAAATCTCCTGATGATACCCGGCATTCACCAGTGAGTGGCGAACGAGCCTCGAGGTAATTTTGTACTTACGGCGATTAAAGAAGTCGGCCGGAAGAGTTTATGCTATCTTCAGCTCATGCTCAGGTGTTTCTGTATCGTTTTGGAAATTGGCAGCACAGATACTTCCGCGTTGAAGCCCTTATCTGCAGAGATGGCGCTACCTCAGGTCAACTACATTCCATACCAGCAAACTATGTCCTTGACTTGCTGACCGCTGCTTGCGCGGGATGGGAGGACTTGATTGAATGTTCTAGAGGGTTTCTCTCTCGGATGGTGAGAACCCCGGATCAACTAGTCGCGCCCACGAAGCAACTAACCGAATGTTCACGCCCAGAAACACGAGATACTCGAAGAGTCGACAGTGAATGACAGGCAGATCATTCGGCGACTGGCACGAAACGCCCAGCAATGGGAAAGACTACGCAGTCTTCACAGGGATCATCTTCGAGGCTTGTCGGGATTGGAAACCCTAGGCACTGAAGAGCGATGGTTTGCCGGAAGCGATGACGAAGGTGGGGCGGCTATTTACTCGGATATTCTGGAAGTTGTCAAGAGTCTAGAGGATGTCGGCGAGGGAATTGAGTACTTGATACGAGAAACAAACTCGCTAATTCAAACTGTAAGTAGAAAAATGGCCCTGGGCTTTTGTGTGGATATTTGGTAACATCCGGACAGACATCGAATTTAATTACCATTGAAGAGGGGTATAGATCAAGGGATCAAGGCGACAGCATCAGGCGCATCACTTGGGTTACTGTATGCTTCCACCTTTATGAAGGTATTCCAGGAACCATGAAAACTAATTATGTATTGGACTATGAAAGTTTATCTTTCTCCCACTCCTCTTTGTCGCGGTTTGTCAATGTTCCCCCAAAATACTTTTCTCTTCTAACGTTTTTCGCAGAGCTTGTTTGGCATGAACGTGGACATTCTAAAAAATAATCCCTCATGGCGATACTTCATTTACGTATCGATACCCATGATACTTGCGATATTACTCGCTACAGCGATCTTGAAACACTCGAGGATGCTTATAAACTGGATCCTGGAGAAGTACGGGTTATCAAAAAAGGCTGTTGAAATCTCAAACTCAGAACTACTTTCCGTGAAAATTGACAGGGATGATAACTACCAAAGCCCTAATTTGATATGGGCAGCAAAGACAGGGCAAGAGGCCCTGGTTCGTCTGCTACTAAATACGAACGTTGAAATTGACGCGAAGCAAGATGGACTTACCGCTCTGCACTGGGCGACACGATATGCACATGGCCGTGTGGCAGAAATGATAGCATCACGGGCAGAGTGCGTCGATACGGTTGACGAGCTTGGATGCACTCCTCTCCACTGGGTTGCTCGCAATGGCCTAACAGACCTCACCACAATTCTTCTCGCGAAAGGAGCCGATCATAACGCCTTGGACGATGAAGGGATGAATCCTTTGGCGTGGGCAGCGCAAAATGAAAATTTAGATATCTACGCTATCATTGCAAAGCTAGACGAGGAGGATGCGCCAGCGGAAACGGAATTGCACTCTGCGATAGAAGCGGGATCGCTCCGCGAGGTCCTACGACTGCTGAACCTCGGGGTTTCGCTCGCAGTAAAGGATGACAAAGGAAGGACGCCCCTCCACCTTGCAACAGGACTTAAGAACCGTCCAATTGTTGAAGCCCTACTCCAGGGAGACGCAGATATGGAAGCGGCAGATCCCGATGGGCATACAGCATTGCATTTGGCAGTTATGAATAACGATACAGACCTAGTCAGCGTTCTAACATCCTCGATGGCAAATATCGAAGCAGAAGACACTCTTATGAGGCGTCCCATACACCTGGCAGCACAAAGCGGCTCGGAATCAATTGTCAATACCCTAATACAGTGTGGCACAATACCTCACTCGGTCGATAGCGAAGGCAACCTACCACTCCACCTTGCAGCCGAACACGGCCACCACAAAGTGGCGAAGCAGTTGATAGATAAAGTACCCAGTGGATCATTATCGAGTGTAATAAACACCCGAAATGCCCTCCAACTGACACCACTTCACCTCGCCGCAAACCAGAACATCGAAACGGTGACCGAGTTACTAACAGCCGGCGCGAGTATCAACACCCCCGCCGGTCCCGAAAATACCACTCCACCCATGCTCGCGGCGGAATCCGGAAAAGCCGACATCCTAGAAGTCCTGCTACATCACATGCCAACCCTAACGGATACCCTCCTCTCCAACCTCTTAAAAATCGGCCTTGAGCACGGACACGCAGAGGTAGTCAGCATCCTGCACGAGCACGGCGCGCGAATTGAGCGGACGGCCTCGGGCAGCGACGCCATCTGGCAAGCCTTCAAATCTGGCAACCTCGAACTCTCAATCATCCTCCTGACAAACGGCTTCGACGTGAACACCACCGGACCCCTTGGCATGACAGCATTGCACTTTGCGGCTGGAAGCGACAACCCATCAATGGTGCTCCAGCTCCTCGACCATGGAGCGGACATCTCCGCCACCGACGAGTGGGGCTGGACCCCGCTGCATACTGCCTCCTCTGCCGGCCACGATAAGGTCGTTACCCTGTTGTTGAAACGTGGCGCGGATAAGGATGCCAGGGATGTGTATGAGTGGCTGCCTGTTCATCTTGCCGCGGCCGCCGTGCACGACGCGGTCGTCAGGGTTTTGACTAACGGGGCGATGGAGAGCCGTGATGTTAAGGATTATCCAAAGGAGGAGAAGGTTGCCACTGTCCCGCCGGCGCCGGCGGCTGGCGGGTCGGAAGGGTTTGTGATCCGCGAGTTGATGGGTCCGTAGTCAGTGGCATGAGTTCCTGTCTTTCACGAGATTTGGGGGGTTTTCCCCCTGAGGGGAGGGGGGTACATATTTAGTAAATACTGTAAAAAATGGTAACCTAGTACATTATTTCGCCGCGAGTGTTGATTAGACTATAGTTCTTGTGCCCAGGCTTCGGATTCTTCGTCGGAGAAAAAATAAAAGCGAGTGATCTTTTGTGATTATATCTACAGCCATCATTACCCAACTGCCATAAGTTAGGTGGAAATAGCATGGGTAAAGAAAATCATAAAGCAATTCGCAATAATAGCACCTACATGAAAAAGTGTGGGATTTTTCCCTTCAATTCTCTTACAGTGAGGAGTGGAGGAGCGTCTTTTCCTTAATGTTGCCTGCCAAGACTGGGCTTTTTGTATCATACGGTATGGGAAAGATGCATTGCAACACACTTTGCACAGAGCTCTCTAGAAACTTTTGGCTTCTGCCTGGTTACTAAATTTAAACGACCCCTACTATATCCTCATACCAAGCTTTATCGCAAACCCTTGGATATTGCTAGAGTGGTATAAGTCGTGCTCATTCTCGCAAAGTACCGTATCTTTTTGCCCATGTAATTGTAGTATCACTGGCTGGCCTAACCTATAGCATGCCACCTACACGGGGGCTTCTAGCAATACCAGTGAGACAATTGTGAACTCTCATAAAATCATTCCGAGGAGGTCAAACATGAGCTGTGATAAAGTGAATATTGGAGGTCGAACACTAGAGTAATGGTGAAGATGCAACGCTCCTGTAGGCTGCTGGACTCGGGTATTCGCTCAGCAGCCGGTAGGGCCCATGTGAGATGGAGTCTTTGGCGCGGACCAGTGTGCCCTGGTCAGATATTGTATATACCACTTCATAGCCTTACGGCTCCATAAGCGCAACGATATATAATAATAATAATAATTCCGAGGAGGTGGGTTTCCGAACACATCTCAATGGTTTGGAAGATCATATTTATGCACAGTTTGCCTTTTGTCCAATCGCGTGGGTTAGAATTTAGCCTCTAATCCATTGAACATGGTCCTCCGCAGCTTAGATTCAGCTGCCGTATCGACCTAGGGTTTATTTCTTGCCGTTTGTAGGCCAGTATTTAGACTTACTGTGCTAACATGACATGATACGATACATGTAATTTCACCCTGGGTCCTTACATCAGATAGCCCTGCCGAGTAGACTTTTAAATTCTTGCGATGGAGTCCGGGGGACGAAGGAAGGCATGATGCTCGGGTGTGGTGTTTCTTTCAACCGAACCACTCCTTCAAGGCACCGCGCATCAACTCTCATTCATCCAATAGTACGACATATAGCGGGACCTCCAGGGGTGGAGCAGAGACCGAACCATGGGTGGGCTAAACAGAGAGCTAAAACCTACCCCACTGAGAATCTCGCTCAAAACTCCAAAACCCATCATTTCCCCACCAAACACGCTAACTTGGAACTGGCTAAACTTAATAGAACTCGAGTGACAGAGGATGAATAGCACCGGCCAAACTCCCCCCCGTGCAAGCTCCCTCCGAAAGCTCCTGAAGCAAAGTGGGAGAGGGTTGGGGGTCAGAGGAGCAATTCATGCGGTGGGCATGGGGTGATGCGCAGTACGGTTGCACAAAAAGGTACTGAGTCAGAGCAGCTGTTTTGTTCGGTTGCCTTGAATCATGCGTCTGCTCCAGAAGTGCTCGTACCGGTGTCGTACCTCGCCCGGATTGTGTTGCGTTGTCAGTGCGGGGCAAGTTGACGCGCGGTGGAGAAATTTGGCGAATCGGGGTGGCTTTTTGGCTATAGACCGGGAGGAGCAGCGGTGTTGTGCTTGTGCTTGTGCCAGCCTGCCAGTAGTAATAGCGGTATCGAGAGGCTTCTGCGAGCGCGGTATGTTAGGAGTATGGTACTGGTGCGGTACTGTGTCTTAAAAGCGCTGTGAATCCATTGTTGATAGTTAGGCCCCCAGCCTTCTCAATCAAGCACACTGAGAAGGGATACGGTAGAGTTTTCCGGACTGGCGATGGCTTATTTAAGTCGAGTCCGCTGGAGCTTATTGACTGGTGTTTGTGATTTTGTTATCATAACCTGCTCTGTTAAGCTTGTGGCGGTTTGGCCCAGCGGTTCTCCTCACGTAATCCGATGGTGGACGAGTCCTTACGGTACAGCTCAGCATAGAAAGAGGGCATTACATGTGGATATCAAGTTACTAAAGTTACTGGTACGGGGGTAGTACGGTACTTTTACATGAGATTCGTAACTGTTGCGGTCGTTTTTGAGAGAGTGTGTGTGACAGCGGGCAACTGGAACAGGAGGCTGTGCTTGAACGATAATACGGGTACCGTACCGTAGTCTATATACCGGTGCTCGAGTTTCTGTGGTTATAAAGAAATTTAGTGAGTGTATCTCCGGCCGGAGTTGTGGCTCCAATATGATATCCGGTACCCGTACACTCAATCCCCGCTATCCCGTATCTCAGCAGCTCGGATACCTGGCTGTCCCGTATAAATTTCTCTGGGTTCCAAATTTCTTTTGCATCAAAACCCGAACGGTTGCTCTACAAGTGTAGATCACTGGCTGTACCGGACAAATTCTGGGTTTTCCCATGCTTGATATTACTCTAACGGTATAATATATACTGTGGCTTATCTATTGGTGTAAATCCCTTCTGTGGCAACGCCGCGCGTTCCGCATCGCTTATCCAAAGGCAGAGTCGACGGCTGACGAGGGCTGTTTGTTGCTTGCACTCACTTGCTGCCTCCTTTCCCTCTCCTCCCTCATCCTCCAAACACCTTGCTCTTCCAACCTCCTCCTCTCCCCTCATCCACCCCACATTTTGTCCATCGTCCCTCATCCCACTTTAGTCTCTTCAACCATCTCACCTTATCACGTACCTGTTTAAAAGTGCCACACCAGCCTTGTTGAATTTTTCTTCTTCACATCTATCGTAGGGCTCTTGCAGAGCTCCAACCACCCAGCATTCTTACATCATTCCCCTTACTCACCACCACCGCTGCCATAGGCTGACGTCGTCCTGCTCTACTTCACTGCTTTGTCACCTTGATATAAAAAGCTCTTCCCCACTTTATCCCATTATTTGTTGGATCACGATTTTTGCGCTTCCCCGACTCAATAACCTATAGTCGGACGAGCAGGTCCGCTCGTTATAACCCACGAAAATATTATGCTTCCCCCATTCGAAATCCGTGGCCTGCGTTGGCCGGCCGAGGACCCTGAGAGTGCCGCACGGGAGGGTTATCTTCATGCATGGCCAGAAATTAGACTTGAGACTCATGAAGAGTATGACAATCTTATCAGCGAACATCCTGAGACTACCTTGAGTTATTTGGACGAGGATGACGGCGATATCATTACTGTGAGTCGAATCCTTTTTGTTTTGCTGCGGCCCGGCCGGCCTCTGCTTACTATCTGGGCTGAATGTTGACTCGTGTATTTTTAGGTTGGTTCCGCGGAGGAACTTTACGCTCGCGTCGAGGAAGTGTTTCCCACGCACGGCTCGGCTATTTTTGACTTACTCTTAGCTCCAACTGACCCGAATTATAAAGCTGCGCTCGATATTTGGCAAAAGAGATTTGTGGGTGCTGGCCATGCGAGGGCGAAAGCAAAGGGGAAGGCTCTCGCGGAGTTGGGGCCGAGTACGGCAAAGAGTGGTTTACTGGTCGATATCAGTGACAGCAGTGATGACTCACATTTTAGTCGCAGTGAAACTAGTATTGATGCCGATAGCCCTCAATCACCGCTCTTGACGACATTTAGCAATGAGCTCGAGAGGATCATGCAAGAGGCTGCTAGGCTAGGGGAAGGCTCTTCTCTGTCCGTGCCGAGCCCACCACCTAGCCCACCCGTTCCATCAATCCAGCCTACGAACCGGGATGGGGACGTGCTTGCGCAAAGTCTTCGCGATATAGTCCGGGATATCGGACGTGTTGCTCTCGAGCTTCGCGGAGATGTCCCATCGCAGGCTAGGCCAACGATTGGTGCCTTTAATCATGCCTTTTCCACCGCCCTCGGGACCTTCACCTCCCAGCTTCAAAGTGTGGCACTTGATGCGGCTAATGCGGCTAAAAATGCGGCTCAGGTCACGAGGAATATAGATACTTCGGAGATTGAGGCTCACAGCCGTAGGGTGAGGGAGTTGGCAGAGAATATTGGTCATATGGCGGTCCAGGGAGCTAGCGTCGCCAGGGAAGAGGTTGGAAAGGCGCTTGGCACCGGCTCCACCGAGGGTGCTAGAGACTTCATGGAGGCTAATACACAGGCGTCTGCACGGGCTGAGGAGCAGTCAACGACAGGCAGTTACAGGGCTACTGTGGAGACTGATGATGAAGAAGAGGATAGAAAGAGCGAGCAGAAAGCGAAGACGGAATCTATTTGGGAGATGTTTGACAACCGCGAGGGAACCGGAATCATTCCCGTGATGGGGGAGGTTTCATCTTCCAACCATACCAATAGGACCCCTAGCCCTGCCCCCCCGCTTTCTATGCATGGCTTT
>Ga0307510_10008269_pt1 | contig 12399 bp, 8 predicted proteins | sample 12_EM_MG_FD_207224 | JGI IMG/M metagenome (GOLD analysis project Ga0307510, IMG submission 207224) | Populus trichocarpa ectomycorrhiza microbial communities from riparian zone in the Pacific Northwest, United States - 12_EM | ecosystem: Host-associated > Plants > Roots > Unclassified | place...
TGTTTTCGTTTATATTAGTTGATATTAGAACTCAACGATTCTTAATGATTAATTATTGTGGGCTATTGAATAACTATGGCTGGAAAAGGTCGTATAATAAAATGTGATCATGTAGTGAGGGATAAAGAGGTTCCCTTTGGGAAAGAGATGTTCAAGAACTTGTGATAGTTATAGATATGTGGAGATATATAGCAAAATTCACTTGTCATATGGTATAGATGAGAACCCGTAAGAAGAGTGATCATGGATCCATATGATTAACTCTGAAAACTTGTTTTAAAAGTGAAAACAAAAGAGATGGCCTCTTGATCGGGATATATCATAGGGATTTAAATTTTCAGATAAAGCTGCATGAGTTCACGAGAACCTTGCAGGCATAGGAGTTATTGTTTGGTTGGATGAAGTAGAGAGGGTTTTGAGTACAAGAAAGTATCGGGGAAGATAAAGGTGAAGTTATTCATCATCAGATTGAAGGTGTGAGCTTCTGTTTGGTAGAAGTAATTGAAAAGTTCTTAGGAAAGACAAGGCAAACAAAAAATAGTGATTGGAAGAAGATGAAGGAACAATTTCTTTTACTAAGACTTTTTACCAACTATTTCATGCATTGAGACAATGTTAGAGGACTATTGATGAGTACACTAATGATTTCTATCAACTGGTGGCTATGAATGATCTATCATAAATGGAAAAGCATTGGTTATCAAAGTACCTAACTAGATTATGGTGGTCTATTTAGGGCGTGCTATGTTTGCAATCTTTGTTGACAATTTTCAAAGCCTTCAAAGGGCTTTGACTATAGAGAAATAAACGATTGCTAGGAGACAACATGTTCAAAGGTAACTAATAGAGGCGATTTTTAGTCTAAATAGAATAATAAGGGGTGCGCACTAGCAAACATAAATAATTTGTTTAACCTGAATTAACAACTAAATAAATTATAGATTAGGGTTCTGGATTTGCTTTTTTATTTTGATATTTTAGAAGTGGTGAGTTGGGGTATTTGATTTTTTAGTACCATAAACTAGAGTCATTTGGATAAAAATCTATTAGTAGAAGAACATGATAAGAATGTGGGTGATCTTATTTATGATGTTTTCGATGATAGTGAGGAGGTTTTGCAAGGTGATAATAATGCTACTTTTGTTATCCAAAAGAACTTTCTTGCTTCCAAAGATAATTTGAATGAGGATTGACTATGCAAAAGTCTCTCTCTTTTAACTTGTGACATCAAGGATAAGGTATGTAATATAATCATATATAGTGATAGTTGTGAGAATAATTATTGACGGAAAGAAACAAGTTAAATGAAACTATTGATTCCCTTTAAAATTTGTGGTATATTAAGAAGTTTGCGACCTATTAATTTTCTTTAAAATTTAATAGTTGTTGACGAAAAGAAACAAGAAACTTGGTGTTAAACTAAAATTTCAAAATGGAGGGTTATGATAATAGCTATGATGGCAGTGGTGGCAATGCATGAGATGGTTCTAGTGGAAGTGGAGATTGAGATAGTATTGCTAGCGGTACAAACACACACATCCATGCATGTTCATATCATAAATGTGATTGCTTAAGTAGCCTATTAAAGCCTAAATCCTTATCTTTGATCTCTTTTTCTATTTTTATCAATTTGAATATGTAGTTTTGTGGTTGCTTTTTTATCCTTGTACCAACTTCATCAAATTTAACTCCTTTCCCACCATCCAGCTTCTTTCTAGCACTAGCATCACCCACCACCATTCCAGAATCTATAAAATTCGATAAGCTTTCTTGGTTAATATAGCCTTTTTAACTCTTTTCTCACCATCTAGCTTTTCTTTATTCTTTTCTTGATTATTTTATTTTTTAATTTAGTTCCCCATTATTTTCTTTCATTTAGTTTTTATATCAAATTTGATCCTTATTGTTTTAGTTACTATTTTTTTAAAAAAATTAGATGATTAGGAATTTCGCTTCATGATTTTGTTTTTGTGCATGCCTTTTATGGGTAATCTCAATCCTATAACCTATTTCACGGGTTTCAATTTCAACATTTTACATTAGGTTATTGGGCCTTAAACTTTATGATTTTTTCATTTTCTTTACTGTGGGGTTATCCTTATTTAATATCCCGAGTCGCGCGTTAGTCAAGTTAATTTTTTTTTGTTTTTGTTTTTTTAAAATTTATTTTTTTTCCTTTTTTAATTTAGTTTACTTGAAAGTTGACATCCATTGTTTTATTCAATTTTTTTTGTGTGAGATTATCCTAGTCTCATAACTAGGTCACAAATTTAGCATGCCGACTCAAGTAAGGTTTTTTTGTGCTTTTTCCAAATTGATTTTTTTCTTAGTTCATCCTTTAACATTTTCTTTTCTAGTAATAAGGTTAGGGTTTCTTTCATTTTCCTCTTTATGAGGTTATCTCGTCTCATTTAATTTTGTTCTTGTTATCAAATAAGATATTTGAGACCTTTTAAGAATATTTAGAGGGAATATTTTAGTAATATTAGCAAGCATTAATTTTCTTTATTAATCATTGGCTTTTTTTTTTATGTTTTTTTATTGTCGTTGGAGTTTTTAATCATATTGTTAAATCAATGGACAATTACAAAAATCCTCTTATAGTTTGATTTGAAATTCACTTTCCCTCCATACTTTTATAAATTACACTTTCCATCCTATAGCTTATATGTTCAATAACAATTTACATCCTTAACAATGCATTTTATTTGAATTTTTTTATTTGATCTAGGAAGTGAAGTGTGATTTATGAAAGTCTGGAGGGAAAGTGAGATTCAGATCAAACTATAGAAGAGTTTTTTTAATTAACCCTTAAATTAATCAAGATTGTTGAGCCCATTCAAATCAATAACTTAGGTACCATATTTTTCTTGCTCCTTTAATTTTTTAATTTGTTTAATTCTATTTTGATTAGGAATATGATTTGTATTTGGACCAACTTATTAGGAACTTAATGGGTCACGCATATTAAGAATTATTAGTAATAAATTAAAGTGAGATGATTAATCAAGTGAGACTTGATTGTAAATAAGTTTTAGAAATTGAGATTCATAATGTAATTTATAAAGGGAATTACAATTCTAGATTTAGAAAAATCAAGTAGGAATTTGATTGCATAAATTTCTAAGACTAATTTGGAATAATATGTGTGATATTTTCCAAGGATCAAGGTGATATTTTTATTAATAGGGTTGTCAGGCTATCCTATAAATATAATATTATGCCTTGTATTTTTCTGATGATAACTTATCAGAATATTTTTCTTTATACATACTTTAGACATCATATACACCTATACATATAGGTAGAATAAAGAAAATAAAGAGCTAGCACTTAAGACATAACAATCCAATCCTTTTCTTTTAAAAATATTTTAGAAGATTTCTGATATGGTGGTTCGTGTAGATTACTATTAGAAATTGAATAATTAGACAATTTGTGATTTGTGATAATTCAACATTGAAGAGTTGGTCAAACCCAAAAAGAAGATCTAATATTCAAATAATCTTTGCACAAACTTTAAACGATCTTAGATTGTTTAATGAGATCCTTGAGAATTCTAGAAAATTTTAAAATTATTTTTTTTGTTGCATTTATGTATTTCAAGAAACCTAATATAAACTCTTATGAGCCACCAGAGACTTAAAAGAAATATATCTTTCAACTGCATATCATCTCTTACATCTTCCCTATAAATATATACAACACAATTTTAAAGGCTTTCCTACTATTTTTGTGCTAATTTAAGCTTTGTAAGATCTCTTATCTTATATGTGAGACTTATTTTATGGGTTCTCATAGAGTTCAAACCTATTAGCCTTAATCTACCAATTCTCTTCCTCTGTATCCTTGCACATCATATACATATATAGTATGAGATTGTAAATCAATACTAAAAATTGCTTGAATTTTTGAAATTTTGCAAGCTAATGCTAATAATTTCTCAAATACTAGCATTCTACCAAATTTTATTGGGTTTTTTGTGTTTTTATAATATCAACAATAATTTTTGCATGTCAAAATGGTGGTGGTGGTATGAGGGAAGATGACAAAGGCAAAACGAAAATCATCTACGCTTGATGTTGTTATTATTGTAGTATTTGCAGAAGTGATTTCAATAACAATAATGTCAATGAAAAAATAGTTAGGGTGGATATGGAGATTGAGAGAATTACCATTAGCGGTACAAACACACGCATCCATGAATGTTTCTATTTGAAAAATGACTATTTAATAAGCATATTAAAGCTTAAATTTATATAATTAATCTCTTTTCTTGCATCTATCAATTTAAATAACCAATAAGGTTTTTTTTTTTTTATTAGACATGCAATACATGTGCATATACTCAATTTTAACTGATTTTTATTTTTTTTCATAAAAATGGTTTAAAAAGATTGCAATTTCAAAATTATATTTTAAGAAAATGGAAAGAAAAAAATTAAAAATAGATTTAGCCCAAAGATATAAATTATTAGTAGATTTATTATTGTTTTTTATTGTTTAAAGATAAGAGGTGGAGTGACAGGTTGCCACGTAGCACGTCATAGTGAAATAAAAGTAAAAGCTTACGATTTTGTGGCGGCGATGTAATTGTTTGACAGCTAAAAAATAGAAGAGCAAGAACCTTTCTGATTTCCAAACCCCAAATAATACATATAAATTTAGAGGCATAGGGAACCCTCTCGATGCGTGACTGATTGTTGGTTATCTCAATATTCCAATTCCCAGACCTCTTATCCACCGACGCTGCCGCCGCCGCTGCCGCCACCACCACCGCCAGCATGGTCAGTTTATCTCTTCCTCGCCAGCGTCGCTCACAGAATCCGACTCCTTTTTATCACTATTGCTCACTAATTTATACTGTTTTGTAGACTAGTAGAGGAGGAGGAGTTCCCGGAGGAGTAGGCAGAGACCGATTTCGAAGAGAATTTACCTCTTCTCGATTCGAATCGAGTAATAGTAACGGTAAGAGAGGGAATAACCCGCCGTCGAGGCATCTATGGGTGGGGAATTTATCTCACAGTATAGAAGAGACCGATTTGACAGATGAATTCCTGCAATTCGGAGACCTGGATAGCGTTGCATTTCAGCCGGGACGCAGCTATGCTTTTGTTAATTTTAACAAGGAAGAAGATGCGATTGCGGCCATCAAGTCTCTCCAGGGTTATCCTCTCGCCGGCAACCCTCTTAGGATTGAGTTTGCTAAGGCGGTTAGTTTTTGCCACTTTTGTTCTCCTTTTTATTTTCTAGATTTCAGATTCCTTGGAATTCTGCTCTGCTTTTGTATTTGTGCTAAGTGGGTTGTTTTCATGCTCTAATTAAGAAGGACTAAACTCCTCCTCCAGATTAATTAGTTTTCACCATCCAAACAAAGCTGAGTTTAAATTAGATTAGGTGTAAGTAAGGCTTGAATTGCTTCAAGATCACTATTAAAATTGATGGGCAAAGGCTTAGGATTTTGTAGTTTTTCTTTAAAAAAAGAAGAAGAAGAAGAAGAAAAATTCATGGCTGAAAGAAAGATTTGATAAATAAGGTGAAAAAATTCTCCAAACAGAGAGAGAGGTAGTACTATAAGACAAACAATCAGGAAGGAACCACCAGGCACAATTACAAACAAAGAATGTTCGACTTTGCACATTTCTCTGCAGCTTTCCATCACTAGCAGATAAGGTTCCATTCCAATTTTCATTCCCCATTGTTGTGGCTTGAAGTGGGATCCTGTATTCAATTAAAGCACAAACACATAGTCTATTGATCATCGCACTTCTGATAATTGGTATCCATAAATTGTTATATTAATTAATTCAACGACTTATCATAACACATGGCTAATGAGTTTCATGTCAGTTAAAAAGAGTCTTTGCTTTTCCAATCCAACAGTTTCACTTGCTTATCTTGAGTTGAAAGTATACCATCCTAGAAGATCATTGAGCTCGTTTTTCATTTGGCATCAGGGGATCTTCCACACTGTTAGTTATCAACTATAAAACCAGCTTTGTAGCTTTTCACCTGCACATGAGGGTCTTTGCAGATATAGCAAACCTTTAGTCCAAGCTGACAGCCATCCAATTTTGAGTTCTGTGCTTGCTGGATCTGGTAATATGAACATGATATTCGGAGACCAGTCTTCTTAAAATACCTTTATTAATGCTTCAGGGAGGATGATGAAGTTAAAATTTCTGAAATTGGGATTAAGAACATATGAATTCGGTGATTCGATAACAATTAATGGTTGTTCACTCAATCCTCCAAGTTCATTCCTCTCCTTCTCTCCAGATGTCTATTACAGCAGCTAGAACAGGCTGAACAGCAACAATCAAAAGGAAAAATTTATCTAATGGCCTTGCCAAATACTTGAAAATAAGATAACATGAGGGAAGCAGAATCTATGAAACAGTCACATTGTCTTGCACCAATACATGGGGATGTCTCATGGATTTATCCCAGTTTGCAATCTTCATGCACGGCCTTCATAAGACCGGTTTTTAGGTGGTAAGATAACAGATAATAATTATAAAAAAAAATCTCACATGGGGCATTCAAATCCACATCAATTAATAACAGTCATGCTCTGTGCAACTCTGTGGCAACTTTTCGACCTGTATTGAGAACAATCTGTGTGAGTCTACACAACGCAGTGGAGTTTGCTTTGTTTAAAATGCCCAGACTCAAGGGGTTGCATGTTTCATGATTTTGGTAAAGTGACAAACTGCGAACCATTTCTCTCCATGCCTCATTTAACCGAGTAAAATTCGATTCCCAGGGTAGCCCAACAGCAATTATGATGTGATATTTACCAAAAGCCTAGCAGAACATTATAGCGGGTAGCTGTAATCTCTTTCCCCGCTTATTTGTCTGCTCGCATTACTCATCCTCGTAGCAGTTAACTTCTTGTGAGTAAAAAAAAGAATTGAGTATACCAAATTTTTTGTCCAGGAGCTTAGTCTTTCAATAACTGGTTAGCTTCTTCCCTAAATCAATTACGTATCTGATGTTTATGAAAATTGGTTTTGCTTGTCAATCATCCGAGACCCATCTCCTGATGCTAGAATTCTTTTGATCAGATTACGTTTTCTGGGATAGATGGGTGTCTTTGGATCTCATGAAGGTTAATTATGGACGAGTATATTGTTCTCATTTCTTTCTCTTTACTTTTTCCGATGATGCATTTATCAATGCTGTGCTTGATGATTAATTCATGAAAGCTTAGTTGCTTTAAACCTATCAATTTACTTTTTATTGAATTCCAACTGGAAATTAAAATAACATGACTAGTTAAAGAAAGGACTGGTTCCAACACATCTTGATGAGATTCTTATCTCAGGACAAGTCATCAACACCATCACATGATGAAGATTACTTGCAACGGCGAGATGAACAACGCCTTACATTAAGGGGATCCCCTTTCTTGCAGAGGGACTCTAGAGTGCGTAATGCTAGCCCCGAAACTTTTTACCCTGATAAATCCAAGATGAGCGATAATAGTGCAGAACCTAGTGAGGTATTATGGATAGGTTTTCCAGCTTTACTAAAGGTGGATGAAATGATCTTACGGAAGGCTTTTTCACCATTTGGTGAGATTGAAAAGATCACTGTATTTCCAGGTCGTAGTTATGCTTTTGTGAGGTTCACAAATCTAACATCAGCTTGCAGGGCAAAAGAAACTCTTCAGGGGAAATTATTTGGCAACCCTCGTGTGCATATTTGTTTTGCCAAGAATGAAGCTGGGTCTTCAAATAGTGGAAGGACCCCGCTTTCTCCGCATTACAAGCCAAACAGTCGCCAAGGAGGCCCTGAGAACTTCTGGCAGGATAGGAATTTTGGGAGCACAGCTACAGATCCCAGTATTAGATCTCCTCGTTTCAACTCAGATTTGGATCCTGCGGATTCTGATGTCTATGGCCTTAACAGGAAGGGAACCTTGCACCAGGTTGGAAACGGTGCATTTGATAACTGGAGGTTTGGAGAAGAACTAGGACCACCACCAGATGTGTATGAACGACATGGTAGTCCTACAAGAGGGAGGGATGCCCACTTCCATGAATTTGCTAAAAAAAATCCTCAGAAAGGTCCCTTTTATGAAGAACCATGGGATTTACCAGAAGATTCCTATCTGTATCATGAAGCCAAGAAGTTGAAGACAGGCTCCTTTCCTCCTGACAAGGAACTTCCAGAGTATCCTTACTCTGATTTAGAACAGGAAAGAAGGGCTTTCCCTAGGGCATTTTCTGATTTTCCCCAACCAGAGGCATTTGATAAGAACCTGGAAGCTGGACCTTTTGGATACACACCAATCCAAGACCGGCCAATCAATTTATCACTTCCTCATGGAGAAAGGAGTGACCCCTGGAAGGTATCTTATGACAATTTCCAGGCTGGCTCTGGTTCTCTGCCCACAAATCGCACTGAGAGGAAAAGATTCACCCCTGAACCAGAACCATCCTCTTTGAAGTTATGGAAATGGGAAGGGACTATAGCAAAGGGAGGGACTCCTGTCTGTCATGCTCGCTGCTTTCCCGTGGGAAAAGCGCTAGACTTTATGTTGTAAGTAGTAAATAACCCTTCTCTTCAAGCTTTCACTTATGCACAGATTAGCTTTGATATCAGCCAAGTGGCTACTTCATTCTTGCCCACTTGTTCTATTTGTAGTGATTATGATGCAAATTACAATGCATCTTTAAGTCTTGAAATCCTCTGCCCTTGTATCATAATTTTCAGTTATTGATCTGTGAGCCCACAGTAAAAAAATCAACATGTTTTTTTCTACCCAACCAGATTTGGTTCAACTACTGTAATGTCTGCTACTAGGCAGATTTTGAAACTTTCGAGGCAGAATTTTTCCTGATATCAAATTATTTTCATGGATATCATCTGACTATGAACTTAATCTGATGGTGCAATTCGTCATATTGATGTTTCAATATATTTGTTACATGACTCTTTTCAAAACTTTATGTAAAGATAATATATCTCCAAGAGATGTTCTAAAACCGTACACGTGCAGTTTTTGTGGGGACACAAAATGCACTTTTGTGATAATTGACAATTTCATCGTGTAGCTCAGCTATTTTTCCACCTGCTCAGTGAACTTGTGTTCTGATTTACTGTGTAACATTGACATTGATTCTGCAGGCCTGATTTCCTGGATTGCACTGCAAGAACTGGTCTAGACATGCTTGCAAAACACTACTATCAAGCAGCTTCTGCTTGGGTTGTATTCTTTGTCCCTGCTAGTGATGCAGATATGGGATACTACAATGAACTCATGCACTATCTGGAGGAGAAGCAGCGTGCAGCAGTTGCTAAATTGGATGATAAGACCACCTTGTTTCTTGTACCTCCATCTGATTTCTCAGAGAAAGTACTGAGAGTACCTGGCAAATTGAGCATATCTGGTGTTATTTTGAGGTTAGAGAATTCTGGTTCAAATCTTGGGCCTGTTCACCATCCAAATGAAAAAAGGGATATGAATATACTGCCATTTCACAGGGATCCATCGTATCCAAAGCCACCAACACATTCAGGTCAGTTTCCTGCAATGGTGTCTTTTTCAGATTTGAGTAGATCAGGAGGTGATCCAGCTTTCCTAGGGAATGTGGCTTCAACAGCTCCACCTGTGGCATTTTCGGGTCCGGCCCATCCTGCTGGAAGTATATCTGATTCCTACAATGAGAGTAGGCATCATTATCCTCTCCAACAGCAGAACTCCACATTGAGGCCCAACTGGTCTCCTCACCATTCCCAGAGCATTGTTTCTGGTAATAGAAATGTACCATCACAAGCATCCAATACTGCTGTTGATCCTGTTATTCCAGAGCATCACTCAGTCCTGCCAAGGACAGTGCAAGAAAATGGCCCTGCACATTTTGCAAGTGGAATGTCAACCAATCCAGTGTCTGGAAACAGCAAGTCGACCTTTCAGGAAACCAAGCCTTCTGTTCCAGTGTCTTTGCCTATTGCAGGTTTGCAACCACAACAACTTGCACAATTAGCATCATCGCTTCTAGGGCAGCAGAGGCTATTGGGTAATAATTCAAATGGATCTGCTAGTGAGGATTTTAAGCGGACAGTGAATCAGTCTGGCAACCAAGTTGGAATAGCACAGGCACTTGGTTTGCACAAAAATCAAGTGGGCTCTGAGATGCTGACATCTCAGTTTAGTCAATTACAACAGATGCAACAGCAGCAGGTATCAAATGTGCCTACTTCAGTGCCACCCCCAGTTAGAAAAGAGCTTCAGCCAGGGGCTCAGGGTAATCCACGGATGGAAAGTGCTGGCACACAAGAGGAAGCAGATGGAGATCCTCAAAAGCGTCTGCAAGCAACATTACAGCTCGCAGCAGCTCTTCTTCAGCAAATACAACAAGGGAAAGGAACTTGAGTGGTGCCTGATTATGTTGATTCCTTCACTACCACGTGAGTGAAGTAGGTAAAATAGCTTTTCTTCAGATGATGCTACAGAATGTCTCAGTAGTAGCACTATTAACCAAAAAAGTATTGCTGCAATTGAGTAATGCCAGTGCTGTATTCTGCTATATTTTGTGTGGCGATGATATGCTGCTTTATGTCTCCTTTCTTTGTTGACTTGATCGGAAGAGTGAGGACTTGTAGCTGCATCAGGGCTCCAGGAAATACCAAGCTCTTATGCAGGTCCATTAAAACTAGATCCATGATTCATCTTTAGTCCTTTTTTTTTTCTCCCTCCAGTTGAATAGAACTATATTAGATCTCTGCATCTGGTTTGGAATATATCATTGCACAGCTAATCTATTCTAAACTTCAAGTGGAAAATTTCAAGTAATTCCACTGATGTTTGTTGCTTAGTCGTGCAAAAATGCTGTGGAAGAAATTAGTTTCGGCAAAAATGCTCTTTGTTAAGCAGGCTATGTAATGAAAGCCTTGGAAGAGCTGGTTAATGGACATGCTTCTCGCTTTTTAAGCCCTTTAATCTTGTGGAGTTCTTTCAATTTTGGTACTTGAAGGCTGGTCGGAGAGCTGCAGCTCCGCCAAAGATTTATTATGGTGTGTGGTTAAGTTTCCCTCAATTTGATTAATTAATTACCAATGTACAATAATTAGTGTTAGATTCAGTGTTGTACTGATGACTATAAGAGTAATGGTGTCCTCAATTTGAGGATTAAAAGTAAATGATGCCTGCTGTTTTTATCAAATTATATGTTGCAGCAAACTGGTGTGCGATCTGTGGAGACTGAGGCTGATCATGTAAAATCGAGTTTAAAAGTAAATGTCCATGGCACATAACATAAGAAAATAGTGAAATTTCAATGATAAAGAGGCAGGCGAGTTACAAAACTTGATAAAAAAAAAAATATCAAAAAAATCTTTTGCGAGTTTTCGGAAATAACTCAAGGTAGTGTAGTGTGATAAATATGTAACTTGAATAATAAAGAGTGAGTTAATTCAGGTTAATTTGCAAAATTTATTATTGAAGTTACGAGATTCGAATAATTTGATAGAAAATAAATTAAAAAAATCACAAAATTAATTTTTTTTTAAATAATATCAAACGATGAAATCATAAAAGAAAATATGCAAAAAAAAAGACGTCTACCCGCATTAACTTTTCAAGCTCATGATCTAGGTTATTAGACCAGAAACACCAAACATGAAAAAACCATAAAATCTAATTCCTAACCAATCAAATATTGAAAGATGAAATCGAAAAAATAAATAAATTATGCAAAAGGATCTAAAAAAAATAGCAATTAAAAGAATGAGAGTTAAAATTGAAATAAAAAATAATTTAGGCAAAAATAATTTTTTTAATGGAGGGTTAAATTAAAAAAAGAACAATAAAAATCAAAAGAATGATGACCAAATAAAAAAAATAATTCAGCATAAACTTGGATTGAAGGATGAAATCGAAAACCATCAAAACTTTTTACAAAAAACTCAAGAAAAAAATTAAAAATTAAAAGAAGAAGGATGAAATTGAAATATATATGATAAATTAGAATTGAAGGATTAAATCGAAAATAAATAAAACTTTAACAAAAGGCCCAAAGAAAAAAAATTAGAAATCAAAAAAATAAGTACTAAAGTTGAAATATCAAGATCAAAGAGGACAAACTGTCCAGTCGCTATTGACGCCACACCGGTAGAGAGAAAAAAGGAAGAAAAAGGTCAATCGACGACAAACCACCTCATTGCCACCGACATTGCATTGAGAGAAAGGGACATAGTGGCGCATCTAACGACATAACAAAAGGCTATTTTCTTCCACCAGGAGGCGTCACACTCTTCACTCAAAATGCGTGAGTGCCTCCCACACACTGGCGTGTGCCCTGCACGTCCCAACAACTTTTTTAAATTAATTAATTTTTAATTGATGCTAAAAGATAAAAATATATTTAATTACTCCGGTAATTACAAAAT
>Ga0307510_10008271_pt1 | contig 12396 bp, 12 predicted proteins | sample 12_EM_MG_FD_207224 | JGI IMG/M metagenome (GOLD analysis project Ga0307510, IMG submission 207224) | Populus trichocarpa ectomycorrhiza microbial communities from riparian zone in the Pacific Northwest, United States - 12_EM | ecosystem: Host-associated > Plants > Roots > Unclassified | place...
AATGCTTGAGAGCATGAATGATAGCCAGGAGTTCTTTGTCGTGGATTTCGTAGTTACGTTCGGCTGGCTGGAGGGACTTGGAGTAAAAAGCGACTGGGTGTGACCGTCCTAACGCGTCATCTTGTTCTAAAATTGAGCCTGTGGCATAGTCGCTGGCATCAGTAATCAGGGTGAATGGTTTGTCGTAGTCCAGTAGGATTAAGACCGGCACGGAGGTGAGTGCGTGCTGTAATGCAGTGAACACAGTTTCTTGTAAATGGGTCCATGCCCATGGTGTGTCCTTCTTTGTAAGGTCAAAGAGAGGTCGTGCCATTGTAGAGTAATCTTGCACGAAACGACGGTAAAAGTTGCAAAATCCTAGGAATTGCTGTATGTCCTTGACTTTCTTTGGTTTAGGCCAGTCTTGCACTGCCTTGAGTTTCATGGGGTCCATGCGTAGTTCGCCTTCGGAGATGATTAGTCCTAGGTATTCAACCGATGTTTGATTGAAAGAGCATTTCATGGGTCGAAGGTAGAGGTCCAACTTGAGTAAAAGTTGGAAAACTTGGTGCGTCCAATAGACAAGTTCCATGATTGTGGTTGTGTAGATAAGGATGTCGTCAAGATAGATGACTACGTGTCCTCCTTTGATTAATGGACCAAATTCGATGTCCATGAAGGTCTGAAATGTCACGGGTGCATTGCATAGTCTGAAGGTCATGACTGTGGATTCATATAATCCCATGGGTGTCTTGAAGGCCGTTTTCCATTCATCGCCTTTACATACTCAGATATTGTTATATCCCCATCGTACATCTAACTTGGTGAAGAATCGCACTCCCAATAATTTGTCGACGAGTTCGGGGATCAGTGGGATTGGAGCCACATTTTTAACAGTAATCGCGTTCAGTGGGCGATAGTCTTGTACTGGTCGTAGTTTTCCATCCTTCTTGTTGATGAAGAAGAAGGAGTATGTGTGGGGTGCTTCGGATCGACGGAGTGTGCCTCTTTTTAGGCCATCTTCAATGTATTCTTTGAGGGCGACTTTCTCGATAGGTGTAAGACAATAAACTGTGGTTTTCTTCATTTCCATGCCTGGGATAAGGTCTATCTTGTGATCCCACGGCTGGTGCTTGGGTAGTCGCTGTGCTTCTTCATCTGAGAAGACTTTATCATATCGATGGAATTCATGGGGTATTTCGACATTCTTTGGTTGTTCTGCTTTGGCTAGAGTAGTTGACACCGTAGTCTGAGCGACTACCGGTTCGGGGTAATTAAGTGCATGCCAATGCGCACTCATGTAAGACACCGTAGGTGAAACTACCGGTTCTGCTTGGATAGGAGCGTGCCATGACACTGACTTGGAGGGCACTGTGGGTGTAACCACCAGTCCATATCGTGGGGAAGCGTGCCGTGACGCTATCTTGGGGGGCACCGTGGGCGTAACCACCGGTCCTATTCTTCAGGTAATCGACATCGTGGGCGAAACCACCGATTCATTTGTAGCCATATTGTGCTGCAACGCAACTATGCTTTGCTTGGATGGTGACATCGTGGGCGAAACCACCAATTCACGTATCATGTCGTTAAATTCTCCATGTAGATGGGCCATAATGCATTGTGTTGGATCTATGCCCTGGTAGTTGGATTTGAGGAGGTCATCATAGTGGGCTTCCAATTCTTCTGTTGGAAGGAGCTGTGCAAGTTCCGATGTTTCGTCTGGATAATTCAGGTAACAAGAGGTGGGGCAGCGGTTGAGACATAAGTTGTTCTTTGCCCAGTCTATCTGGGGGTTGTGTGCCCTGAACCAGTCGGTTCCTAGGAGTATGTCATGCTGTCCGATATTGGTTATGGCCATTTCTGTGGTTTCCTTGTGTTCTTCGCCCATCTCCATTCGCAGGATGGCAGTATGGCAGATTGGTCCTTGCTTATTCATGGTACCATCAACGTTTCTTGGGTAAATGGGTCTTGCTAGGGTATTTGTGGGGATTTTGTGTGTGTTGATAAACGAGATATTACAGTAGACGCCTTCGGCTCCACTGTCGAGTATTGCATGAGCATCGATTTTTCTCCCGTGGCATATGATTCAAACTTTAACCTGAATTGACGGGGAATGTATATTTCAAATCGTATCTATTGGTACATGGGGAGTCTTGGGGACTTGGAGATTTCAGAGATTGCTAGAATTACAATGGGATGGTGGTACAACTCTCACTGACGATGCAACAGGAGAGTGCGCTAAAAAGATGAGTGATTGATGTGGGCCACATCAATGTCCAGGAGGTCCACATTGAAGACAGATAGTGTCTTGAGAGTGGTGTCCATGACGTCCATGTCGGCGATAGGTGTAAAATGATTGGTGGACAGCTTGTTTGCTTCCACATTATCATGGATACTCATTTTCTCCATGCTATCGTCCGGGATAGAGTCCAGTTGATGTAACGAGGTCCTGGGGCGTTTGCCTAAGTTGCAATTGGTGGCGACGTGTCCTGGTTTGCCACAATACATGCAGAGTTTTTCTCTGAAGCGGCATTCCCTTTCTTCGGGGGAGAGCTTTCCTTGACGAAACGAGGTTCCATGGCTACGTCCTCGAAATTGGCCTTGTCTGCGTGTTGCATTTATTTCCGCGGTAGGTTCTTCTTCTTCGATTGTTCGAATTCAAGGGGTAAAACGACCTCTTCCGTGTCCTCCTCCCATGGAGGGTGTATAGGACCGTGGTGCAAACATGCGGAAGGAACGATCCAGGTCTCAAGCTTTATCGACAAGATCTGGGAGTGTGGCTGGCTGGGGTGATAGGGCAACTAGTTTCTGTTGGAGTGCTGTATTAATGCATCACCTAAAAGCATACATCTTGGTATTGTCATCGATGCCTGATCGTCGAGTGTGGTGGGTCCAATCTTGGTACCAGTCATTAAATTCTCGGTTGCCCATGTACATATCATGCATCCCTTTAATAGCTTCTTGTTGGACTTGGGGGGGGGATGAATTGCTTCTGAAAAGCCGTTTGGAATTGGGCCCATGTTCCATAGTTAGTTGGGTTGGCTGCTAAAGCTTCAGCGATGCGGTCGCTGGCCCAATCTCCTCCACAAGTACCAGCTTTGAAATTGGTCAATGTTGCTGGTACTTTCTTGTCGTCAGTATTGTAGACTGCGTCGTTCATTGTATAATAATTGGCCAGGGTGTTCCAAAAGGCTTGGGCCTTTGTTGGGTTCCCATTATAGGGATCAGGGGTACTTCCCAAGAGTTTGGGAGTCGCGACGTTTCCTGCCATGATAACTGGGGGTGGGGGTGGTGCTGGGGGACTAGATGGTCTCTGTGGTGGGCCTGTTCTTCCTGAGCGTGGCTGGTGAGGAGGGATCTGCAGTGGTATTCCCTTGGGGTTTCCTTTCAGTACAGGTGGTGTCTCTGGCTGGGTTGCGGCGGGTACTGGAGTGGCTTGCGAGGATCTCGAAGAGCTGGCAAGGGTCTGGGGTAAAGGTTCTTCCTTTGCTTTGCCTTTGGACACGGGTGGAGTAGGAAGTGAACTTTCTTCTGGTATTGAAAGTTTGGAGCCTCCAGGAAGCATACTTGCTGGACGGGACGGGGTTCCTTGGGGACTTGGGGTACTAGGGTGACTGGTGAGTTTCTGGAGGGTAGCAACGATCCTTGTTTCAGCTTCTTGTAGTAAGTTGCTAACATTGAGTGTGTCTTCGTCGGTGGAGGATTTACTGTGTGTAGATTCTTCGTCGGATTGGTCTGCGTTATCAGATTCTTCAGATTTATTGCTTTCTTCTTTCTCGAATTCCCCAGGGATAGAGGGCTTGGCTTCTTCTGCTTCAGAAGTACTAGGACTTTGGAAATGTACCTTCCGGTTGTTGAGGTATTTCCACTCGGAGTATAGTGTATCCCACTTGATTTGCTTGTTGTTGTAGGTAGCGGTTTGTTGCACAAAGTCAAAGTTTTCAACTTTGTCAAGGTGTGAAACGAGGAATCGAAATTTCCTTGTGGTAAGTTCTGAGTTATCTGAAGTAAAGTTCCAGATAGTTCCTGCTCCTTTACACCAGATAGCGGGTTCTAGAAAATGGGCAAAAAGACACCTAGTGTCTTTATAGTCTGCAGCAAAGGCGTTAGTGGCATAGACTGGTATATACGCCTGTTCTTCTTCTGTAAGTTCTAGTTGGTCTTCGGTTGGAAAGTTATCAAGGATAGTTTGCCAAGAGGTCATGCAAGGGTGACTGTATAACTGGGGTTATCCCAACTGTAGAAAATCGTATACACTTTAACCAGACAAGGAGTTCTAGTATCACTATGATGGGTAATGCCTCTATAATCTTCTAGAATACCATTAATTGTGATCAAAGTACGGTATTTCCAAAAGAATTTATTAAAGGCCCCAATATGCGGAGTGATAGTCTGTAACTCTGTCAAGGGGTGGCTAATATGTTTCTCCATACGATTTTGTAGAAGGAACAAACAATGTTGCTTGAAGATGTGGAGCTCTGTGTGGTTTCTTGTAGGGGCAGTGACACTGAGGTAGATGACTTCCAGTAGGTAGATCTGTGAGACGCTGGTGTGGTGACTATGGGGAGTAGGGGGCAGTGGTTGTTCGATTCTTGGTACGCGTTATATGGTCCGTGTAGTACTTCTTGGATGTGATGCATTACCGGTACCATGAAAGGATTCGGGGGTGGGGTTGGTTCTCTATAAACTTGGGGAGAGGGAACAGGCTGGGGTCGTCGGTCGACGAAGTTCTGGGTGCAGCGGAGTCTATGTCTTCCTCTTTCATTAGAGGGTATAAAATGTCCTCATTCCTGGGCTGGGGCTGAGTGATTTCTCTGGTTACGTAGACTGGCCAGGTTGTCGGTTGTAATGGAGACCGTCTATAGGTCCTGCTCTGAAGAATCAAGGGTCCCAGAGGTGGATTCCAAGTGGGGTGGGGGGAGTTCTGGGGTAACGACTATCGCAACGACAAAGGTTGATTCCACAGAAACAAAGATCCGGGTTGTCGTTCGAAAAGGTGATCTCTCGGGCACGCCAATATACCGACTCAGGTGTACTTGGGGGACTGGACTGAGGGGTACCAACCAGAGTGGGGGGTAATGTACTGTCCATGCTGTCGTGATACAATGAATCGAGCAAGAGAAGATCTGGTTCCAAGAGGATACGCTGGAAACGTTCCAGGTATTCGGTGTCTCTTCCCTGGGTATTTGGCTGGGTGATGGGGAGGGTAAAACCGGAAGGGGGATCAATGAGACTAGTGTGGGGGGTAAGGAGATCTGTGGTCCAGGCACGGTTGTTCCACCAATACGTGAGGATGTGCTCATTGCTGTAGACGAATTGGTACAAGTTAGTTGAAGTGAATTCTCCGCTTGGGTTTGTCTGGAGTCGAATTTTGTTAAACTCCACTTCAACTTTGGTTTCCGACATGTAAAATCTAGATAGAAATCTGATTCTGTGTCTGGCTTGGATCTGCGTGATAATTTCCGGCCTGTGTGACGGGACAAAGTAGTGCCAGAAGAAGGTTTCGTCGTAGAACAAGGAGATTTGGGTAGCTGGGGATTGGTCGAAGTTATGGGCACCAGAAAGTTGCCAATATGCAGTGCAACGTCTTGCAGCGTTAAGGATGTCGACAAGTTGGTAATCAATGTAATGATAAAAGCGTTGAGTGCTGAAGAGTCGACCAAAAGGGAGGATGTCTAAGAGATCCTAAGGAACCAAGTGATGTTCACTCCAATATGTAAGTTGGACTTGTTCCTGGAGATTGGCGATTCTTGAGTAAGTTTGTCTTAAGATTTCTTCACGGAAATTTGCCACTTAAGACAGAAAAGAGGACAAGTTAAAACCTTTGATTTATTTTACACCGAAATATAAGTCCTTTGTAACTTACTAAGAAGTATTACAAAGGGTTTTCAGAAGGAGGTGTAATAAAGTCAAAAGGTCTGGCGGGAACTTGTGGGGTAGGTACGAAACACAAGAATTGAGGGTCCGTACAAAGCAAGTCCATAATGTGCATGCTTCGGTTAGTAAAAAGAATCCCCTGCTCTATGAAATGTAAGTGTCCGCAGAGGATGGCTGTATGACCATCTAAAAAGTCATACGCAATGAGGGGGACAAGGGCTCCTTCAAAGTGAGCAAGCCAAAGGGGAGGGAAACAAGAAAACACAAATTTAATTGAGTCCAAAAAGGTGGTCTCAATATAACCAAAAGGGAACTTGGGGGACCATGGGTGCTTGCCTACTTTGGCACAGATGTGGACTGGGGGAAGGGCGCCGTCGGAGTGGACGTGGATGGAGTGATGGGCGTCGGCGTGGAAGGGGGTGACGAAGTATGGGGGTGCGGCGGTGTCGAGGTCTTGGGCCTGGGGGATGTGATTGAGGAATTGGCTATTGATGAGCTCCTTGGACAAGAACCAAATCTGATGACCCTGCTCGTAGTGTACTGTGTACTGATAAGGGTGTCCGTTGGCAGGGAGGCAAGGCGGGGCGGCAAAGAGGTATTCAAATGGGCCGACGTTGACTGTGGGATAAAATACTGGGGCAGGGAGAGGAGTGGGTGTCGACAGGGCAGGGGAAGCAACGGTGGCGATGGGAGCTGTAACGATGGATGGGGGGATATTCTCGAGGGGGATGTCCTTGAGCGAGACGTGGTCGACCAAGTTCTTTGTGAGCTGAAAGTGGCTCCAACTGTCCTGGTCGAGTGGGGGGAGGAGAGCGTTAAGTTCTGCTTGGGCGAGGCGGACGACGTGGGCGGCGGTTTCTTCTCTGAGTTGTTCAAGGTCGAACTCGGCAGTGGTGCGCAGTGCCTCCTCAGTGGGCTCAGGAGTAGGTGGTGATGGTGAGCGGACCACGTAGGGATTGATATCAATGGGGGTGGGTTTGAGGGTGTCCGGGTAGACAAGGGTGATGCCGGCGCTAGTGGACGAGGTGGAGTATTGTGGGGACTGTGGAATGTACTGGTCGTAGGGGCCAGGGCTGGTGGGTTCGAGGAAGGGAAAGCCGGGGATGGTGAACTCGAAGGGGAGCTCGGGACTGGTGGCAACAGTGGGCGACCAGGGGACAACAGGAGACGATGTGGAACTGGGGGGGTACTGGAGATAGGGGCTTCCGGGGCTTGGATAATTCCAAGTGTTGTGGGGACTGTTGAGGACGTTGTTGACGACCTCAAGGGCGGCGGCAGAGTTCTCCTGGTAGACAGCGTTCAAGTTGGACCAAGAGGCGATGGAGAGGGAAGGTGAGGACACTTCCAAACAGTCAGCTTCAACTTTAAGAGACTGTTCTAATGTTGGGAACTCACTACTTTATGGGTAGCGAGACTCGACGATGGCACAGAGTTGAAGGTGACTGATCCAAAGGAGCAGCAAGGAGATGTTGAGGAGGAAGAGGCAAAAGGCTAAGAGAGGAGGGACAGAGTAGACTGTTGGTGACGACGAACGGAGTGCTGCTGACGATGAGGGAGCTTTGAAGGGCTCCAGTGTAGGGATTGACAAGAGAACAGTCTAAGGACTGTTCACCTAAATTCGTAGGTCTTATATACTAATACAGGGTGGTCTGTGCACAGTTTAGGGTAGGTACAATTACAGGTAACGGGGGGGCTGCACAGTCAATGTACAGTAACTGCGGATTACATTATACATCTCGATTAGGGTCTAGCCCTAATGAGTCATGTCTTCGTTGATCGAGTTGCATCGCATGTTCGTTGATTGTTTAGTGGACGCGTCTTGTTGATCGTTCCCACAACCTGCCACGTGTTGATCAACGGGTTAGATGTGTGTCCAAAGCACATCTGGTCAAGTGACTTTGTTGATGACCAGTTGCTTGATAGGTCATGTGTTATCTTCCCAGGGTCATGGGGTTGTAAGTTCCCATGGTCACGTGCTGATAAATCACGTGATATATGAGTGGCGAAGGGGTCACGTGATGAGTCACATGTAGGATCATGTGATATGTTCCCACGGTCATGTGGTGCTGAAGTTACAGGTTTGTAGCTGAGACTGGGGGGCACAAGTACTGCTTGCGACAGTGTCTTGTGGAAGATTTGGTTCGTAGTATTCATCTTCTTGATTGGATTGATCGTATTCTGGGTTTGGTGCGGATTCGAATGGAGAGAGTTCTACTGACTCTAATGTTTCTGCGCATCTTCTGGGTACTGTGAGGGATGATGGCCCTGCTACAGGTGGTAATTCTTCTGGGATATGATCCGGGTGTTCTGAATCTGTAATTCTCCAATAACCTGTGTTTTGGGAATAAGGATTGATTTGATCGCTATGGCTTATGTATGAGCCTTCGACTGTTTCGAATCTTGTAATATAGTACCAGTGATTTTGTAGAAATTCTACTGGTAGATTGGTATTTCTCTCGTGATCCCAAATATAATAACCTGGGTGTTCGGAGAAATTAAGCCACTGGATTTGGCCTAATACGTGTTCTGGTAGATCTGGATTTGATCTAAGTTGGACTTCGACAAGTCGATATTCAAGTTCTGGGTCAGGTAACGGTTCTAGTAATTGAGCCATACTGACAATGTGTAAAGGTCTTCAGCTGCTGAAGGCCTTTAGTATAGATCAGTTAATTTTGATCTATAAAGCTTCAGTGTGTTGAGCTTTAATATATTCTTTCGAAGAGGTTGGCCTAGTTAACAACTTTTGATAAGATAATGTGATGAACTTGAATGTATTCTTTCAAAGAGGTGGGCCTTGTTAACCACTTTTGATAAGATAATGTGATGCGCACTTTGATAAGATCCGACTTGATAAGATGTATCGTCTTGATACTCTTGATAAGATGTATTACCAATTTAGACTAAGATATATCGCGTCGATATTCTTGCTATGGTATGACCAATTTTAGGTCTTGACATTTGTATATGGAAGGTGTCCTGCTGCTTTGGGACCGTCTTCGATATTGCTTCACTATAGGGGAAGTTGCCTTCGTTTTGTGGTAACTAGACTAGTATAAGACTTGGTCTAATGTTACGCACGGACTCTGTGTATTTGTAAGGACTGCAACAAGTACTTACGGGTAAGCGTTTAGAGTCTACCTTTAGTTATAAAGGTTGCACAGTTTAGTGCAAAGCTAAGTTAAGACTAACTTAGATAGTATAGCAGACTCTAGGTGCTTGACTTAGAGTGCAAGGGAATTGCTTAGAGTGATGGGAACGGGAGTGAACGCTCTAAGGAGCTTTAGGTCCTGGGATTACTGCAGAGACCAAGTCTGGAGAGTTGGGGGCTCTTCAGGAGGTCTTATATACATGAGCTACCTAGTCATCTATCTAACGAGTCAAGGAATGCGTAGCAGGCCTTGGTAATGGATGAGTAAGTAGTTACTAAGGTAAACTATCATATGCAAAAGAGATTACAGTCCGCAGTAGAGAACTGCTTCACGCGTTAGAGATATACCGAGAGGTATGACTCTGAATGAGTTGAAGTGACTTGTACAGTATGGCTGATGTAATGCGTGGGAGTAGTGGTCGGAATAGGAAGGTACTGTGGCTGTAATGTAATTAGTACGCGTTAAGTGATAACTGCTATGTATCTAGATAACGGGTAAGTCCGAGAATGCAGGAAAGCGGTAACGTGGACCAGGTATCGTACTAATAAGGAAGGAGAGCTGATATAAGCGAATGCGCATCGTTAAGTGGTACTTAACTGCGTAAATGCTTGATAAATCGAAGGAGCTGTAACAACCACCACGTTCTGTGGAAGGGGGGCTTTGACGATTTCATACTGTTCTGTGATTATATCATCAGTATCGCAATAGGAGTGGATTGATTCTGTTACATACAAGACGTTTTACTCAGTCTTTGTACACCTGGTAAAAAATTGTGTGAGCCTGAGAGCACCTCTTACAGTGGAATGAACGCTACCTGCACCTTTTCCTTCTCCTATTGGATGGAGTACATCACAGGAGATGGTCAATGTCCAATTCGAATACAACAATTTATGGATGGATGCAGCGCATGATTGGGTCTGCGTCACCAGAATGCCTGTCTCAGCCAGGGTATGATCGGCTGCTGCTGTGGCCTCATTGTGATGGTCAACAGAGGTACTTGATCCACAGTAGCTCATCGCAAACTTGTTCAAGTCAAGAGGAACAAACTAAATTATATTCTGCCCAAGACACATCAGATCAAGTTGTGTAAACGAATAGGAGACTTACCCAAACCCAAACGATGCCAATCCAAGCTGCCGGAATCTTCTGGATATAGGTGAAGCCTCAATTGGCAAAACCAGAAGCTACAAGTTGTGCCAAGAGGAAGGCACCCATCGACACATACAATGGATGTTCCAAGAACCCATGGGAGCAAGTGACAAAGATGAGCACTGGAGAAAATATGGCCACCTGGAGGCAGAATGGCATGTGGTTGCTCATCATTGTGGTTGATCCGACCAGGTGGGGTGGGAGTGCTTGTGGTGACAGTTTCTGTTGCGTCTGGGCCAAAGTACGAAAGGCAAGAAGGTGGGAGGCAGATCGAGGAGTTGAGAAGCGAGGGGTAAGAATGAAGGAAGCAACGGAGGGATTGTGTCAATGCAGAGTTTTGGGAGAGTGGGGCCAAATCAGAGATCATGAAAGATTTGATTGAGCGAACAGAGATGAGATTGAACAAAGTGGACGTTCGCATACCTTATCACAATAACACGGTCCTGAGGTTCACGGGCTGCAGATGGGCAATGGACCATGCACAATAGCGATTGCTACAATCGATCTTTCGTAACTTCTTGGTCTGTGAAGCAAGAAAAGGAAACGGGGAGGGGCATAGTGTGAGTGTCTGTGTCTGATGGGTTGTGGACCGTACAAAAAACGGAAATGTGCAAATAGGAATAACACACACAAATGTGGGTCCTGTTTGGGAAAAAAGGAACAGAACTCACGATAACGTAGTGCTGTGATGTGTGTGCATTAGGAACAGGAATTAGGCGTAGGAATATCGGAATGGTTACTCACACCACATCCGTGCTTGGTACCTTGGCTGGGTTCCGTCAAGACAATATCAGCCGCACCACAGGCAGCGTCCATGGCACCCTCGACGGGGATACCCACATCAGCACGCAAGAAGGCAGGGGCATCGTTTGCACGTCACCTGTCATAGCACAAAGATTGCCAAGACCCTGGAGGCGTTGACAATTTCGGATTTGTACTCTGAAAAGACACCTGCGATCCATCAGTGTCCATGATCATATCATCGAGGGAGGGGAATTGGCTGCCTGGGGGAGGACCATCCTTGAGTACCTTGGTGGGATACAGATGATCGCCAAGACCAAGGCAACAGCCGTAGACTGGACTCAGAAATAACAGGCTGGCCACCCAGGCCACTGGTCATCTCAACTTGACACTGAAGGTGAGGGCATCGTTGAATGTTTGCTCGGTGTCTTCACAAGGTGGACCGAAAATGGTGAGGAGGCCAATGGGCTCAAACCTGTTGCCTTCAGCCTTGTGACCATCGCCGTTGAGCTCCTCGTACGCCGCCGCAAAGGCACGGAGAGTTGGAGACCACAGGAGGCAAACTCCTCAACATCGGCTTCAAGGCAGTTCTTGATATCATCGGTCTTATTGTGCAAGCAGAGTTCAATGACGATAATGGTCATACCTTGGTGACAAGCTTCAGCCTGCCCAATGCCTCATCACGATTGGTGATTTCAGTACATTTGTCGATGGCGTTGAAAGGATTGAATCGAGGAGCTTGATGCCGGCCCGAGCACAACCTGTATCATGAAGAGCATCAACAATGGAAGCATCAATGGCATCCTGGTTCTCGGTGCGGGATGCGTACACTGCGTACCTGTGGCGAATGGATGACACACTTCAGCCATGCGCCCGCCAGCATACAGCTGCACTGTGTGACAACTCACCAGGTAAAAATAGTGTCCGTCCCCAAAGAGGTCCATGTGGGAAACAACGCGAATATGCCGAAGCCCTTGTAGTTACGTGATATGTTGAATAAGATGGATGGGAGATACACGGATGATGGGAAGTTGCGTGCAAAGGGGGAGTCGTGCGAGCCTTGGGTGGGAAGGGCAAAGATGGGAGCTCGTGGTGGGACTTGGGAGGTGATGGGGAATCTGATGAGTATCTGACGATGACGACAGGGAGAGATGTGGGCTCTGTGAACTGAGGCCACTCACTGCATCTGCTATGGCCACTGTGTCCGCCACATCTGCTGAGTCCACCACATCCACCGCCTTTCCTTTGACCCTTGCCAAGGCCTGCAGCCATCCACAGTGCAAGACAGATGACATTCAAGTTTGAGATAACAAATGAGGCCCAAAGTTATCTGTAAAGAGTGAGGAACAGCAAGAAAGTGGAACATACGTGTCAGCAGCAGGCTTGAGATGAGGCGAAGAGGGACTTTGAGGGTGAGAGGAGAGGGACAGGGGGTATCAAAGGCAGACAACAAGGCAATGGAGGCGATGTGTGCGATGGTGGTGAAGTGTGCAATTGCGAT
>Ga0307510_10008273_pt1 | contig 12396 bp, 10 predicted proteins | sample 12_EM_MG_FD_207224 | JGI IMG/M metagenome (GOLD analysis project Ga0307510, IMG submission 207224) | Populus trichocarpa ectomycorrhiza microbial communities from riparian zone in the Pacific Northwest, United States - 12_EM | ecosystem: Host-associated > Plants > Roots > Unclassified | place...
CACGCCCAGCGACGCCACGCTGCTCGATGTCGTCGACAGGCCACCGCAACTGAGCGTGGCGCGGAACTGCGCCCCGTTGTCCGCGGCTGCGGTCGTCAGGGTGTAGGTCAGCGCCGTTGCGCCGGCAATGGCCGCGAAGCCCGATTCGCTGGCGCGTTCCCATTGAATGGCCAAGGTGCCGGCGCTGCAAGTTGCGGCGACTGTGAACGTGGCCGAGGCGCCCGCGGTCACGGCCTGGTTCGCGGGCTGCTGCGTGATCGTCAGCACGGGCGGCGCGGTGGTCACGGTCAGCACCGCGTTGTTGCTTGTGGCGGTGCCAGCGACGTTGCTGACGACAGCGCTGAAGACCGCGCCGGTGTCGGCTGGTGCGGCGGCCGCGACCGAGTAGGTGGCCGCGGTCGCACCTGCAATGGCAGTGCCGTTGCGCTGCCACTGGAAGGCCAGCGGCGCGGTGCCGGTGGCGGCGACTGTGAAGCTCGCGGGTTGACCGCTGAGCACTGTGAGGTCGGCCGGCTGCTGCGTGATGACGGGCGCAACCGCTGCGGGCGCGCCCTCTTCAGGTGGCGGCGCGTCGGCACCGCCACCGCAGGCGGCGACGAAGACGCACAGGCTGCCGGCCACGGCGCGCAGCCTGCGCAGAAAGGATGCGGAACTCGAAAAAGGCAGGAAGGGGATCGTCACGATGATTTCCTTCTCAGAACGCGTATTGCGCAGCGACACCCAGCATCCGCAGCGACCCGCGGGTGGTGTGGACCTTGAACCGTGTCTCGTCGACGTCGAGCGAGAGCTGCCAGTTCGGCGCGACCTCGTAGGCCAAGCTCAGACCGGCGAGCGGCTGCGTTGTGGTCTTGCCGACCTCGCCCGCAAACGGCGCGGCGTAGTCGAACCGTGTGCGCACGCTGGCCACGCCGAGTTGGCCCTTGAGCGACCAGCCCGGCGCGAACGACCAGCGATAGCCCGCCGCGAGGCCGAGCCCGTCGACCTTGAAGCGTCCGCCGAACGAGGTGCCGAGAGGGCTGATGTCGCCGCCGCTGAATCTGCCGCCGTCGAAGTACACGGCCTGCAGCTCGATGCCGTCGGCGACGCGGTAACCCAGGAACACCTTGGCCTGCGTGCTGCTGTGGTCGCAGGCATAAGCATCGACACAGTCGGTCTTGCCCCGGACGACACCGGCGCCGGCGCCGGCGCTGAAGTCACTGGCCTGCGCCCACGCGCTCGCCAGCAACAAGGTCGCGGCCCACACGCATGGGACATGAATGAGACGACGGTCTGAGAAGGGCCTGACAGAACTGGGCATGGCAACTCCGAGGTGAAGTGACGACGGGGACTGCGCGTTCCGCATTCCCTCTCACTTCACTGAACGAAGCCAAGGTCTCGTGATGGACATCGCGGCCGAAATCTTCTTTGCAGCACCGCGAGGAAGCCGCCATGTCCACCCTTGCACTTCGATCTCGTTCAACCCTTCAGGACATCGGGGCGCAGCGACATGCGCCGTTCGGACGAGGGTGCAATGGATTGGATGTGGAAGGCGGTCGTGACCGCAGCGATGGTGCTGATCGTGATGGGGTTGGTCGGGCGGGCCGGGCAGCGCCTGGCCGGGGTCGTGGCGGCGCTGCCGACGATCACCGCGCCGACCTTGGCCTGGCTGGTGCATGAGCGCGGCGTGACCTTTGCGGTGGACGCGGCGATCGGAAGCGTCAGCGCCTGCGCGATGTTGGCGATCTTCGCGTTGGGCTATGCGCTCGCCTCACGTCGCGTCGGCAGCGTCGCAGCGCTGTTGTGCGGGCTCGTCGGCGCGCTGGCTTTGGCGTTTCCTGCCCTTGTTGCAAGCTCCAGCCTGGTCGATGCACTCACACTGGCGCTGGGATGCAGCACCTTGGCGCTCGCATCAATCTCCAGCCGCACGATGCCGGCAGGTATTCCGCGCTTGCGCTCGCGTCGATCCCTGGTCTGTGTCGCTGTCGCCACGGGCAGTCTCACCGCGCTGGCTGCGACCATTGGACCCAAGTTCGGCGGCTTCGCGACCGGCTTGCTTTCATCGCTGCCGCTGATCACCGGGGCGGTGGTGGTGATGGAGCACGCGGCAGCGGGCCCGCGAGCGGCTGAACAGTTCTTGCATGGCTATGTGTGGGGGCTGTTCGGCAAGGCGGCTTTCGGCGCGGTGTTCGCGCTGCTTGCGATGGTCTTGGGGGCACCTTTGGCGATGGTCGTCGCGTGTGTCGTTACGGGTCTGATGTCCGCGGCCCGCATCTCTCGCCGCGATATGGGGCACGCTGCGTCCGCAAGACACTCGTTGATCCGGCCGGAGTAATGCCTTGACGCGTCCATCGCCATTGCTGCAGAGACGGGCCGTCGAAGCTCCGGCTGATCCCCCGCTACCATCGTCGCTCAGACATGGCAGTTGGACGGGGCAGTCGCATGGGGGAAGTCACTCTCTTGATCGAACGCGCACGCGAGGGAGACCGCGCGGCCTTCGACCGGATCTTCGAGCTGCTCTATCCGGAACTTCGACAGATTGCGCGTCGCCGTCTTTCCCGCGGCGCGCGCGACGGCCTGATCGAGACCACGGCACTGGTCAACGAGTGCTACCTGAAGTTCGTGCAGCGCGAGAGCCTGACACCGAACGACCGGTCCCACTTTCTCGCGTACTCGGCCACGGTGATGCGTTCGATCGTCGTGGACGCTGCCCGCGTGGCACAAACCGACCGGCGCGGCGGCGATGCGGAGCAGGTCACGTTGACGACCGACGTGATCGCGTCGCTGCGCGACCCGGCCGACGAAATTCTGGATGTGCATGCGGCGCTCGACGACCTGGGCCGCATCGATCCGCGCTTGGCCCGCGTGGTGGAGATGCGCTACTTCGGCGGCATGGAAGATGCGGAGATTGCCGAGGCGATGGGCGTGTCCAAGCGAACCGTGAGCCGCGACTGGGAGAAGGCGCGCCTCTTGCTCGCTCACGCGCTGCAAGGCTGACGATGGCAGGCCTGGCCGAGGTCACTTTGTGACGTCGCTGTCGCCGTTCGCTGCCGATTGGCCCGCGATCAGCGCGCTGCTCGACGAGGCGCTGAGTCTTCCCGCATCCGAGCATGCGACCTGGCTGGCAAGCCTGATGGGCGAGCGTGCCTCGCACCAGGAAGCGCTTCGCACGCTGCTGGCGCATCGGCGCGAGGTCGAGACTGACGACTTCCTGCGCGAGATGCCCAAGCTGGATATCGCCGAGCCCCCCGGCAGTGGTCTGACCGAGGGCAGCCTCGTCGGCGCCTACCGCCTGATTGCCGAGATCGGGCGGGGCGGCATGGGGACGGTGTGGCTTGCCGAGCGATCGGACGGAACGGTGCGGCGGCGGGTCGCGCTGAAGCTGCCGCGTATCGTCTGGGGCGACACCTTCTCGGAGCGGCTCGGGCGCGAGCGTGAGATCCTCGCCACGCTGGAGCACGAGCACATCGCGCGGCTCTACGATGCCGGCATCGACGCGCACGGGCGACCGTTCCTCGCGATGGAGCACGTCGAGGGCGAGGCCATCGACGCCTACTGCCGCACGCACGCGCTGGCGGTGCGCCAGCGCATCGCGCTGTTGCTGCAGGTGATGGCCGCGGTCGCGCATGCGCACGCGCGACTGGTCGTGCACCGCGACCTGAAGCCCGGCAACATCCTTGTCACCAAGAACGGCCAGGTGAAGCTGTTGGACTTCGGCATCGCCAAACTGCTGGAGGGCGATCGCACGCGCGAGACCGCGCTGACCGAACTCGGAGGCCGCGCACTGACGCTGGACTACGCGAGCCCGGAGCAGATCCGCGGCGAGCCGCTGGGCACGGCGAGCGACATCTACAGCATGGCGGTGGTCGCCTACGAGGTGCTGGCAGGTGCGCGGCCCTACCGGCTGAAGCGGGCCAGCGCGGCCGAACTGGAAGAGGCGATCGCCACCGTCGAACCGTCGCTGGCCAGCGACAGTGCATCAGATCGGCGCGCGGCCCGCCAGCTTCGCGGCGATCTCGACTCGATCCTGAACAAGGCGCTGAAGAAAGCCGCGGACGAGCGCTATGCGACGGTGGACGCGTTTGCGCACGACCTGCAGCGCTACCTCGTTGGTGAGCCGGTCGAGGCGCGTCCCGATGGCCTGCGTTACCGCGCCGCCAAGTTCGTGGGGCGCCATCGTCTGCAGGTGGCCGCCGGCGCGGTGGTCGCAGTGGCGCTGGTCGCGGGTACCTCGGTGGCGCTGTGGCAGGCGCGGGTGGCGCGTGAGCAGCAGGCGCAAGCCGAAGCGGAGGTCACGCGACAGACGTCGGTTCGTGATCTCTACAAGGAAGCCTTGATGCGCCTGTCCGTCCTGCACGGGGACAAGCCCGAAGCCAAGGACGGCGTGACTGCGGTGTTGCAGGATGTCTTTCGCACCATGGCTCCGCGCTACAAGGATCAGCCCGAGGCGCAGGATGCGCAGCTCGAGGCGGTGATGCTGCAGCTCCAGTACAACGACCAGGCCGAAGCATCGATCGCCGTTGGACAGCAATACCTCAGTGCGCTGAAAGCGCACCACGCGCCTGCCTTTCGAATCACCGACGCTTACCTCGCGCTGGGAAGGAATTTCGGGACCCGTGGGCGGCTTGACGAGAGCGAAGCCGTCCTGCGCGCGGGTTTGACTTGGAGTCCCGACACGCACGACCTGCGCACCGAACGATCCCGACTCGATCTCTCAGCCGACCTGGCCCGCACGCTGATCGCGCGCGGAAAGCGGGAAGAAGCCGAACCTGTTCTGACGCGAGCGGAGGCCGTGGCCGCCCGAGTGTTGCCGAACGACGCCGGCCGGTTCCAAAATCTCATGCAGCTTTCGATCTTCTGGTGGGTGTTCGACGATGTGCGTTCGTTGCAATACGCCAGGCAGGCGCACGCCGGATTTGTTGCCGCAGGCACGGCCGATCAGGGCGATCGGGCCCTCGACCTCTGGTATCTCGGTGCGGCGCAGTCGGACAACGGTCTGGCGAAGGAGGCTGAGGCAACTTGCCGCGACATGCTGTCGATTTTCCAGGACGGTGAGGGCAGGGACAGCGTCATGAGCGTCCAATCGATCGGTCGGGTGGCGAGTGCCCTTTCCAGGCAGGAAAACTACACGAGCGCTGAGGCTCTGTTGTCTGATGAAGTCAAAGCGTTGTCGGCAAAGCAGGGCGGCATCTCGACATTCGCTTCCCGCGAATTTCGGGGGCGTCAACTGGAAAGCGCCTGGCTGTCTGGCGACGTCCCATCCGCTTTGGCGTGGTTGGCGTCTGACACACAGCAGATATTGACAGAGCAGAATCTGCGTCCAAACGAACTCTTGTTGGTGTGGCAGGTTCGCGCACTCGACCTGGCCGGCCGTCAGGACGAAGCGTTGTCGCTGTTGCTGGCCTTAAAAAAAGCATGGCCTTCTCCCGACAGTCCGACAAGGCCGTGGCTCCGGATGCTGGAACTACAAGCCACCCTGCAGCTCGCAACCGGTGAACAGGACCAGGCACGAGACACCGCACGCGGCCTGCTTGCCACGCTCACGCTACACCGGGGCACCGCCGGCCGCGCCTACCGTGTCGCCGCCGAACTCGCCGCGCTGGCCGCGGCCAGGCTGGGGGACAAAGCCGATGCGGCGAGATCGCTGGCCCTGGCGGACGCGGCCTCTCCGCCGCCCCCTTTTCCCTCGCGCGTCGAGCTTGCCGAATCGAACCTGCGCCGTGCCGAAATCCTTTCTGTCCTGGGCCGTGCCACGGATGCTGCATCGGCAGCGCACACCGCCTTGACCGACCTTGGCTCTCAACACACCGGCAGTCCGCGCCTCACGCAAGCCCGTCGCTTCGCCGGACTGGATGCCGATATCGGCCGATAAGTACGTTCACGCGGGCATCCCCACACGCGGTCTGTGGGCGGCGGGCTGCATGCACTTGCGGCTGGCGCGCTGGCGTGGCGTCGCCTGCCAGCCCCGCCGCCACGACAGGCCCCGCCGCACCTTGCAATCGGTGGCGTCCAAAGGGCATGGCCGTACGCCGAGCGCCAACGCCCTGGACGCGGGGTCGCAAGCGTTGCGCCGGATGATCGCCGGCACCCGTTGGCAGAGCCATTGGAGTCGCGAGCCAGGAAGACCAGAGTTCGAGCCAATGTCCTAGCGTGCGAAGCTCATGTCGGGAAGCTGGTTGTACGGCGGCAGCGGCTGTTGGCCCGCTGGAAGGAAGTCCGGTGCAGGGGCTCCCAGCGGCGACAGTGATGTGACGTAGCGGTAGATCATCCTCAGGTCGTCATCGTTCGTGTCACGCACAGACCACCACGGCATCGGGGCACGGGCGCGGCCTTGACGCGCCATCAACAGCCACTGGTCCTCGGACATGTCGCGGAACATCAGTCGAAGGTTTGGCGCGAAGACGGTCCCGTCCTTGCTCTTCCAACCCACCGGGTTGCCCATGAGCCATCGGCTCTCCGGCACTGAACCTTCAGATGCCGCGTAGCCTGCGGTGTGGCAGTTGTTGCAGTGGGATGTCACGACGAGATACTTGCCGCGTTCGATCTCGCTTGTTGGGGCGGACATCGCCGGCGACGCCACCGCGACGATGCTGCAGAAGGCCATGAGACTTTGAAGGAAGACTTGCATTCGTGAACTCCTTGGGCGTGGGGCAATCGACCGCGCTCCATCTGTTCGAAGCTGTGGCCTTTCCATGTAGAACGAGATTGCAGAGGCATTGGTGACATGCTTGATCGCGAATCCCGAGGCCGACAGCCTTGAAGGCTCGGTGCAATGCCGCCGAGTTGTGTGGAGGTCCGCCCCAACTCGGTATCGCTGCTGGGCGGTGGCACGCAACGGCCGGGCCTCTCTGGCCTTGTCGCTCGCATCCAGCAACTTGGCTTCGGCTGCCACTGCCCCTGCTGCGTGGTCCTGTGAACACCTGGGCTTGTGAGGCGCTGCCTTCGAACAGAAGCGGTTGTCCGAACGCCTCAACGAAGCCCGCGGCCAGCACTGTGCCTGCGGGCAAGAACACGTGGGTCATCGTGCGGCGAACTGCAAGATCGCCTGGATGACGGGTGCGCTGTCGCCACACCACCAAAAGTGATCGCTTCCCTCAAGCGGGTGCCAAACTGCGCCGGGAATGTTCTGCGCAAGATGCGCACCCGCTTCAAAGCGAACCGCTCGATCGCCGCGCCGATGCATCACCATCGTCGGCACGCCGATACGGTCGAGATCGGCACGCATGTCGGCATCGCGCAGGCCGCCAAGAATCGTTTCGAGGCCACCGGGTGATGCCGCATGTCGGACGATGCGAGCCCACCAGGCCCGCAACGCGGGATCGTCCTTCTGGCTCGGAGCAAACGTCTCGATGCCCACCGGTCCGCCCCATCCCGCAATGAGCCGTTGCAGCCAGACGTCGTAGGCGGATGCGGGCAGAGCCCATGGGTAGTCGGGCGCGGCCGAGCCTCGGGCGAGCGATCCGAACAGGCACAGGCCCTGGACACGATCCGGATGATCGATGGCCAGGCGCATCGCGCCCAGTCCACCCTCGGACGACCCGAAGATCCATGCGCGCGGCACGCCGGCATGCGCGAGGATCGCCGCGATGTCCGCAGCCAATGCCGCTGGTGTGCCTCTGGCGCGCAAGCGCTCGGACAAGCCGACACCGCGGCGGTCGAACAGGATCACTCGGAAGTGCTCGGCCAAGGCGTCAACAAGAGCGCGAAAAGGTGGGTGCTCCAGCGCGATCTCGATGTGACCGACGAACCCGGGGCTGATCACCAGGGCCTCTTCGCCCGCTCCGATCATCGAGTAGGCGATGGCGCCGAAGCCACCCTCAGCGAAACGCACGCTCGGCCGTTCCACCCGGTTGGACGCCAACCGCTTCAGATCTTCCGTCAGTCGCAGATACGCCGTCTCGGTTTGCGGGCCAGGCCTGATGCCGAACTCCGCTCGCAAGAGCTCCGCACAGCGCGTGTAAGCGGCCTCGACGCCGGCGCTGTGGCCCTGGAGAGCGTGCAGTTGCATCAGTAAGACGTAGCTCGGTTCCCGGTACAGGTCGAGCGCGATGAGCACTTCGGCGAAATCCAGCGCCGCCGCAAATTCGCTTCCCCTGCCGAGAGCGTCGATCAGGCGTTCGAGCAGGCGTGCCAGCAGGTGCTCGTGCTCGAGCGAGGACGCCTTCAGCCAGTCGTCGAAGATCTCAGAGCCGAAGGCGATGCCTTGCATCATCGGGCGGCGCGCCCGAACGACCCATTGGCGGGCTTCCGCCAGGGTGTTCGCATCGAACGTCGTGGTGGAGACCGCGCGGCGGGCGAAATCTGCAAACCGAAGCGCATCGATCTCGACTTTCGGCGATGCGAGCGTGAGGCAATCGTTGTCGGTCGACAGGACCTGGCCGCCAAGCGCGTCTTCAACCGTGTAGACCAGCCTGCGCAGGCGCGTGCGCCCGCGTGCTTCGTCGGCGTCAGGCCACAGCAGGGCCGCGATGTGGGCCCGTGGCACGGGCCCTGTGTTGAAGCCGAGATACGCCAGCATCGCGACGGCACGCTTCAGCGGCAGTCGGGTTTCACGTCCCTGGACGACAGCGACGGGCACACCGAAAACCTGCAGTTCCAACGAGGGCGGTGGGGAGGGCGAGGGCATTGGCTGTTTATAGCCGTGCGCGGGGCTGTTGCACAGGGACGTTCAAGGGACGGCCACCTTCTATCGTGGCCCACAACGCTCACCGTGCTTGCTGCCTCGGCTCGCAGTACCGCGGTGTCACCCAACCGTTGCACCAGGAGGTCGCCATGCGCGGACTGCTTTCGTTTCTCTATGGCGTGGTCGCCTACGCGGCCGGTCTCGCCACCCTGCTGTACTTTGTCGGCTTCAGTGCCAACCTGCTCGTGCCCAAATCGGTCGATCTGGGCGGCAGCGCCCCCGTGGCCGAAGCCCTGGGCATCAACCTGCTGCTACTGGTCTTGTTCGGCGTTCAGCACAGCGCGATGGCCCGTCGTGAATTCAAGCGCTGGTGGTCCCGCATCGTTCCTCCGGCCGTGGAGCGCAGCACCTTTGTGGTGGCCACCTGCGCGGTGCTGCTATTGATGTTCAGATTCTGGGTGCCGATCGAGGCACCGGTCGTCTGGCAGGTTCAAAGCAGCACGGGCGTGACGCTGCTCTGGAGTCTGTTCGGGCTCGGCTGGTTGCTGGCGCTGGTCAGCACCTTCCTCCTCAACCACTTCGAGCTGTTCGGGCTGCAGCAGGTATTTGCACGCCTGACGCAGCGTGCCCTGCCCGAGGCCGAGTTCAGGACCCCGCTGCTTTACCGGTACATGCGTCACCCGTTGTATGTGGGCTTTCTGCTGACCTTCTGGTCGGTGCCGGTCATGACGACCGGAAGGATGTTGTTCGCCCTAGGGTTCAGCGTCTACATCTTCATCGGCATTGCGTTCGAGGAACGCGACCTGATCCGGCAGTTCGGCGCGCGCTACCGCACATATCGCGAGCAGGTCGGCATGCTGATTCCCCGTGCGAGATCGCAACGGTGGGCAGCGGGCGATGACCCGAGTGCGACCGACGCAAGCCCTCGATCAACCAGGAGCTGAGGATGGCAACCGTGCAACACAAGGTCGTGGATTCATTGCGATCGAACCCGCCCGATACAGGGCAGGACCCCTTCGACGATGGACGCGCCTTGCAGGACCGCCTTCAGGGCCATTGTTTTGGCTGTGGCACCCTCAATGCACATGGCTTGCAGATCAAGAGCCGCTGGCAAGGAGACGAGTTCGTCTGTATCTGGCAACCCAGGCCAGAGCACATCGGATTCCCGGGTTACGTGTTTGGCGGAACGATCGCGTCAGTGGTGGATTGCCACGCCATCTGGGCGACGCTGTCGATTCGTTGCCGAGACGACGGTCATGACCTGAACAGCGGCCCGCCAAACTTTGGCGTGGTGACTGGCAGCCTGCGCGTGGACTATCTCAAGCCGGCAGCGCTGGCTCACGCGCTGGAGTTACGTGCACGCATCGTCGAGCATGGCGAGCGCCGGTCCGTCGTGGCCTGCAGCGTGCGCCAAGGTTCGGTCGAGTGTGCCACCGGCGAAGTCGTCACGGTGCGCGTGAAGGGGCTCGGTTGATGCGCGCCGTCATCTGCAGGCGCTTCGACGGCATCGACGCGCTCGAGTTGGGCGAGCTGGCAGATCCTGTCCCCGGCCCGGGCGAGGTCCTGGTCGACGTGCATGCGGCCGCACTGAGCTTCATGGACACACTGATGGTGGCCGGCCGCTACCAGATGAAGCCCACCCTGCCTTTCGTCCCCGGCAGTGACGCGGCGGGCGTCGTGCTGGCGGTCGGGGCGGGCGTCGAGCGGGAGCGCGTGGGCGACCGCGTGGCCTGCAGCCATTGGTATGGGGGAATGGCCGAGCGCATGGTGGCGCCTGCGTCGAGCGTCGTGAAGCTGCCTGACAGCGTCAGTGTCGAGATCGGCACGACCGTGCGTTACGCCTATGGTACGGCTCGCTACGCGTTGGCGACGCGCGCACAACTGCGCCCGGGCGAAACCGTGTTCGTCAGCGGAGCGGCGGGTGGTGTTGGCATGGCAGCTGTCGACGTGGCGCGCCAGATGGGCGCCACGGTCATCGCGGGGACCAGCTCGGCAGTCAAAAGCGAAGTGGCCTGCAAGCAGGGCGCAACCCACGCCATCAACTACTCGTGCGAACCGGTGCGCGACCGCCTGCTTGAACTGACCCAGGGTCGTGGTGTGGACGTGTACTTCGACAACGTCGGCGGTTCACTGTTCGGCGCCGTATCGCGGGCGATGGCGTGGGGTGGCCGCATGCTGCCGATCGGGTTCGCCAGCGGCGAAATACCCAGCCTCGCGATGAACCTGCCGCTGCTGAAGAACTACAGCGTGGTGGGATGCTTCTGGGGCCCGTGGGCACAGCGCGAGTCGGAACAGAGTCACGCCGCTGACAACCAGATTTTCGCGGCGGTGGCGAAAGGCGAGCTTCGGCCTCGAGTCTCGGACGTCCTGCCGATGGCGTCGTTTGCCGATGGCCTGCAGCGCCTTGCACGCCGCGAAGTGATGGGGCGTGTTGTCCTGCGCGTAAAGCAGGGACCAGAGGTGCTGACATGACGACGGCTGGCCCTGCGCGTCCCGCCCTGCAGCCCCGCCGCTGCTGTCGGCGCCAATCGCTGCACGGCGGACTCCTGGCATGCGGCGCGGTCGCCGCTCACGTTCCGAGACACGAATGCAGATTGCACATTCCCACTACGTGCTGATGGCGCTGATCGGCGCCGGGGGCGGCCTGATTTCAGGCGCGGTCGGTCTCGCCGGAGGCATCTTCATCGTGCCTGCGCTCGTGGCCCTGCTGGGCACCCAGGCCATGGGTGACGCCATCGCCGTGTCGTTCTTCGCAGTGCTGCTCAACAGCCTTTCCGCGACGATCGAGAATCGAAAGTCGCGGGGCAAGAGTGCCTACCGAACACTGGTCAAGGGGGCCGGTTGGTACACCTGCGGCGCGGCGCTTGCAGCGCTGACAGTCGCCCTATTGTTTGGACGACACCAGGACGCAATATCAAAGCCGCTGCTCGCGTCACTGCAACTGCTCCTGGCCATTTGCATGCTCGTCCCACGGCGCTTGTACGAGAACCTGCGCGCAGCACGAACCGGGTTGAAGGATGCAACGGTGGGGTCGATCGTGGGGGGCGTCAGCACGCTGATCGGAGTGGGCGGTGGCACCTATACGATCTTCTACTTCCTCGTCCATGGCCGAGACATCAAGGACTGCACGTTGACGTCCAATTTCGTCGGCATCTTTATTGGGCTGATGGGAATTGTCGGGTACTACGGCGGCACGCTGATGTTGGCAAGCGGTTCGGCTGCCGGTTCCCACGGTGTCAGTACGCTGGAAAAAGTGGTTCTGATCGGGTTCGGTGTCATTGCCAGTCCGCTCGGGGTGCGGCTCCAGTCTCGGCTGCCCGCTTCCGCGATCAAGAAAATCGTCGTGATCATTCTGGCTTGCTCAGCGTCATACGTCCTGCTCCGAGCCTAGGCGTGCGTCGACAGTGTCTGCGAAGGGGCCGCAGTGCAAGGCAGACGCAGTGCGTTGTGAGGAACCTGGAGATTGAACATCTGTGCACGCTGTGTGTGCAGTCCGGCAGCCGGGCGCGAAAGTGGATCCGATGCGCCGACTGGTCGCCACCCCACGACCGCTTCGAGACAACCTGATTCGCCTGTTCGATGTCCGCTCGGGGTCGACCTGCGACGATTGGCCCAAAGACCCGGACCGGCCAGGAGCTGCCGGTCGCCGATGGCCGCTCTCAGGCAGCCTCCTACCAGTCCATCGTGATATTCGGCGCCAAACCAGCCCGTGCGTTGTGCCTCTGCAAGAATTTTCCGCGTTCTCGCATACATTGCGGCCTTCACATACAACCGCGATTCGAACATGCGCCTGGCGA
>Ga0307510_10008275_pt1 | contig 12395 bp, 15 predicted proteins | sample 12_EM_MG_FD_207224 | JGI IMG/M metagenome (GOLD analysis project Ga0307510, IMG submission 207224) | Populus trichocarpa ectomycorrhiza microbial communities from riparian zone in the Pacific Northwest, United States - 12_EM | ecosystem: Host-associated > Plants > Roots > Unclassified | place...
CTTAATTGAAAAATTGCCATTAATCATCGCATTTTTGATCTCATTATTCACACCATGAAAAAATAATGAGATAAATAATGAACATCAAAATGGCGTAAATAATGGGAACTTTGAAAGCCCCTAATGTCCCGCTACTCACCTGGTCTGACAGTTTCTTGGATCGATGTGACGAACGAGTTCCCTCCATCGTCGTCACCGAGCCATGCGACCATGCAAGCGGCTCTCGCTTTCTCGTCTGAGTGGGTCAGCGAGTCACGTACCAAGGAGGTTCTGACCCTGGTTGTGGTATCAAAGCGAAATTAACGGGTTGCTGTCACGTGGCGAATTTGTTTCCCGGGAATACACGTTACATCATGAGCTATATTACACCTCAGAACGAGCTCGTAATGCTGTTGTCGAGAATTATATTGTGTTTGCAGAACCCTTGCATGAAGATTACGGCTACGAGGAGGATGCCTCGATGTGGATCAGCGTGTCGTCCAACAAAATACGATGGTCTCGGCCACTTCTCGGCCGCCTTCTGAACGATCTGAACCCTTCCATGGGTGGCCGATAAACGATGGGGCGGTATACTTGGCGTCAAGGAGCAATTATTTATGAGGTACATCGCAGAATCGAGGCTCGAGCTCGTCTGACTCGCTTGAGTGTAGAGCGGATAAATTGGCAAATTTTCATTCAAATCGTCAAACATAGACTAGGATACATATTGTGTACTATCATGGACACACATCGCTCGTTTGTACCCACAATAAACCTCCCGCATTCATATTACCTGGTCCGAAATTTCAACACAGTCCTTTCAACAAAAATACCCTGCTGCCCACACAACGAAAAGTATTTGTCAATGTCTATGCAAATGAATAACAATTTATGTATCACATATATGGATATATAGTAAAAGTAGCTACATGACTAACTAACAAGAAAATGCCACATGCCAGTGGCGGGAGACGAACGTCAGCCCCAAGGGCATGCTCATCCACACCCATATCTCCCTTCTGCTGGTCGTACATGGTCATGATCAATCATGTACACACCAAACGTGACAACACCGAACAACTTGCATGCCGCGCGCTCCATCAAAAACGCATACCCGCTCCTCTGAGGACTTCAACCCTGACTCGGGTGCGGGCGTGGTCGCCCCTCCTCGAGCAGGGTGAGCGGGTCGTGGTTGTCCGTGCGCAGCGTACCGTTCGATGGGACAAAAAACGAAAGTAGACCAATAACGGAGTTGACCACAGGCTGCAAATTGCGGTTGCACACGATGAACTCCATCGAGTAGCACCAGTTCTATGTGGCCGAAAGCAGGTTTGATACAAAGACGAAGAGATAAATGCTGCCTAACACCTGAGATATACATCATAGCGATCGAAACGAGTTTCGAGAAAAAGTAGAATGAAATGTCACCGCACATCTGACGGATACAAGGCATGCGTGATCATCGTGGACAGCTCGACGGTATAAGTTGAAAGTAACGGTCATGGGTGCAGCAGTGATAATCGGATAACTACACGCACAAGAGAAAGGAGATAGAAATTACAAATTACACGACGATGCCGGCCAGAATAGACCCGTGGGCATTATCCGCGCGGGCCATGCCCCGCATCGTGAGCCCTTTAATGGCTAAGGTCATTACCGTATCGAGCGCACAGGCTGGAAAATTCGTGATGAAGAAAGCAATGATATCTCCGAGCCTTGCCGAGCAGTTTGAATCGTGATCACGATTCCGGAGGGGTGGGATGCGGCATTTTGAAGATGAACTAGGGTAACACGCCGGCCTGCATCCTGGCGAGCGTCGATGAATCCCGTGAATGCATCAGCATTGTCGTTGGTAGGAGAATATGTGAGTTCCTTTAGCTCTGGGAGAAGGTCGTTCGGGGATTCTCCATCATCCAATTGTAGAGAACGAGCCAGCTTTCCAATGACACCGTTACCAACGAAAAGGATCTTCACGTTGTTAAACGACCTCAACAGTATGCGCCAATCAGTGGGCCTCGTCTTCGCCTTGACGAGGCGATTGTCCTTGTAATCCAGGGTGAGATATACGACAGAAGAGAATAATGGGCTGAGAGCATTTAATATTTGCACCACGTCCCCATGCCTGCACTGTACGTGCATGTCGAACACGGACAACCTGGCCGTCTCATTTGGATATACTGACAGCCTAGCTCCCCGGCCATCGAATGAGAGTATAGCGTTGCCCAACCTGAGATCCTCGGATGTGCTCATGAACTGCAAGAGGTATGGGACAGAATATGTCCGTTGTTCCCATAACGCGACTTGGACCACCTCGAGATGAGGGGCGGTGATCCGAGAAAGAAGGGCCTCCAAGTATGCACTAAAACCCTGAAATTGAAAGAAGCGAAGATTAGGAAGGGAGATATGTGTCCCGTTATGCATATGCGTCACGTCCGGGTCAGCATGGTTTCTGGGATATCTGTAGTCAAATCCAATCCATAGAACCTCCAGTTGAGGCATGAGCGAAACTCTATGGAGTAATTCATGGGGTTGGACGTAGGTAAAAGGCAGCATATTTACAAGCGCAAGTCCGACGAGGCCCATGGCAGCTGAAAGTAGTGGGGATCCTATGGGGTAGGTGAAGTCAGCCAATAGGAGGTGGCGTAGTTGTGGTGCTTGAAATGTCTTGGGAAATAGAATATTCAAGTCGTGCATCGGCGCGATGCACATATATTCCAGCATCGGAAATTCGCCGTCTATGATGATGATTCCTTTGTGCTCCCTCATAAGCTCTGAGGTCCGAAAGCGGATCCTGCGCACTCGATCACGATGCTTGAGGGCAAGTATGATTCCCTCTACGTCGTCTCCTGTCATGCGGTCGTCTCTGTCAGTGTGAAAGTGATCGATAATGATGGGAAATGGAGGTGAATGCGCCAGCATGGCTGCTACTGGTGTTCCAGGTGCGCAAAGGAGACAAAGACCGAGGTGGGATGGGGACGCGAGGATGAGGTGTCGCCATCTCCGGCAAACGTGCGTGAGCCTGTACCACCAACGTTCGCGCTTCCACTGCAGCCCCCATAGGATGCGATCACTGTGGTCTTCGTCCCCATCTAAAAGAGGAGGTCGATAGTGACAAAAGATATTGAGAAGGGAATCGTCATCGAGGGCATCGATCGGTGTACTAGGTTGGATCAATGCGTGTTTGTTGAGAACCTACTAAAACCGACCACTACTTGCAAGGGGACTTACCTGGAGCGTTGGAACTTATGACTACGCACACCCTTGCTTTCTGTGGATAGAACGCGAGGAATATGATGTACAAGAAGAGACATGCGAGGATTGTGAGCGGAGACGAAACCTGAGCGAGCCTCGGACTCGGAGGCTTGTGCCACGTGACTGTGACGTTTAGAGCTCCGTTCCTCCGTTGTCTCCGTTGTCTCCGTTGTCTCGCCGCAAATCTTTCCTCACCCACCCTCGTTTGCCACACGATCGATGCCTATCCCAACACGGTCAAGTTCACTCCTCGTCGCGCCCCAATTTCCTCTGGCTGAAGACACGCGAATCACCCAAAACACGTCGGCCGACGCTACAAGTGCGCGCCGCCTTGAAAAGCCCGTCGTCCCACGTTGTACATGTCGTACATGGCCCCTAGCCCGTCGAACCTCAGTCTGGACCATATCCCCTGGGAAACCCTCCTACAGTACATAGCATTGATTAAGCAATCTTTTCGTACGTTTCTTTGTGTTCTTTTCGTCCTACACGTCCCGCTCCCTATTCCATTACTTCTTCTTTTACCCTAGCCACTTCACCAGCGAACGTCGCCACCTTTCCTTCACCCTCGTCGTCAATGCGCCCGCTGTTGCGCACGTAGAAACTATCCAGCCAATTTTATTACTTGGACACCGCTCTTTGTTACCACCATCGCCGGGCGGGCTTGTCGCCAGCAAGACAGCATCGTCATTCCTTTTTGCCTACATTTTCTCCCCTCTACCTCACCACGCGTGTAGATTATTTGCTTTCTAGCATCTTGGACTCACGTATAAAAACCCTCCGCGCCTGGCCACGTCAGAGGTAGGCATCTGAGGCCCCCTTCTCTTCTTTTACTTGCGTGTTTTGCGCTCACACCCGGACCGTTCGACGACCAATTAAGCTTCCGCGCCGTCAATTGTCTCACCGGTTTCGCTCACGTACATATTCTCTACTCCCCCCGATCAACAGTTTTGCAGAACGACCGCCACTTCACCACTGCCTCAAGCTGGTTCGCTACTGCTGCATGACTACTTCGTCCCCTACACTCCTTTATCCTCGCTCAATTATTCCCTGCGCGTTCCCTATCTTCCAGGATTGTGGCCTTGCTTCGTATCTCTCTCCGTTTCGAACTCACTGCTAAGTTCCCCTAGCTTACCTCTCTACAGTACAGCGAAAACGTCACCGCTACTAAAGTCAACGTGCCTCGACTAACCGGGATAGTTTTCCCGAAATCACACCTTCCACTCAGTTGTTCTTTCAGATCGTATGGCGCCAATGTCCCGCTGCTCACCTGGTCTGACAGTTTCTCGGATCGGTGTGACGAATGAGTTCCCTCCATCGGCGTCACCGAGCCATGCGACCATGCAAGCGGCCCTCATGGAGTTTTCTCGTCTGAGTGGGTCAGCGAATCACGTACCAAGGCGATACTGACCTATCAAAGCGAAATTGACGGTTTACTGTCACCAGGCGGATTCGATTCCGGGAATACATGTTACATCATGCGCTTACTGAGCTATGTTACACCTCCGGACGTGGTCCCGCTTAGCTCATAATGCTGTTGTCGAGAATGATATTGTATTTGCAGCACCTTTGCATGAAGATTACGGCTACGAAGTGGATGCCTCGTTGTGGATCAGCGTGTCGTCCAACAAAATACGATGGTCTTGGCCACTTCTCGGCCGCCTTCTGAACTCTTCCATGGGGTGGCCGATAAACGATGGGGCGGTATACTTGGCGTCAAGGAGCAATCATTTATGATGTGCATCGCAGAATCGAGGCTCGAGCTCGTCTGACTCGCTTGAGTGTGGAGCAGATGGATTTCATTTCAACTCGTCGAACATACTGTACACTACTATAGGATAAATATTGTGTACTCTCATGCTAGTGGCACATCGCTCGTTTGTACCCACAATAAACCTCTCGCGTTCATCTTATCTGGTCCGAAATTTAACTCAATCCTTTCAACAACAATACCCTGTCGCCCACACAACGACCTGAGACAATGCATTATAAGGCACTTGTGCATGCTGGGCGTGGAACGCCCTCAGAACCTCGTTTTCCCTGTTGCCCATTCTCGACCACCTCGCCCGACACGACCCACCCGCACTGCATTGGCATCCATGCCCATGTCATTCTTTTTTGGAACTGAAAGCGTTGTATTCTCAATAACCAGATACATTACTAACTAACTAGAAAATGGTGCGAGATGGACGCCAGCTCCAAGGGCATGCTCACCTACACCCATATCGCCCTTCTACTGCTCGTACACCGTCATGTGCACACCATACATGACAACACCGAACAACTTCACGCCGCGCGCTCTATCAAAAACACATACCCGCTCCTCTGGGACTTCAACCCTGACTCGGGTGCGGGCGTGGTCGCAGGGGCAACCTCGAGCAGGGTGAGCGGGTCGTGGTTGTCCGTGCGCAGCGTACCGTTCGATGGGACGAAAAACAAAAGTAGATCAATAACGGAGTTGACCACAGGCTGCAGGTTGCGGTTGCATACGATGAACTGCGTCGAGTAGCACCAGTTCTATTTGGCCGAAAGCAGGTTTGATACAAAGACAAGGGATAAATGCGGGCCAACACCCTAAAATATACACAATAGCAATCGAAACTCATCTCGAGGAACAGCAGAATGAACCACCGCACATCTGACAGATACAAGACATGCGCGATGATCGCGGACAGCTCGACGGTATAAATTGAAAGTAACGGTCATGGGTGCAGCAGAGATAATGGGATAAATACACGCACAAGAGAAGAGAAAGGAGATAGACATTACCAATCACATGACGATGCCTGCCAGGATATATCCGTAGGCATTATCCGCGTGGGCCATGCCCCCCATCGCGAGCCTTTTAATGGCCGAGGTCATTGCCGCATTGAGTATACAACCCGGAAAATTTGGGATGGAAGCCGCCACCGTATCTCCAAGCCTTGCCACACGCTATGAACCGTGACTCAAAAGGTGGTTACAGCATTTTTAAGATGAACCAGGGTCACAGGGCGGCCCGCGTTCTGGCGAGCGTCGATGAATCCCGTGAATGCATCGGCATTGTCGTTGGTAGGACAATATGCGAGCTCCTTCAGCTCTGGGAGAAGGTCGTTGGGGGATTCTCCATCATCTGATTGTAGAGAACGAGACAGCTTTCCGATGACACCTTTACCAACGAGAAGGATCTTCACGTTGTTAAACGACCTCAAAATCATGCGCCAATCAGTGGGCTCGTCTTCGTCCTGCAACTCTGGTAGCCAACGATAGTCCTTGTAATCCAGAGTGAGATATATGACAGAAGAGAATAATGGGCTGAGACCGTTTAATATTTGCGCCGCAATCGATACCTTGTGCCCGGGCCCGCCCTCTACCTGCATGTCGAACACGGACCTGGCGGCCTCATTTGGATATCCTGACAGCTTAGCTTCCCCGCCATTGAAAGAGAGTACAGCGCTGCCCAATCTGAGATCCTCGGATGTGCTCATGAACTGCAAGAGGCATGGAACAGAAAATGTCTCTTCTTCCCAGAATGTGACTTGGACCACCTCGAGATGAGGGGCGGTGATCCGAGAAAGAAGGGCTTCCGAGTATGGGTTAAAACCCCGAAATTGAAAGAAGCGAAGATTAGGGAGGGAGATATGTGTTGCGTGATGCATATGCGTCACGTCCAGGTCAACATAGTTTCTGGAATCACTGGGGTCAAATCCAATCCACAGAATCTCCAGTTGAGGCATGAGTGAAAGTCGATGGAGTAATTCATGCGGTTGGAAGTAGGTGGATGGTGGGATATTTATAAGCGCAAGTCCGACGAGACCAATGGCAGCTGAAAGTAGTGGGGATCCTATAGGACAGGTGAGGTTAACCAATAAGAGGTGGCGTAGTTGTGGTGCTTGAAATGTATTGGGAAATAGAAAGTTCGTATAATGCATCGGCGCAATGCACATAAATTCCAGGATCGGAAATTTGCCGTCTATGGGGACGATGACTTTCTTTGTCATCGTAAATGGTGTCCGAAAGCGAATCCTGCGCACGCGATTACGGTGCTTGAGGGCAAGTATGATTCCCTCTACATCGTTCGCGGTCATCCGGTCGCCACTGTCCATGTCACGGTGAAAGTGATCTATAATGATGGGAAATGGAGGTGAATGCGCCAGCATGTCTACTACTGGTGTGCCAGGTGCGCAAAGGAGACAAAGGCCGAGGTGGGATGGGGACGCAAGGATGAGGTGTCGCCATCTTCGGCAAACGTGCGTGAGCTTGTACCACCAACGTTCGCCGTTCCAATCCACCCTCCATAGGATGTGAACGCTGTCACCTTCGCCTCCATATAAAAGAGCCAATCGATAGAGACAAAAGATGTTGAGAAGGGAGTCGTCATCGAGGACATCGATAGGTGTACTATGTCGGATCAATGGCACAATTGCAGGTATAGCCGTGCTTGTTGAGAACCTAAAGCCGACAACTACTTGCAAGGGGACTTACCTGCAGCGTTGGAACTCATGACCGCCCACAGGCCCCACACCCTTGCTTCCAGTGGATAGAACGCGAGGAATATGGTGTACAAGAAGAGACATGTGAGAATTCTAAGCGCGGACGAGACCTGCGAGGTTAGGCTTGGTTGTGAGGCTTGTGACCGTGACGTTTACGTTTACAGCACTCCAACTCCGTTCCTCCGTTATCTCCCATGTCTCGCCTCAAACCTTTCCTCACCCACCCTCGTCGCCACACCATCAACGCCTATCCCAACACAGTCAAGTTCCCTCCTCGTCGCGCCCCACTTTCCTCCGGCCGAAGACACGCGCATAACCCAAGACACGTCGGCCGACGCCACAAGTGCGCGCCGCCTCGAAAAGTCCGTCGTCGTCGAACCTCGGTCTGGGCCATATCCCCATTGGGAAAAGCTCCTACATAGCATTGATTAATGATTAAGCAATATTTTCGTACGTTTCTTTGCTTTGTGTTCTTTTCGTCCTGCACCTCCCGCTCCCTGTTCCATTACTTCTTTTACCCTAGCCACTTCACCAGCGAACGTCGCCACCTTTCCTTCACCCTCGTCGTCAATGCGCCCGCTGTGGTGCACGTAGAAACTGTCCAGTTAATTTTAACACTTTTTTGGACACCGCTCTTCGTCACCACCATCGCCGCGCGGGCTTGTCCCCAGCAAAGACTGCATCTTCATTCCTTTTGCCTTAATTTTCTCCCCTCCAACTCTCCGCGCGCGTAGAGTACTTGTTTTCTAGCATCTCGGACTCACATATAGAAGCCCCAGCGCCTGGCCTCGTCAGAGGTAGGCATCTGCGGCCCCCTCTCCTCTTATTTTGGCGTGTTTTACGCTCGCGCCCGACCGTTCGACGACCAACCAAGCTTCCGCACCGTCAATTGTCTCTCCGATTTCGCGCATGTACGTATTCTCTACTCCCGCAGATTAACAGTTTTGCAGGACGACTGCCACTTCACTACTGCCTCAAGCTGGTTCGCCACTGCTGCATGACTACTTCGTCCCCTACACTCCTTTACCCCCGCTCAATTTATTCCCTGCGCGTTCCCTATCTCTTGGGATTGTGGCCTTGCTTCGTATCTCTCTCCGTTTCGAACTCACTGCCTAGCTTAGCTCCCTATAGTACAGCGAAGACTTCACTGCTACTAAAGTCAACGTACCTGGACCCATCGAGATAGTTTTTCCGAAATCACACCTTCCACTCAGTTGTTCTTTGAGACCGTATGACATCAATGTCCCGCTGCTCCAACCTGGTCCGACAGTTTCTCGGATCGATGTGACGAACGACTCGGAGTTCCCTCCATCGTCGTCACAGAGCCATGCGACCATGCAAAGCGGCCCTCATGGATACCTTTCGTCTGAGTGGGTCAGCGAGTCACGTACCAAGGAATTACTGACCCTGCCTGTGGTATCGCGATTGTTGTGTTATAACCATGACGCTCTATGTACTCAGGCCAACTCGGTCAAAGCGAAATTGACGGTAGTTATCGATGTAGCGGGTGTGTCCCCCAAGGCTGCTCCCAGTACGGGTTCCCGTCCTCTTGGTAAGTTATCATGCTCCCGCAGCTGAGAACGCACATTCCAGGGTTTGGCCTGTATTTATCCTGTGTGCTCTCAATGTCACAAAACCGACACTAACACTTGTCATATGACAATCGAGAAACTGACACGATGCACCTTTTTGTGCAACTACGCGGTGGCTTAGAGACAAATATAAACTACGCTTTCCAGCTCCCTAAGACTCCAACTTCTCTTCATTCGCGAATAGCTATCCCAAACTTTGGGATAGCAATTCGCGAATGAACTGCGGAGAGCGCACGCCCACACTATATTTACGTGACGGTGATTGGGACGCAGTTAATGGCAATGAGGGAGGATCCTGGACATGGTATTATTAGCATTGGCTGGAGCTGACATCCCGCATACAAGAGATGACACAGACTTTGATAACTGTTTCCACGACAAAGCTGCTGAGTGTTACTGCACAGCGTATTAGCACCTTGCGTATCACAAGAAGTCACAATTGCTCACCATTTCCCCCCGCTGAGGACGCTAGTACACTCCAACCCGTCAATGAGTTTGCTGTCCATGGCAGAGAGAAGACTTCCGATGACTCCCAAGGTAGGGTCCTTAGAGTTGGTCCACGTCTTGCAGCAATACGTCCTCTTTGCGGTGCACTTCAATTGATGACAGGCGGAAGGGGTTGAGGGGGATAATCGGACCTAGCCACTGGAGTGGCGGAGGCAGCGACACTGCTCGCCGCAGCGAAAGCCACGACGAAAGAAACGAGGGGCTTGTAGAACATCGTTGTGGAGGCGAATGGTAGAGGGCTGTGGTGATGAAAAGCTACCTTGAGAGCTGGGGAATGGGAGAGAGTTGAGCTGCCCTTTTATAAGAATTTCCCCCTCCGTGGTGGACCAGTGGTAATTAGCGTTTTTACGAACGCATTTTCCGTCGAACAAAGTGACTTCAGTTGGTACTTTGTCTAGGTTTACAGTAGAAGGACATCACTGTCCACGGAGTTGATACGGAATCAAGAATATCATCGGTGCATCTAGAAGAAAGCGATATTCAAAACCCCCAAAGCCTCGAATCATACGGAATTTCGATGGGACGAAAAACGAAAGTAGATCAATAACGGCGTTGACCTCAGGCTGCAGGTTGCGGTTGCACACGATGAACTGCGTCGAGTAGCACAAGTTCTATATGACGAACGCAGGTCTGATACAAAGACAGCATAAATGCTGGCCAACACTCTGAGATATACACAATAGCGATCGAAAATCATCTCGAGGAACAGTAAGATGAAATGTCAACATCTGAGAGATACAAGATATATGATGATCGCAGACAGCTCAACGGTATAGAAATTACGAATTACATGACGATGCCAGCCAGAATAAATCCGTAGGCACTATCCGCGTGGGCCATGCCCCACATTGCGATCCCTTTGATGGCCGATGTCATTGTCGTGTTGAGAATACAACCCGGAGAAATCGTAATGGAAGCCGCCATCGTATCTCCAAGGCTTGCAGCACGCGGACCACGACTTAAAACAAGGGGGTGGTTACAGCGTTTTGAAGATGAACCAGGGTAACAGGGCGGCCTGCGTTCTGGCGAGCGTCGATGAATCCCGTGAATGCATCGGCATTGTTGTCGGTAGGAGAATAGGCGAGCTCCTTCAGCTCTGGGAGAAGGTCGTCGAGGGATTCTCCATCATCCAATTGTAGAGAACGAGACAGCTTTCCGATGACACCTTCACCAACGAGAAGGATCTTCACATCGTTAAACGACCTCAAAATGACGCGCCAATTAGTGGGCTCGTCTTCATCCTGCAACTCTGGGTACCAACGATAGTCGTTGTAATCCAGAGTGAGATACATGACAGAAGATAATAATGGGTTGAGACCGTTTAATATTTGCGCCGCAATCGATACCTTGTACCCGGGCCCGGCATCTACCTGCATGTCGAACACGGACCTGGCTGTCTCATTTGGATATCCTGACAGCTTAGCTCCCTCGCCATTGAAAGAGAGTATAGCGCTGCCCAACCTGAGATCCTCGGATGTGCTCATGAATTGCAAGAGGGATGGAACAGAAAATGTCTCTTCTTCCCAGAATGTGACTTGGACCACCTCGAGATGAGGGGCGGTGATTCGAGAAAGAAGGGCTTCCGAGTATGGGTTAAAACCCAGAAATTGAAAGAAGCGAAGATTAGGGAGGGAGATATGTGTTGAATTATGCATATGCGTCACGTCCAGGTCAACATAGTTTCTGGAACCACTGGGGTCAAATCCAATCGACAGAGTCTCCAGTTGAGGCAAGAGCGAAAGTCGATGGAGTAATTTATTCGGTTGGAAGTAGGTGGATGGCAGCATATTTACAAGCGCAAGTCCGACGAGGCCCATGGCAGTTGAAAGTAGTGGTGATCCTATGGGATAGATGAAGTTAGCCAATATGAGGTGGCGTAGTTGTGGTGCTTGAAATGTCTTGGGAAATCGAATGCTCATATCGTGCATCGGCGCAATGCACATATATTCCAGCATCGAAAATTCGCCGTCTATGGGAACGACGATTTTCTCCATCATATGCGCTGGTGTCCGAAAGCGGATCCTGCGCACACGATCACGATGTTTGAGGGCAAGTATGATTCCCTCTACATCGTCTCCCGTCATGAGGTCGCCTCCGTCAGTGTGAAAGTGATCGATAACGATGGGAAATGGAGGTGAATGCGCCAGCATGGATGCTACTGGTGTGCCAGGTGCGCAAAGGAGACAAAGGCCGAGGTGGGATGGGGACGCAAGGATGAGGTGTCGCCATCTTCGGCAAACGTGCGTGAGCTTGTACCACCAACATTCGCGGTTCCACTGCAGCGCCCATCGGATGCGATCACTGTGGTCTTCGTCTCCATCTAAAAGAGGAGGTCGATAGAGACAAAAAATATTGAGAAGGGAATCGTCATCGAGGACATCGATAGGTGTACTACGTTGGATCGATTGTTTGTTGAGAACCTAAAACCGACAACTACTTGCAAGTGAACCTACCTGCAGCGTTGGAACTCATGACTGCCCACAGGCCCCACACTCTTGCTTTCGGTGGATAGAACGCTAGGAATATGGTGCACTTGTCTTAGTGGGCCACTACTCCGTATGGCATGCCCGAGTCCTCCTCAGGTATTGATAATACA
>Ga0307510_10008277_pt1 | contig 12392 bp, 19 predicted proteins | sample 12_EM_MG_FD_207224 | JGI IMG/M metagenome (GOLD analysis project Ga0307510, IMG submission 207224) | Populus trichocarpa ectomycorrhiza microbial communities from riparian zone in the Pacific Northwest, United States - 12_EM | ecosystem: Host-associated > Plants > Roots > Unclassified | place...
AAATAACAGCTCAAGTCGACCATAAGTCGACTATAAGCTGCGACTGAAGTCAAGCTGCGGCTACAGGGTGAAAAGTCACGGTCAGTGAAGTCGCATCCGGAAAAAGCCGCAGCTTTTAAAGTCAGCTCACGGCTGGTCAAGTTGTGGCAACACTATGTATGCTACACAGTGAGGGGGAAAGTGAAGTAAAAGGATGTGAAGTTGGTCTTGCCAGCAAAAAGCTCATGCAGTGATGTAGGAAAATGTTCAGTGTCCAAAATGAAAGTAGCAAGTGAATTAATATTGTATCCAGAGGAGTGACAGGCTGACAGCAGGTACATGGCTGGAGAGAAGGTGGTGATGTTTGATGACCATAGAAAAAGAAAAGTAAACAAAGAGAGCTGGAGTTCTGGAATGAAAGAAATGATGAGGGAACATACGAAAACGGGTGAAATGGTTGTCCTATATACATGATCTGATGTGTGGCCTCTCTGATGAAAACAATGAGCTTGCTGGTAGTGTTGAGGAAAGCGACCACGGTAACGAGTCCATGGTGGAAGTGCGGGCAAGAATGTGGTAGAGTTGTCAGTGGAGCAAATGGTCGCCAGGCCGACATTCCAGAAAGAAAAAAAAAACATGAAACAATTTAAAATGATTGTCTTTAAAAATTGGACCACAAGATGAGTTTGTCGTGCAAAGAGAACCCGGGGCCTGATTTGATTTTGACAGTCATGCTGAGGGAGGTGGTACACATGGGACAAGAAGCCTTGAGGCCCTTGACAGGCTTGATGAAGCACCAAGATGGCACGGCGCCCATCTCAACCTTGCTGGCCTTGAGGAGCAAGTCGCGACCGACTATGCACCACCCGTCGTTGAATGAGTTGATCACCATGAGTAAGTACATGGTCCCAAGCAAATGACTGGCAAGGCATCATGCATCATGTATGCTGTAGTCTTGAGTCTTGATGGCTCGAAGTGGGGAGAGTGGGCGATCTGCATGTAATCGGCAGTAGAGCTTGAGGCAAGAGGGGACTTGAGGGGCAGGGCTTGAGAAAGGGATTGAGGGGCAGGTGATGGAGGCGGGGCATGCAATTGAACATGTCAGGCTTGCAGGTGCGCTGAGGACATCATGTGGTCGAAAGTGCTCCTTCACATTTGCCTACCTTGGGGCACTATCTCAAAAATATGGTTTTCGAAGATGCATTGTGTCATGTTTCATCCTTATAAGCAGCTGTGCGTCACTTTCCCCCCCAGCACCCCCTTTGCTTCATCCCTCCATCATGGGTCTTTTCTCCATCATCACCAATGCCTTATCCCCATCTGGCACATACAAGTTACTAGCCACTGGCACACACGGCCCCAGTCGTTGATTTCTCTGGTACCCCTCTCAGTTCCCTTTGTAAGCACCAAAGTGGTGCTGGGCCACCAGAACTACAGCATATACAGTATATGGTATGTCTTCAATGTCTCATGCATATATGCTGCGATATTGACCCAAGAGGAATGATTGTAATTTGTCATTTGTGTGGATATTCAATTTCCCCCATTCATTGGTGATCCAGCTTTAGTATTGACTGGCAGTAATCTTCCAGGTCGGGGTGGAGGTAATGATGCACATTGTCTCCAAGCAGAGTAGGGCTATGTGGACAAGGGAGGATGATTCATGTGTGTATGACCTTGTCCACTATGCCCACCACTGATCATGACGCATATAGTCTCGTTAATGCTACTCCAACCACTTTTGCTTCAATGGTTGAATCGCATCTTGTCTATCACGTTGTATGATGGACTTAACGTCCATGCAAGAGTTCAAAGGGGAAGGCATAGGCATGGTTAGAACCAAGTGTGCTCGATCCGAGAGCAGGTGTTGGAGCAAAGCTGAAGCGGAGTGGGGTCGTTAATCCCTGACTGCTGCGGGTGATGTGCCCAAGTAACGTCGCATGTGAGGGTCTTTTGAAGGTTAGCGTGGTATGGGTGAGAATGGGAACATACAAGAAGCAGGTTGCGAAGTCGAAGAAGGGCAGTGCGAAATGTCGAAGTCAAATGAACAGTTGTCAGAAGGGCACGCAAGTGAAAAGAGAGGGGAAGTGGGCCACAGTTGCCTGCTGTTCAGCAAGGCTGGGCGATGGTATTTATACGGTTCTGAGTCGACAGGGACAGTTTGTACTTTATGCACAAGAGTGAGTAAACGGGGGAAAAAGAGACTGAAGCGAGTGAAGTTCAAGTTGACTCAGCAACAAACCACGTGATGTCATATGATAATAAGTCTGGTGTTCAAATTTGAGGTCAACGAATGTATAGGTTTGCTATGCGGCAGTGGGTGCGACGTTGAAAAGACGGCGATGTAGCTCGAAGTCCAATGAAAAGAATGAAAAGAGAACAGGCTGAAAGAGAGCGCGAGAACTAAGACAAAAGGGTGACGATGAAACGTACAAAAATGAGTAAAAATGTCCTATAACTGGTAATGTCCAACTCCTCCAGGGCATGGTCCTGAGTGGGGGCCCAACTAGCATGGAGCTGAGCTTGACAAGCTGACGAACTTGGATACAATTGAGAATGGTGCGCATTTGCAGTGACGGCCAGCAAGGGTGAGCAAATCGAGAGATAATGGTAGCAAAATACTTGATGTGCAGGGGAGCGGGGACTTGAAGGCGACGACATGGAGAGGAACAAGTGGCATTGGAAAATGCAGATGGGACGACAGCAGCGAAGGCAATGTGGGTGATAACTAATGTGGGTTGGTGGTGTTGAAGGCGGTGGCTGAACACATGAGATCATGTGGTTCTATACAGCAGCACAGATTCAGACGCAACGATTAGATTGGTGGGTTTACCCTCAGCAGATTAAGGCGATCCTGGCGTCATGTGACTTGTTTCCAAGCTCAACGCATAAGCCATTGTTACAATGTATTCTCACCACTGCCTTCAACAATGACCCTGTTCGCTCACTTACCAGATCCCACCTCATCGCCTCCCATTCACGCTTTTACTTTCCACTCCCCCTCACATCCTTGACCGCTCACATGGTGCTGCTAAGGTAGTGGCCACTGACTGGTACCCCCTTCACAAATCGTAGTTTGGATTGGTCTGCCACTTACCCATACATACATGTTGTCTCACTTCAACCTTGTTGACATCGCCCCCATTTCAGCTTACTCGCAACATCTACCGCCACCACTTCCTGTCTCCCAACTCCTGACAACACCAATACCACCGCCACATTTTCCTGTGGATCCCTCCTGTTGTCATGAGATCATCGCTCACCAACTCTATTTCTCATCTTTCTTCATCAATTCTCACCAGTTTTATCCTCTTGTAGTGGAACCATCATCTGCACACCCATGTCCAGCCCCACAGAATTGTCATTGGTCTTTGTCTCACCTCCTGCCCTTGGACGTTTTCTGTTCCTTGCATTGACACCCAGGATTGAAGAATCATTTTGTACTAGTAGTCTAGAATTAATCAATAAATTATACCATTTGAACAAAAATAACTGAAAGCATGCAGGAAAAAGAACAAATGTACAGTAGCTAAGCTGATGAAGTCTGACAATGTCTGGCCATTTGCCATTGAACTGATCATGGCACTTGACCTGGAAGACATCTGGTCATGGCATCATCAGGCCAATGACCATGCCATTCAGCTTGAGAGACCATGATCATCGCAGTCAGACTGGGCGCCCTGACCAGGCCAGGTGACTTCAAGTTTCACCTGCCAAACCTGATCAGCCTTCCCAGTCTGACAGTGCTGATGAATTCCCCAGGCAGCTGTCAGGTGCTGATCAGGCACTTATCATCCTGTGTCTTTTTTGCTGACGTGATCTGCTTTGTTAGAGACGTCATAAATGAACTTGGAATTATAGAACCCACAGTTAAAATATTGTTCTGACAACCGCGCCCTGAAGGCTTATCTCATGTATCAGTGGATGAATGAATATTTTGAACAACGCAAAGCTAAAAATAACTCCTTTCTCCTGGTGACTGAATAGTTGTTGCTCTACTCTCCAAGTTTGCATGTCGGTAACTTGAAGCGCAATCTGGAGGAAGACAAGATCCATAGGTCATATTACTATCTGTCCTGTAGTGATGAGGAGTAAGTTACTGTGCATTAGATGACGTTCTTATTCAACTCAATGTTGACATACCAACCCCCAGGCCTGACCACTTTGTGGGTAACTTATGTCTTGTTGGTCACAGTAAATAAAGCAGATGCCCAACTACTGTGGTGTGCTTGCCACGACGCAGCTATATCCGATGCGGCCCAGGACACACCTGGGGTCGATCCTATGATCCTGGCCCAATTCTCATCTTCAGCCGGCAAAGACTGATGACCACAACACTTGGGTTGGCCCAGTCGACTCTTACCACTGTAACGATGGGATACGTGCTGGGCTTGCAAATGCCCAAATCTGGATGCCTCCACCTCACCCAATCTGACCAATGCCACAGGACAGCACGCAGTATTGTGCTGTCTCCCCATTCGCTGCCTTGCCCTCACCTTGTCACCCTCTTTTCCGTAGTTATGGACAGTTAGCTAGACTGTAAGTAGATAGTTCCGACATATATAAAACCCATGCACAGCACTGTAAGCAGGAGGCAAGTAGTGCCTCAGCTGTGCCCCAGTTTGCATTGCGCTTTCCCCCCTTCTGTTTGCGTTTTGCTATCATTGAAGCAGCTCACACAGAGCCAGCACACACACACACACTCTCTCTCTCTCTCTCTTTCCCTTCCCTTCCTTTCCCCTTCCTGCAGCAGTAGAGCGACTAACAATTGCAGCCTGCTTTACCTTTCACTCCATTGCACGATCTCAGATCGATGTGCTTTGGTTCTATCTGCTATCTCACCTTCCCATTCCCCGAACTCATGCGTGGACCATTAGTCCATTGTACAAATTGGCTGCCCCAGTGAGGCAGTGAGCCTTTTCAGGTTCACTGTCTTGCTTTTTATTCCCATTTGTTTTCAGTTTAGATTCCCTTGCCTTTGGCAATCCTACACACTCACTCAGCACCAATATCAGGCCTCCCACTGTGTTTCACCTGAAGCATCCAGCCTCCACTGTACAAAGAATCCATCATACCAAGCTACTACTCCGACATGTCTGATGACAAAGTATCCATTTGGCTCCAGCATGACAAGCAGAATCTTCAAGACTTCATTGATTGGTCATCAAAGTGGCCTATGAAAGGCAAAAACAATGCGGCCAAGTACTTCAAGGATCTCTGGTTTTTATCTGGCCCCCTCCTTGCCTTTGACTACCTGTCCGAGAGAGAGTTCCAAGAGCTCTTCTTGCAAGGCTTTCACCCTAGCGACTGGCCCAAGCTTACCCCTGACTTAATCCTGGACGTTGTGCGGGCAATGAAAACCATGATATTGCAGCGTTTGGGCAATGAGCTTCCAGCCCTCCTGACACTGTCTTCCACCCATGCACTTTCACCACCTGCACCTGAGATGCTGACTTCGCATGTGGACCTCATTGCTAGTGTGCCGGCTGTGCTTGCCAATCCCTCACCAATACCCTCAGCTTTAGCTTGCACACCCGCTCTGTCTACAGCATTAATGCCATCGCTGCCATTGCCGCTACCGCCATCACCACCACCATTGTTATCGCCAACTTGAAATTGCCCAAGTTCTGTCCTGCTGCCGCCGCATAATCAAAGCCACCCATCTTCCGTTTTGCTGCCATTGCCAATTTGCAAAGTCTTGCTGCCCCTGTCTGCTCAAAATCACTCAAGTTTAGTCTTGCCTTTGCCACCACCATCCTTGCCAGTGCTGCTGTTGCCTCTGCCAAAGCCCCCAGTTCGTACAGTTCCGCTGCTGCCTTTGCCTTTGAGTTCCATTCCTACAACAGAGCAAGTCCCTCTGTCCATGCGCCTCAGGTCCTTATTGCCAACCCCGTCACCGCCACCTTCGCCAATGCCATCTGTATCACTGCCACTTTCGCCACTGTTGCCCTTGTCAATGCCAATGCCATCGCCACCTTCGCCGCCGCCACCCAGACCTCAAGTTCACAAACTCACACCACCTCTGCCTTTGTCCATCGCCGCTGCATTGCCAAGTCAGTCCAAAGCCACCAAAACCAAACCAAATAGCCGCCAGATGCAAGAACAAGCCAAAATCTCAAGAGTAATAATCAACAATGTGACCCCAACAACGAAGTCCAAACCAGCACAAGTTCCCCACAACAACCACAACAACTCCAGCAACAACACCAAAGGCAAGCCAGCGCACGACAACAGCGACAATATCAGCATCACCGACAACAGCAGCAACTGCAACAACAACAACCACCCAGGCAAGCCCAGTGACTTCGGCACCAACAACAACAGCAAGTTTGTGTACGATCCAGGCAGGAACCGCTTCGATACCAAGGATAACCCAACGCATGTCGACAATGACAACAGCCCTGCCAGCAGCATCAGCAACAAGCCCCACACCGCCAACGCCTACTGCAGTGACGACTGCAACTGCGACAAGGCCACCTTCTCACCCTCCGATGCCAATGCTGTTTCCCCCATCAACTTCGCACAGGCCATCCCCGCCCTGGACGTCACCTCACTGCCTTCTACTGACAACCTGCCCATTGTTCCCCAAATCAATCCTCAAGCTGACTCAAAATGTGCCAATGCAGCGCAGCATTCTTCCCTCCATTATTTTGCAGACCCCCTTGACTCCGATCACACCCAAGCCAGCGCCTCAGATATCGCCAGCCCCCCGCTGTCCTTGTATTCCAATGACAATGACACTGACACAGACACCGCCCACTTGCTCAGCCCCAACACCAACAGCACTGCAAGTCACAGCGACTCTGACACCACCGCCAGTGTTATCACCACTGCCTGCGCCCTCTCCACCAGCCGTTCTGACCTCAGTACCGACCCCCCCCCTGCATTTTAGCGACACCACTGATAGCAACAGCAAGAAGGATACTGCTGACAATGTCGCCAGCTTTGTCAACGTCACAGACAGCACCATCACCAGCAAATGCCCGGGCACCTTCGACACCACCAATGCCGACACCAGCAACAGCAACAACAGCTTCAACAACAACGTCAATATCCCCTGCACCATCTGCACCATCACCGCCAGTCACAACGACTCTGACAACACCACCAGCCTCATCACCACTGCCTGCGCCTTCTCCACCAGCGATCTCGACCTCGGAGCCAGCACCTTCAGCAACAACAACAAAAGCAACTTGGACAACGCCACTGGTATTGTCAACACCGCCTGCACCCTCAGCGCCAACCCCGCCGATAACAACGCCAACAGAAAACACCCCAACATTCCCAACAGCAGCAGCACCAACCTTGCCTCATCCATTTGCAATGGCACCACCACCACCACATGTGACAACGAACCAAAGCATGAGTGCATCCACTTGCCACCTCTTGTTGTCAATCCCCAAGCCCCTCCTTTCACCGTGCTGCCTCCAGCCAAGCCAGCAGAACCACCACCAGCCCTTCTGATGAACACAGCCCCTTCACTCCCAACTTGCAAGTTGTGCAAGACACCATCTTCAATCTTGTTCACCACGCTCCCAACCTGTGCAACAACACATCCACTCGTTTCAGTGGCACAGCACCCTGTTTCACATTGCCAGCAGACAATTTCGGCCACAGAGAACACTATTGACAGGTTGACCCAGGAGGGTCAATTTTTAAAGCACCCAGGAGGTGTAATGACAGGATACGTGCTGGGCTTGCAAATGCCCGAATCTGGACGCCTCTGCCTCACCCAATCCAACCAATGCCACAGGACAGTGCGCAGCGTTGTGCTGTCTCCCCATTCGCTGCCTCGCCCTCACCTTGTCACCCTCTTTTCTGTAGTCATGGACAGTTAGCTAGACTGTAAGTAGATAGTTCCAACATATATAAAACCTGTGCACAGCACCATGAGCAGGAGGCAAGTAGTGCCTCAGCTGTGCCCCAGTTTGCATTGCACTTTCCCCCCTTCTGTTCGTGTTTTGCTATTGTTGAAGCAGCTCACGCGGAGCCAGCACACACACACACACACTCTCTCTCTCTCTCTCTTTCCCTTCCCTTCCTTTCCCCTTCCTGCAGCAGTAGAGCGACTAACAATCACAGCCCGCTTTACCTTTTGCTCCATCGCACGATCTCGGATCGATGTGCTTTGGTTCTATCTGCTATCTTGCCTTCCCATTCCCCAAACTCGCGTGTGGACCATTAGTCCATTGTACACCACCATCATCCCTTAGTATGTCACAGTCCTCTGCCCCCTCTACTCTTCCCATCCCCTTGTCTTGTGTCCCCATAAGCAACCACACTCGGGACCAGGTTAGACCTAGCATCACCCAGACAGTTGTTGACCATCCTTCGGTCTTTGATATCCTTAACCTTTTCAGGGCTTGCTGGTTTCTTAACCGCAAGCATCTGATGTCTTTGATCCTTGCTGCTGTCAAAGGTGGCGACAACAACAACATTACATGGATCGACCTCCTCCCAAGTGCTCACACCCACTTGCTTCACCAGGCTAAGGTGGGTTATGTTTACTTTTTTGCTGGAGGTCATCAACTCTTGTGGCTCTGTCCTCAACAAGTTTGTCAAGACTTTGGCCCCATGCTGGTGCTGTGCACCTGCCCCCACTCCCCCTAGTCCCCCAGCCCCTTCACCAGAGTTGGTTAGTGTACAACAGGAACAGCATGGCAGTACTGACATGCCAGTCACCTCTATGGCGGTGGACCAACCCCCCCCTCCTGCACACCTCTCCTACCTCAATTATTCTTCACCCTTACCATTTGAAGAACAGGCTGTGCTACACATGCATGGTCTGGAGGTCCTTAATCAGATCCAATCAGATAGAGGAGACCCCCCTTATCTCCCTGGGGCCCCTTCTTCTGGGGCACGCCCTCTAAAGCATGGCACCTTGACCCCTACCCGTCCTACCTCCCCTCCCCCACCCCTTGGCCTCCCACTTGCATGTGCCCCACCCGATTGGAGGGCCTGGATCGCACAACACCATCGGACCAACGCAGGGACTCCTGATCGGGCTCTCAGGTCCAATTCCCCCATCACATTATCTGATCTGGGTGCTTGACTGCGCCCCCTGACTCCCTGCTTTTCACGTTGCTCCTTTTAATTTCCACCTTCTAGATCTTACATTTGTTTCTATTTATGGCTGGGAGATCAGCACCCTTTGTTCTCTGGACAGGGCCCTCCCTTTTATCATTCCTTTCATGGCCTGTCAATTTCCTGGTTGGCCCTGTAAGGTGAGCATCGTGTGTGCCCTCGGATTGGCGCATTCTGGACCATGTGATGCTTGTGTTGCTGTCGACAACTCAATACATCAGTGCCCTGCTGCAATGCCCTCACACACCACACCTCCTCCTCTTCATCCCCCTCTTTCTTGTCCTTTGCTTGATGTTTCGCTCTTGCCACCACACAGGTCCCCTCGCCACCAGACTGGGAATCGCCACTGGCATCACTTGCCACACCTGCCATTGTTAGCATGCGCCACAAGACTGCATGTCAACCAACATCACACACGTCAAGCTCAACACTCCATGCCTTTGGCCCTTGTTCGGGTCCTCACGCCACTGGACTCATAGATCGCTGGATTTGGACTTGTTAGACCTTATTCGTACATTTCTTGTATCTCTTTTCGCCTTAGACTTGTTGCCCCCTCTTGTTAGCCCTTATTAGCATCTCTGCCATTGGACATCATGCCAAGCCGCTCCTTTTGACCCTGCACCTGCTGTCGTACTTCAATACACATCTATTGTTGCTCCCTTGTCTATTCGCCGGACACTTCTTTCCATACAACACCACACGGTCTGTCACCGGCAGAACATTCACTCCTTATTTATTCCCCTCACATAGCACACATTGTCTCATCATTTCAGACTCAAAATAAATACCCAAGCCCAGTCCTGGCGAATGCCAGGCAACTGTGGCCCCATCTTTTCCCCCTTTATCTGTGTGTGCTGGGCAACTGTGGCCTGTCTTTCTCTCACTTCACAACGTTCTCCAATTGACTTGTAATACCCTCAACAAACGCTCGCACGCAGCAGCGGGGATAACAACCCGCATACACCACTCCCCATCCACTCTCAGCATGTGCTCGTTTCCAGGAACACAGCTTGGTTTTATTTCCTCTCTCTCCCTCTTGAACTCTTGTGCAGACCATCCGTCTGCGATATAGCCCTCTCTGCAAATCAGCTGTCTTGTTGCTGTAGTGCAGCGTCCTCAGTCCTGAGTGTTACACTCCTGGGCACTTGGCCCACATTTTTCTTTCCTTTTCTTGTCCGATATGTACTTATATGATCACATGACCTCGACTCACATGACTGCTTACCTGTACAACAGAGCCATCTCGCCGGGAACTTCATTGTTCCCTCCTTTTGTACATTTCCTATTGTTCTCTTCTTATGGTAGTCTGTGACCACCATTGTTCATGACTCCATTGTTCTGTGATGCTTATTGTCTGTGACTCCATTGTTCTCCCTATTTGTATGCTTAGTCAGGTAGCTGCCCTTTTGTATATAAGCTGGGCTTATATCCTAGAGTTGGGCCTTAAGCCTGACTTAGTTTGCAATCTATTGCGTTCAAAGTCCTTATTGCTTGACAAACCATTTCCCTCTTTCTTTTCTTTAGAATTATCTTCAAGTCCTTGAAGATACTTCCTATTCCTCTTTATCTTCACCCAGACATTGGTCTTAATGACCCTCTCGCTTTTATCACCTTCCAAAGCACTTTAGGTTACTAAGGGAATTATGACCCTTGTAACTTCGTCACTGCTGCATATCTTACCTTTGCGCATGTCACGCCTTAAGGTTCAATAGGCCTTAACACTGAGGTGATCCTATGGTGTGATATTCCACCCCAGGTGTGGGCTTCTAAAGACTTACTGGTTGGTGACTTACAGTATCGATGGACAGATTGTAGGGTTAGCTCCTTTGTAAAGGCGTCATGTGGGGTCTTATACTCTGTAGACGCCCCATGGGGCGGTGCATACGTACAGACTGGCATGTAGTAGGTTTGTTGCCTGACCAATGGCACATTGCTAAGGTCGTTAAAATTGAACTTAAAAAATAAAAAAAAAATAAAAAAAGACCACAACACTTAGACCGTGCAGTGACTCTGACCATATGCATGCTGCGATTTTGTAATTTATTTCCCAAGCCCATTAGCCTACATTCACACCTTTTCCATACTCTGCCCTTGTATGGTATTCCTTGATATATGTCAAGTTCAAGTCATCCTGTCTGACAGCCGCTTGGTTCTGTGTGCTCTATGCATCGCGACACTTATACATTGTCTTTCCCAGTTCCTCTAGTTCAAAAGCCAAGACCTTTTCGGCATTAGCCGCATCACCGATGGTCATGGTCACAGAAGAGATGATATACCTTGACATCAGAACCCAGATACGACTTTCACCTCCTGCCTTCTTGTATCTAACTCTAGTCACCCCTTAGTAGCAGCACGATACATCAGGAAAACCCCTTGTTTGCTTTTTGGTGCTTTTTCTACTTTTTTCATGCTTTTCATGAAAAATGTAGAAAAAGCATGAAAAAGCCAAGTCCTCCACTTGCCAGAGTGCTTTCTGAGGCAGTCAAAAAAGTATATTGCTTTCAAAAGTATTTCAGGTCACAAAAGTACATAAAAGTACAGCCAATAAATGACAAGTAGTGATAAAATGGAAGTAGTCTCAGTTATATTGCATGAAAAAATATAGAGCTGTGTAAAAAAGTAGAGCAGTAGTAAAAAAGTACATGGAAAGTAAAGGGGTTGGCTTGTCACAAGTAGTCTGTACTTTCCAAATTTTTACTTTTTTTACACAAAAAAAGCAATAAAAGCAGTAAAAGTAGCAAAAAGCAAATGAGGGGTTTTCCTGATGTATCACGGTACCTCCTTTACCCCCCATCGGCACGATACTCGGCAAGTTGTCTATGGTTCTGGATTTTGTTTTACTACACGTATTGGGACCACCCGTGCCAAAATGATGCCTAGGACCCGAATCAGTCGCGCTTGACGAAGCTATCTTATCACACAATTATTAAGTGGAGGCCGGATTTTGAAGAAACGATGTCATTCTATTGTCGAGGGCAACACGGAAGGAGAAAGTTGAAAACAAGCCTAGGATAAATAAAGTAGCAGGAAGTTTAGTAATATTTAGCGACAAGAGTATGCGTGTAGCCTAAAGCCGTTGACTAGACGCAAATAATGAGTGGGAGAAGGCATAGGGTGATCTGTGGATAATCGTCGGATCGAGCTGGGTTCAAACAAGGCTTCAAAATGGGGAAGGTGTACGATGTGTAGTCGGTTTGAGGGAATGAGATAAGGGAACAAGACGGCTCGGATTGGTGCCATGGCGCCCAGATCGCGCATTCTGAGAGAATCAATGCGGCCGGGAAGAGTGACTACCCTGTTGCTTTGCCTATTAGGATAGTCATCTAACT
>Ga0307510_10008279_pt1 | contig 12391 bp, 12 predicted proteins | sample 12_EM_MG_FD_207224 | JGI IMG/M metagenome (GOLD analysis project Ga0307510, IMG submission 207224) | Populus trichocarpa ectomycorrhiza microbial communities from riparian zone in the Pacific Northwest, United States - 12_EM | ecosystem: Host-associated > Plants > Roots > Unclassified | place...
TTCTTGAATTTCCATCTTCTGTTGGTCTGTCCGCTGTGTTTTAGACTCCAGATGTTCAATAACTTGCTGTCTGGGAGGATGAGGGGCTTAGCTCTGCCGCATCATGAAGGAAGGTACGGCACATACTGTTGATCCTCAAGCTCGATTCCCATTCGAACAAACGAGGAAGGGGACAGCGTATGGGGGGGCGTATGACTCGATTTGGACTCGAGGGCTTCGATCTCTGCGAGCTTCCGTTTTGCAGAATTGAGACCCGAGGCTGCGAAAACCTAGAGTCAGTAATGATGGAGCAGTATGAATGACTGTTTTACCTCTCTCCGGCAATACATATGGGTCTGGCTGCGAAGGGTCAATCTCCCATTTACGCTTCATCATCTTCCATTCGTGGATCGTCTTGGCAGACCTATGCTCCTCGAAATCCTGACAGATATCCTCACACCGCTTTGCCATGTTTACCGCCTCACGTAGGTTCTTCAGCAGTAATGGCCCTTTCCCAGCGCGTCAGAAATTTCGTAGGGTAGACCCTGACAGGGTGGGAGGGCTTACCAAACCCAATAACCTTTCGCCAGTTCCAGCCACCCCAATGCCCATCGAGCGCCGAATGTCGTGCGCCAGCACCCATCTCCCGTGTCGAGATGGCCGCCGGGTTGGTGTGAGCCCATCCAGACTCGATATTCTCTCCATGAGTACGTCCGACGCCTGGCCGGTAGTTAAACGAATATTTTGTGTGACAGCTCGATCCATGCGCAGGGAGATGGAACTTCGGGATGAAGTATTCCAGCGCAAACTTGCCCTCGGGAAACTGAAGATCTTCAGAATAGTTTTGCATCCTCTGGCGCAACTTGATGGACCAGCGGCATGCTATATCGTAAGAAATCTTGATGATCTTGACCCTCTCGTCTTTCATGGTTGATAGGAAGATGTAGTCCATGTTGATAAATCTTTCGCGAGTCGATAAAACGCGAAGGAATATGATTAGAGTGCGAAGACCCACCTCTCCCCCTTTTGCAGGTCAACGACTCCATTCTTGCGGATAAGGCCATGTCTACAAACAACTGCACCCACGCCCGATACGGTGAAGTCTTTTGATTGCTTTGAGTTCGCTTGGTTTACCGCATGAAACTCCGTCCCACAAGTCTCGATCTATTGGGGTGTCAATCATCTGTCTGACAAAATGAGCCGGAGACCCTCACTTCGTCGTTGTCAACATGACTCTTGAGGTGCGCCTCAAACTTTTCAGTATCCACAAAGTACGCCAATCCAGACCCAAGCTCGGGGTCCTTGATGCCACGTGTTTTTAGCTTGAGTCGAAAGTTCGCGTCTATCGCAATGAAGAGACTATGTAACCATCTAACGGATTGTTGTTGGGCGCTGCAGCGGGAGGTGGGAAAAGAACATACGCTCTATCCTCGGATTCGTTCTCCCAATCCGGGGGTAAATTCCGCCCTGGATGCGGACAAGCTGGGCACTCAATTGCGAGGGCCCCGTCACTGAGATTGTCGACTGGCATGGAGGTATGTCCAGCTGCACCCCTTTTGATGTCCTTGAGATGACGCCACTGCCGGACGCAGCGCGACATCTCGTGGTACCTGTACTATCAAAAATGTGAGCTTATAGCGAGTTCCAGGTGTCAACCCACATACCTGAATCTTCGTATGCCCACGGTTGTCCGTTCTCTGCATTATTGCAGTGTAGAAGTCATATAAATTTAGCTTTCCTTGCATAGAGATTTTGTGATACGCGTCCAAGAGATCAAAGGTAAAAACAGTCTTGGGCCGAATGAATGATGCGGGGTACCAACGGACTCTCAGCAGTTGGCGAAAAGGTTCCAAAAACGAGGTGTGAGAGCACGCGCAAAAACGAACGCAAACAAAATGGTAACCAGAGAGGTCGGCAACAAATATTCGCTGAGTTTTCGAGTTGATGGGGCAAATTTCGGGGGAATGGGTGAGGTTGAGGACGAGCCCGAGGTCTTCGAGGGTTACGTTCTCGAAAAAATTACCGTTCCACGACTTCAGGCGGGGTTAACTTGAGTCAGCATAGCACAATAAACCTAACATACCTCAAGCCTGTGAAGCGGGAGGATCTGATGGAACGAGACAGTGCATGCTGAGCAGCGCATGATCCCCCCAAAACAGTCTTTGCATCTGAACTGCGCCGGGTGGGTCGAGCAGTCGGGACACTGAACCAGCCCACCTAGCGCATCACCCAAGCCGTCGAGACGGAGTAGCTCATCCAAAAAGACTGGACGGTACCGGAGCCACTGCTCCATCCTCGTCTGGAAACCCAGGTAAGCTAAGGGAGAACGGGAGACCAACGATTCACTCACACTGTCATTTTCCTTGACAACCCTTACACGCTTTCGCTTTCTTTGTTGTTTGCCAGTTGGTTTGGGGGGGGTCTCGGAATCCGCCAGAATCCCGGCGTCCTCAACGTGGGCGACCTCGCTGACCTCTACTTTTTTCTGGCTCGTCAACGGTTCTTCAGGCGGCGGTACCGTGGAGTAGTGCTTGAGGACTTTTCTCTTCGCTGTAATACGCCCCGTATTTTCCGAAGTCGAAACATTCCAGACACGAACATCCTCTGTAGCCACCTTCTCATCGTCGGTTGGGTCAAGACTCGAAATCTTGCAAGTTGTCCTGCCTCTTTTTTTTTTGCGAACGGTTTTGGAGTCAGTTGCTTGACGTTTCATACCGATGTTGGGAGGGTAACGTCGTGGAACACCAGGAGTTCTCGTGGTTCGGCGTTGGAGTCTGTTGGGGTTTCCGATCGAGCACCTCCCCACCTTTCCCTCCCCCTCTTCGTGCACGGCGGTATCCGGCACCCCCCCCTTCTCCGCCTCCTCGTCATCCGCAGACTTACCATAGCTCGCACGGTTCAAACGGAATGCGCGGGATATATGTCAGGGCCAGGGCGTTCTCCCACACGCGGGTGAGATGTGCCGCTGCCCTTGGTCAAGCTCCCGGAGCTGAAGCCCTTTACTTTCATGCTCCAATCTCCGGTGCCATGTTTCCTAAAGCCGAAGGGAGTCGGCACCTTTACCGTCTCTTTGTAAGGTATAGGCCACTCACGCGTTCCCACAGTATCTGTCTATGGTGGCCGCGAGGACTCTCCATGTACAAGATACTGACCGCAGAAATACGAAGGCGACGTTAACCCTGCGCCATACCTCCCGTAAAGCAGAGTAAACTGTCAGCGGAGGCGGCTCCCTCCAAGATCCCCTATACTGTACAGTACGTCGGATTGGAATTTTCGCCAACATACTCGGGGTGATTATACGTACCCGAAGATGTCCCCTTACCTTGACAGCTCCCCTAACTGCGCCAAGATTCATGGGGTCAATCATCTCCCCAGGTTGCCCGAGGTTGAAGTGGTGCTCAATAGGAGTGGCCACGGTGAGGGAAAGGGGAGGTCTTCTGATAATTCAATGTCCGGATCCTGTGAGAGTAGTATAGGCGACTATACACGAATAGAGCTCCTTTGTAAAGATGTTGCGTTCGAAGGACCGTTCACTTACGGTGCAGACAAGGCAATAATAATCAGGATGCCGAGGCAGGCGATTCTGCGTGCTGGACGTGTCAAAATAGATGTAGCTACTCTCGGATATGCCGCGTAGGGTGGAGCTCGAGCAAGACATACACCTGGGTAAATCCAGGGAGTCTTGGGTCTCGTGGGAGGCCGTTTGGAGGTCTTACTTAGTGCACCTTGGAGTTAAAAATATCCTACATTAGCAGCATTCATCGTCTGTTGGATATTCGTCACGGACAAAGGTTCACTGAAGGGGAGTGACTTCCGCAACCACTTCCGATTGATATAACGGTTCCGTGTGTCTCCCCCGTTTAGACATTATGCATTATTATCGTTGTCTTTCCCAAACTACAGAAGACTCCTCCAAATATTTTGTGGAGATGCCGGTTTTGATGAGAGGCGGATGCGTTCGATTGACTCGTTCGAAATTCCCCGCTGTAGATAACAAGCTGAGGATGGATGTGCGTCCGCATCCTTGGGTGCGCAGAGTGGATTCAACTTCATGAAAATATTATGAAACATATTCATCTTGAAACCAGGCGGGAGTTGGCTGCGGTTGTGTATTAGTGTCTCTACAGCCATGGAGTGAGTGGGCGAATGGTCCATCCATTAACAATGATAATCGATTGCGATAATCACCAAACCCGGGCCCAACGTGAACTCGCGTACCAGATCCATGTCAGCGGCGAACGATCCAGACATTTCGGACTTGTTAGGAGCTTTGGTTGCGTGGAGAGAAGTCCTACTTGATGATTCAAAGTACTTCTCATATGGTGCGTTGAACCCAAAACATCCCATCTTGCTGTAATTTACAACAGATCGATAGCGGATCTCACCAATCGCACACCATAGTGGCATCGAATTCGACCACGTCGATTGATTATACAAGACACCCCGTCACTGCAAATAGTTCTTTTTCCAATTCCTCAACGTTTCAACGTCCGTTGTCCGGGTGTCGCTACCGCACGGTAGGTTTTACTTTCCAATACCGACCACGGGTTTCTGATAGTTCAACCGCGCACGAGAACCGAAAATTCACTAGTTCTCTTATTCCGGGGACACCGCAGTAGTAACAACATACAATTCATGTACATGAAAGTGAGAGAAGAGGGGTTGAAATACCTCTATTCCATCCCCCCCAGGAGGTACTGGCAACGTCGACAGCATTCGCAAAAAAAAAAAAAGCGCCAGCAGGGTCTGGACTGTTCCCTCGTAAGTTGATGGATGTCACTCACTCAGTCTTGGATGCACACGGTGAGTAGCAACGCAGGGTTCGATTTCCAAGAAATATTATGGTTTCGAGAGGAACGCAAAGACGCGCAAGGAGACATACAGAAAAGCACATGCACGGAGGTACTCAGATAACGGTGGTAGAACCACGAAACGAACCGACAACAGCAAATTTACGAACGGATACAAGCTAATCTGTGGCAGGAAAAAAAGGCGTCAAGCCAATATCCGAACAGCGCCGGTAGCAAGGCAAGTATTGTAGGCATCCCGTGCTTCCTCCCACGATTTAGCCTTGTAAAAGACACTTCCCGGTACTCCAGTGACCCATGCGCTAACTTGATCCCTGAATATCATCAATGGAAGCATCAGTGAAATGGGAACACGAACCCGAGGGGGGGGGGGTGCGAATACGAGACATACCAGCTGGCACTGAATATTCCTACATATAAGCCCTTGCTGACGACGTAATATCCGTTCCTGTTGGCGACCCCTGATGCAGTTGGCGGGGTCTGGTAAGTGCCTGGGATTCCTGATACAAAATGTCATGATCTTGTCGTCCGGGTTGGGTGAATTGCGAACCTGCTCGAACAAAGAGAGGATGATACGTATAGTCAGGGTAACCAACATTCTCCCTGGAGGAGCGGACGAGAGGGAAGGGCCCATGTGAGAGAACCATGGCTGGGGTGGGCGTATGGGCCGGGGCCGGAGTTGGGGCCGGAGTCGAAGGGGTAGTCATAGGAAAGATTGGGACTCGACCAGTGGTGTTGCGACGAGGGTTAGGCGAGGATACGGTTGGCGTGCTTCCATCGGTAGTGGTGGTGACGGTCGTAGAAACCATGACTGCGCCGAAGTCTTCGGCCCCCGGAACGGGGCTATAACTTAGTTCTAGAATAAATAATATAGGCGCAGGAATGGTGGAATATGATCTCTGGTACTTACCCGGGTCGATTGAGAGGCCATCCAAGCCCAGTGAGTGATCGATTTCAGCAGAATCCAACAGTTGGTCAACCCTCATCGATAAGGTGTCGAGGATGCAGCGGACGTCTTTCAACTCGGACTCGGGGAGTTCGATAATCAGACGATGGGCCATGCGGAGGAGACCATCGCAGAGGGAGAAGGCAGAGCCGGTAGGAAGCTGGATAAAGCTCGACCCGGCTGGCGGGTGATTCATTGTCGGAATAAAGGGTGGAGGTAAGGATGCAGAGTAAACGGCGCAGTCGTAGCGGTGTGAGGGAGGGCGAGGACAAGGGGGGATGATACCTGAGTTCCCCCATATTTCAGTTTTTCGTGCTGGGCTGGCAGCAGCACTTTAAGTATGTTAGTATCCTTGAAGGGATTATGCAGGTGAGAAAGGAATGAACCTCAATGGGAAATCTGCGTTATTGCGGCGATCCAAAAGCCGGAACATCAACGCCGAAGTCAGAAACAATTGTTGATTGGGGTCCAACCGTGGCGAGGGGTCGCGTGGACACTGGAGCCTGTTGCGGGAAGACGCGTGCCTCTTCGTTTGTTTTTTTCTTGCAGCTGTCACGGCGTGTCGCGTCGGACTTACTGCGATCGGCTCTGCCGGATGGTCGATTGCGGTTTGCTCTGCCTCGCAGTCCGTTCAATATGGACGCCTGGGACACTTTTTATACATTTTAGGAGAGAAGTTATATATTTGAATTGATTCCCGCAGGTTTGAGGCCTTAGGAATATATAAACAAGGCTGGAGAGGGTACCCGGTACGATGCAAAAAGCCGGTGACCATCCGCCACAGTTGAACTTCGTCGAAGTCTGTCGCCCCAGAATCACAGGCGGAGGCATTCCCATTAATCATTCTCCGGTTTCGATTGTGTTAACCTTCGCTGTATGAAAACCTAGAGAAAACAGAGAAAAACTACCATAGTAGATTGTCGTGTGCTACGCTTGGATCCGTGATTTCCAGACTTTGGTTGAAAATGTCAGAAATTCCATACCGAAAAATCTTCAACGCAAGTGATCTCCTAAATCGGCCTCCGCCGCATGTGTGTTCGGGGAAGAAGCGGTGTACAGGGAGTCGGGACGCGTGCTGCACTGACCGCCACAGTCTAGCCTTGTCGTACTTCGAAGGTCCCGGTGGGTGCGAATCCCTTCCAATCCGAACGACATCGTCTTCCAAGCCGCTATATCCAGGTACGTCATTTCCAGACTTCGGCACAATATCAGAATTTCCACACAGAACCACCTATCTGTTATTTTTTTCGTTCTACGAACATTCAAGTTTCGAACGCTCCTTGTGACTTATCACTATCGGGGTGCTCATTTTCCAAAACCGATGAGATGGTTCTAACGACGGCAGTTATCTGAGCTACCGGGTGATTGGGCGCGTTGCTTTCGAGACTTTGGCTCCCCACCAGCGTAATGTGGGTAGACGGATGTAGTCAAGCTGGACATGAATATATAAATCATGCTATCGGTCAAAATCTGATCATCGACCCCCCACTCTCGATACATACCCCTTCACCAAATCGTCAATCGCCCGGTCATCTCATCCCGCAATGGCACCTAGACGCTCGGAGAAGAAACCCCCTCCCACGCAAACTGCAGCGACAACCGCCCCCAAGCCTTCTCGGGGTGCTTGGAAGAACGAGGAACAACGTGACTATATGCTATCCCATTGGACTGACTATGTCACCCATCAGAATGCTAAGACGCTTGACCGCTTTTGGCCACGTGTCTATGATGGTTGGTATCGCCAGTGGCCGATCACCCCAAGCCTTGAATCCATTGGGAAGCACGGTTCCAAAGAAAATGCTATCTTGGTTTTTCGAACCGATAATAACAGTGTACGTATCACGAGCTTCTGCGCCTCGTACCCCTGAAAGCCTGATCACTCATACCTCCCGTTAGAAAATTCGTAATTGGTTTCATAACCACGGCCGTCCAGGCTCCAAGTCTACTAAGTCGGACTTACGGCTTAATCAGAGCGAGAAGCGAAAGCTTGCTCCTGTCCAAGCTTATTGCGCCTATGCCTGGGAATCCGGTCTTCGGGAGCTCGTTGCCCAACGGTGGGAAGAACAAAAGCTTACGTACGTACCAACGGACGATGATGACCCCGCCACCGATTCGATCGAGCCATCTGGTTGTTCGCACATTCCCATCAATTTCAAGCTCAAGATTGCCAGGGAGGCCTACAATTCGTTGAGCCAAGAGGAGAGGCAAAAGATCGACCATCGTCGTGAAGAGGAGTGGAAGAAGATGTATAGGTCGATACCGGAGATCAAGGGCGTCAAGGAGAGAGATGAGAAACTCCTCGAACATCGAAAGTAAGATATCTTTACCGTGTTGCCTGTGATATCTTATCGCCCTATCTAATCATTTGATCGCACCCTAGCAATCAATCCTCGGTTGCAAAATCGGTGGTACGAGCTCTCAAGAACCTTGCAGACCAGGCGGGGTGTGTTTCACACATATTCGTTGGATACGTCGACCCTCAGTCCGGACAGACGACTTTCCAAAAGTAAGTTCGTGGTACTTCCATGCACACTCTTGTCTAACACCTCTTGAACAAGCTCCTGTGAAGGGAAGACCGACAGCGGTCTGGAATTCGACGACTGGTACGGGAATGAGTGGGAGAATCTTGTTGAGCAACGTTTCAAAGATTGGGCGTTGACGATCTTTGGCGGTATGTTTCCTGGAGAGATAATGAGACGCCATTCACTGACATCTCCTCAGAAAAAGATAGCAGCCGACGTTCTATGTTCATGTTGTCTAAACCGTCCTCCGACAAAGGGAAGGCAAGGGTTGCCTCGCACTCTCAGACTTCTCACGCCGCCGCCATGGAGGAACTCACCGAGTGTCTGCCCGAGGCTGGTACCACCACAGTCAGTGAAGGTGGAATTGCCGGGGAATCCAGCAGCACCCCTCTTCCCCATATACCTGGAGCAGAGGGAGTTGCCCCGCCCTACGCGTTGATTCCTCCGTTTCTCGTTGACAAACCATTCGCCATGACGCTCCAGTCTCCTGATGATGGTCCTGGGGTTTCCGTACCTCCGCAGGTTTTTGAAACCCCGAGGTTTGTCACGCCCCAGGAAATATTTTCGCCTCTCCAGTTTCTCGAGCCCGCCAATGCTCCACTCATGGCGACCGAGTCTCCATCGTCCCAGATATCCACGCCTAGCCAAGCTGCAATTTCTCCCGTCGTTCACGATCCTGCTTCGCTCACCACTCCTGTTCTTGAATCCTCTCAGGCAGGCATACCCATTCACGCCGAAAATCCTGCTATCACTCACGAATCACCACATCTTGCCACCCCTATTTTCGAATCCTCTCAGATGGCTTCGCCTAATCGCACTGCGCATTCCAATCTTGCTGCTCCTTCTCCTGTTCTTGGATCTACCCAGGCAGCCACGTCCTGCCAGCTCGTCAACGCCCCCATTCGCGAATCCACTCTCATCAATTCTACTGCCGCCGGGTCTTCTCCCCAGGTTGTGCCCCAGCAGGTCGTCTCTCAGGAACCCATCCCCCTGCACCAAGTCGCAAATCCTCCCCATGTTATTCTGCCTCAACCTGCCGTTACATCCGGGTCTTCTCATCCCATGGGAGACGTTACCCGTGGAAAGTCGGGGGCAACGGTAAAAACCAAAGGTACTTACAGATCCAGGAATAAGGCTAGCGCAAAAACCGCCAACCGGGCCCGGCGTGAGTCAATCGAGGAGGCGCCGGATATTATACTGTCGCTTGGCGGGTCCGGATATGAACTCGCTGATCCTGCGTCGCATCAAGAACCCCCTACCACGCTCGCAGATAGCAATACAGATATCTTCGTCACGCCTTCCTCCACACCCCCTCTCGATGGACTCATCGTCCCTTCGTCACGACAGTCTACTGAGGAGTACCTAACAATTCCCACGGAAGCCATGACGGCTGACCAAACCCCGCCCCCTAGGGACAACGCCATGGTATCTCCGTCTCAGCAGTCCGCCGAGGAACCCTTGGCCGTTTCTCTGGCACCCAAGACCGCCACTGCTGCATCCGGCTGTTTTACCTTTGCTCTCCGTGTAATCCCCGATTACAACATCGACCGATCGGATCTCCCTTCATGGCTTTTCGAGCGCGGAAGACTCAATTATATTCTGTCTGTCGAGGCGGGGAAAATCTGGGAGAAACTCATCACCACCTGGCTTAGGCAGGAGAGGAGGTTAGCTTTTGGGTTGAATGAAAAACTCGTAAGTAGATATGTTGTGTTCTATTGCACAACCTGAACCGGCGCGTCACAGGGAACCAATCTGGCCCAAAAGGAAAAGCCCGGTATCTTGAAAGACTATTTCAAATGGCACCACAATCCTGCGAAGGGGAACTCGGTTTCATTGCCAGAATTTGGTGATGAAGTGTCGTTCTGGTGGGGCAACATCCAGCCCGAATGGCGCTACAGGGAGGAGTGTTTCCCTGACGTTCCTAAAGACTACTCTTACATTCTTGCCGGCGGGAAGAAAGGCGTCTTCCTCTTGATCTTGTGCTTGGCATGGTGGGATAACGCCCATGGCCGGGATATGGAGAAAGAGAAGGCGAAACGCCGCGAAGCTGCAAGAGCTGCTGGGATGGACGAGGGCGCGATAGACTTCGGCGACCTGCGCGACCACGAGTGTAAATGGTTCAACATTGTCAACGACCTCATTTTTGTCATGGAACTCGCTCAGGCTTGGCCAGTTCCCGGTGAGAATACCTCTGGAGGCGTAGGAGTTGTCTCCGCACGCAGGAAACGAGGAGACGGACAAGGCGAGAGTTCCCCGCCGCGAAAGAAGAAGAAGTCGTCCTAATCGTGCCCTCCGGTTCCCGGTATCATCCCTATCTCTTGTTCAAACCCCTGCTTAAACCTTTGTACTTCCTCCCGGGCCTTCCGCTCTTCGTATGATGTTTTTTGTCGCTTACTATCTGCTCGTGTTTCATACATCTACTTACCCATCCTTCGTACATCACCTGCCTTCGCGTATATCCACCTATACGTCTCCGCGCATGCTACCTACCTGTCTTTACGCACATCTATCTGTGTCTCTTGAAATCTACTTCTGCAGTTGTGTCTCACGCGTTCCGATGCCTGTTGAGTTTAAGAATGATCACAAAATTTTGAATCCACCCGTCATAAGTCAGGGAACAAGAATTGTAATTCATTCAGTGCACTATGACTATATTCTACATCGGAGCAACGGGGGTAAAAAGAAGAGTAGTGATGTTGATCAGCCTTAATGGACTCTGTAGGTGGATAGGGAAAGCTGAGACCTTCGGAGGGCCGTGAGAGGGGGGCCGACAGGAGGTCATTGTGAGATTAGGTAGGTGCAAGGTCGCACGTCTTTATTTGGTGTCGGACGAGGAGGGGTGAGACAATATCTCGGCAACGAGTGATCGGAACACGACGATACTCGCTGACGAGGCTGTCAGGGAACGGTGGAGGGGGTGGGTGGAACTTCGTTCGTTGGAACTGAGCGTGGGCCGCGTTATCGTGGGATCTGGGTGGAGGGTGAACTTGTATATGTTGCGTGCGAGGAGACACGGCTACAGGAACTTACCTGACGACTCGATGGGATGGGAAAGGGAGTGTCAAATGAGGGATGAGCCTGTAAGTCGTCACTGTCGTCGTCGCCGGGCGCCGGATGGGGGAGTGGGGAGTGGGGGTAGACGATCCGGAAGAATGGATGGCAAGGCTGTCTAGAATGTTTGTCAGTATATTATACGTGACGTGTAACGTCCTGCTTACCCAGGTTAGACATCGACAGGGGATATCGTCGAAATGACTGGGTGGTGGAGCAAGTCAGGCTGGATTGGGAACGTAAAGCTGAATCCTGAGTTTTGCTGGAAAATCACAGATTGGTCGGCGTAGACGCGAGGAGAGCTTCAACGTCACTGATGGGACCGGGAGTATCAGAAAGAGGGGGATCTTACAAGATGTATACAGAAACTTATGGCTGGACTCGGAGTTGAAGCACAAGACCATAGGATACCGACGTTCAACTCGCCAGCACAGAAGAACCTGCAGCAGGAGTTGAGAACTGGGTGTGAGGTTGATGAAAAGAGGAGAGAAGTAGAGTGCCGTTTGTGGAAAACGAAGGAACAGCGACAGTGGTGGTCGCGGGACAAATTTCACAATGCCGTATCTTCTGATCGCTAATATAAGCGGACGAGGTTGTCTGGCAGAGACTGGATTGAAACTATGGACTGCTATATGACAATTGCGTGAGATTACAGGGCCTATCTACAACGAAGCGCAAGTAGCCTGAGGGAGTGTAATACGTCATCGAGTGCTGGAGCAACAAGCTACGTTCCAATCGGAAGCGAGTGGTTGACGATGGACAAGGCACGGCTATCGAATGACGACGATCAGTCATGCGCTGAGAAAGAAAGGCAATCGACAAACAAAAGATAGCGGCCGGGGCAAAATGGCCACAGGGGTGATGAGGTGAAGGCTAAGGGATGCCCGAAACAGAACCGCGTCGATCGGGGGTGGAGGTGCAAGAATCGCTGAACATTTGTTCACCAGGGGCGCGATAGGAGATGGTTCTGTAAGTGGAAACAAATACAAAACGGTTAAAGGGGCGCTTGTTAGTGGGAACGCGAGAACATCGGGAGATGGACACATACTCACCACGAAATCCGACGAGGGCGAGAGGGGTAGGAG
>Ga0307510_10008280_pt1 | contig 12391 bp, 11 predicted proteins | sample 12_EM_MG_FD_207224 | JGI IMG/M metagenome (GOLD analysis project Ga0307510, IMG submission 207224) | Populus trichocarpa ectomycorrhiza microbial communities from riparian zone in the Pacific Northwest, United States - 12_EM | ecosystem: Host-associated > Plants > Roots > Unclassified | place...
TCTTTTTTCTTACACCAGTAAAATGTTTAATAAAAATGTTTTTATAGATATTATTGAAAAGTTTAAAAATAAACAAGTTAAATAAGTTTTCTAATAAAAATTGATATAATTTTTAATTTAATTATTAAATTAAATAGAAACATTCGAGCGAGTTTTACAAGCTTGGTTCTATTAGACTCATCTTGCTAGCTAGTTTTAAATGATTTTTTTTATGCTCATATTAGGCTTAGGCTTGAAAGTAACTATTTTAAAATTTATTTTCTTATTAATTTTTTAACTCCTTTTCTGCTAGTTGAGTTTGAAATTTTATTTAATATGGGTTGTATTAGTTAGATTGATTTAACTTGCCAGTTAAGTAATTTTGTATACAATTTATTTCTTACAATATTCAAAACTCGTCAAATTAAAATTTTTTATACTTAACCCTGAAGGGTATAGCTTAACTGGTCAGGTCCTGAGTTTATTTTCTAAAGGTCACCAGTTCAAATCTCGCAAACTTCAGAACTACTAAACACTTACATTGTCGTTAACTTCAGGACTTATGAGATTAATCGAAATAAGCATAAACTGGTCAAGACACTCACGTTAATTAAAAAAAATTCTCTATAATTTTTCTGTTATTTTAAAATTTATAAAACACTGATTTATTTGTTTTCATTATATGCTACTTTACTGCCATTCACCACCCACCTTGATTTTTGAAAATATTTATTGATATTGTATGTAACATCAATTTATGGATAGATGTATAAATATATATTTATGGCGCCTCCCACATTCTGTATAATGGGTTCCACCTTTGTTCATAAAATTAACCAGCTGGCTGCGATCATGTCATTAATGCTTATATACGGGATGCATCAGCCTGGTATCGCACAATAATTGTTGATTTGAAAGGCTGTTTAGACCTTATTTAGACAGCCAATGATTCCATGTACGATAATGGGACAATAAAAAAAGCTAGTGTAATTCTTCATTTCACATTTTAAAAAAAATCTCAAGCCTCACGCATGTCATAATCAAGCTAGCTATATGGCCTTCCTCTTAATTTAATTTCTCTTAAAAATTATATTATCTACTTTCTATGTCTCTTGTTTATTTAATTTCTCTTGGTGTTTCAAAATATAAAGTATAGATAAAAAAAAACACCAAAATATATGTGGTTAAATAAATAAAATAAATATATTTCTTTTGCAGTTTCGAAGTAAATTTATCTATCAAAAAATCTTCGTTATTAAATGAAGGTATATTAATAATAATAATAAAAAAGAACCTCGGAATTCCTTAGAAACCATGAATATTCAAATTATTTTTGTGAAAATATATATAAGTTTGGTAGGATATGCGTGTAACGTTCAAGATTTGTTCAAGATTTTGGTCGACGGGATGTATGATGTCAGAGGAAGAATTATTTGAGAGATTTGGCTTCTAGTTGTGGTCTCCTAAGCTTCTTGGAATGGGTACCTGTGAATGGAGAGTCGTCTTTTCATGCACGACTTGAGAGGAAGGATTATTAGAGAGATTTGCTTTCTATTTGTGGTCTCCTAAGCTACTTGTAGTGGCTGCCTATAACTAGAGAATCTCCTCAACTTGTTTATAACCAAGGATAAAATGGTTGGCTAGCTGTCTGAAACAAATAATAATAATAAAAATAATAATAGAAATATTTTATCAATCCCATCAAAAAAATATAAAAAAGGAATAATAACCCTTTTTTTTCTGGGAACTAGATATGGAATTCTCCTTTACTTTTTAAATAATATTTAAGAAAATTGAATTAAATCGAGTGTCCACACACAAAAAAAAAAATTCTTGATTTTTTCTTTATTTCATTTGAATCTTCTTACCACCTGCATGACCTAATTAATTTTATTGATTTAACATTGCCTTTTATACATGTTCCTGTAATTGCCCTTGTTTTCATTCCCAGGCCCTTGCCTGTAAAGCCCATAAATACCGCTTACAGGTCCGAATACTGATGGACCAATTTTAACTTTCAGGGGCCTTAAAGCTGAGTCAGATAGCCCACACTATTTTGAGCCTCTAAACTTGTTAGCTAGTCTATACTGGTCCAGGGTCTTGCTTAGTCGATGCAAAATGTCTTTCCAGGTGACTGGGCCTTCATTTTGCAGCACCGAAGTTATAGATACCTAGGCCTAAATTAATTGTACATGTAAAATTAGATTAAACAATTGTTCGACAATTTTTTTTTTTTTAATTTCTAGCATGGAGATCATTAATCATATAATTTTATTATAGTAAAATATGTTTAGGGAAAAAAAAATGCATTGGTGGCATTGATAGTGAATCAATCATGTGATAATTCTTAAACATAGTCTTGGAAAACCATAATACATCCTCCAAAATGGTAAAGAAATAAAATAGTGTAATGGTAGCATTTGTTGAAAAATGCATTTTATTATACAAATTACTTGGTTAATGTAACACTAATGGTGGATATACCTTAATGCATACAACAATCACTCATCTCGCAGCTTGTTCTGAATTTTTATTTTAAATTTTTTATATAGATTAAAATTAATCTAACTGCTAATCCAAATTAATCCTTAAATTGAGTTTAATAATTATGTTTAACTTGTATGTTGTCCCATCTCTTCTTTATTATCCCATATGATATTTTTGCACTCCAACAGTATAATACTTGCACCGTCAATTTGTAAAGTTTTATGTATGGATTTTTCCATTAAAAAAAAATAATAAAAAAAAGTCTTGAATCCGGAAAGAAAAGTTTTTTATTTTTTAGAACAGAAACACAATAGAGGATATAGTGTCAATGACAGAATCCGGGATGAGGTCAACCTTTGAACTACAAAACGCAATATCTATCACACATGAAATATGGATTTATAGTTCGAGAATGCTGATAAACCATTTTTTGTTATGGATCAACTGAAGATCTTAAACAGAGAAGAAGGCTTCGGGGATCTGTGATTTCCTAGCCAGTGTTGCATATGGACACCGATGGCATCCATGTATGCGCTGCTTCTTCCATGGAAGCCAACAACCTTGCCCTCAGTCGTAGTTGAAGTGAAAAATGTTCCAATTTCTTCACCGAATGGACCGTAATTTCCTCGACTAGTATGAAAAGTAAGTGACTTGATAACTTTAGGACTATTCCCATCACTACCGATGGGACCATAATATCCTGATAAACATACAAGCACTTCATGGGGGCACTGCAATTTCACCTGCAGATTACATTTTAAAAGTAAGTGGAAAAGTTATACACAGGAAAGCAACTAAGCCTGCTGTCATTACATGGTAGGATGTTGATTACCCTATGTGTGGCAGTTCCTCCATTGCCTCCATGTTTTATAGACCAAACAGATTGGCCATTTCGATCATACTCAATCTGTATTGAACACATAGCTTCTGCTCTGGTAATAAATATCTGCTTAATCCCAGAAAATACTCCATCATCCCATGGCCGACCTCCATCTCCACCCCAAGGACCCGGTCCACATGGAGCTGGCTCTTTTATCACCCCACAAACAACCTGAGAAATTTAACAACCTTTAATAAATTTATATGAACTTAACTTCATATAATGCGGTGTTAATTATGTAAAAAGTAAGGTGATTGTGCATTACCTCCTCGGTTTGGCCTGGTCTTGCTGCTACTAGTTTATTAGACCATGGAGAATTATCTATCTCAGCAACATCTGCTTCAGCTTGTTTAATTGCATCAGAAAGGTGATGCTTTGCTGGTTTTACTGTTCCTTCCAACACATGTACCCCAATAGCGTCAAGAAGAAAACCCTCCCTCCCGTGGAATCCTATGATTTTCCCTTCATCAATTTTGTTCGTGAAGGTGGGACCTTGTTCTTCTCCAAATGGCCCGTGCTTCCCTTTGTTTGTGTAGAAAGTAAGAGACCTGATAATATTAGGCCCCATGTACATTAAGGGTCCGTACGTTCCTGTCACCCGTGTGAGTATTTCATATGGATAGTCAAAGATTATCTGCAGGAGGCGCAGCAAGAAAACAATGAACTCGAGCCAATATTTCTTCTCAACTAGGAACTGGTATTGACATTGAAAAGAATTATTTCTTTAGAGTTTTTCACCTTGTCTGATTTAAATCCTCCACCTTTTCCATGTTTGCTTCCCCATGTAGCCTGCCCATCACGATCATATTGAACTCTTATGGATGCAATTCCAACATGGCGTGATAAATGGATTTGCCTAATTCCAGTGTAGGTTCCATCGTCAAACTTGGAACCACCAACACCACCCCAGGGTCCATGTACAATCACCCCTTCAGTTTTTGAGGGCACCCTTTCGGTAGCAATTGTCTGAATCATGACTCAAATTTTAGTGGTCAAATGTAAGAAAGAAGAAGAAGAAGAAGAATGGAATGCTACAGCCTCAAAGTAACCTGCCGACGGAAGAATCTCTCACCTTGTTAGTTCCTGCATCGCTGAGTTCTCGAGAGATTGGTGTTGAAAGCATCCTTGGCAGAAGGCTGCCAAAATCATCGTTTTTGTTGCTTTCTGAGTCACTGAACTCTCGAGAAATTTGTCTTGAGAGTTTGCTAGGCAGAGGGCTGCCAAAATAATCCTTTCTATTGGTTCCCCCACTGCTGTACTCTAGAGAATTTTGAGTTGAGAATTTGCCAAAATCATCCTTCTGCTTTACTGCAACAAATATATCAAAACCATTTCCTGCACCCTGCATCATCGAATAGCTAATATTCTCAGTCCCGTTGTTAATGTAACTTTTTGATTGGACCAGAGCTTTCGAGGTCTTCTGTTTCTGTAGAGGTTTCAAATATATGCCAATTGCATCAAGGTACCAGCCGCTCTTCCCATGGAACCCAACAATCTTTCCCCCGGACATTGGAAATGAAAAATAAGTTCCTTGCTCAACACCAAATGGTCCATAAGTTTTCTTGTTGCTTCGAAATGTGAGTGAGCGAACAAATACAGGGCCCCAACCATCCAAACTGCCATAATATCCATGGACTGAAGTAAGAAACTCATCTGGGCAGTCAAGCTTGACCTGCAAAATTTGATCATACAAGAATAATTGCTTCGCATGCATGACATGATGGTCTTAGTATAAAGCAACTAAAACCGAGGAAACCAAAGATCTGTTGTGAGTGCTCTATTATGACCGTTCAGAAGAAGAAACTAATATTCTTATCAGCATTAATACTGACTAACCGTTGTTTTCATGCCTCCATTGCCACCATGGATCTGTGACCATACTGAAGTCCCTTTCCTATCATACTCTACCTGGATGGAGTCAATACCTGCTCCATGGGCTATCACCAGCTGTTTTACTGTGGAGTGTACTCCGTCATCCCAAAGAAATCCTTCTTGACCACCCCATGGTCCAACAGCCACCGGTTTCTTCTCGCCGTCCTCGGAACTCTGTTGGAGCATCATTGTAATGTCAGCTAATTAGTCAAACACAAAATATTGCATTAAACCAAGTAATGGAACTAAAAAACGTTGTTACCATTTTCAAAAGACTTAGTTGAAGTTGAACAGAACTACAAGTGTGAGGAATTGACACGGCGCAGGTGGGATTCGAAAGACATAGCTTGAATTTATCATAACAAAAAGGTGTTTTTATTCTATTTTTGTGCGAGAGAGCTCTTTAAAATGGTTATCGAACTTTTTAGAAGGCACCGATTTGCTGTCCCACTAAGGATAGAAGAATCAGATCCAAGAAAAGAACGTCGTCATCTTGTGCTCTAAAAGTTACTTGCATCTGTTCCCCCGAAAGTTCCTTGCATATCTACCGTCAAAATCTCTTTTATTCAATGACCATTCTTTCTCTTAGTTTCTTATTTTCGTTTGTTCTAATTTCAGAATATTTAGAGCTTCAAAATTAAGGTTTTTAATCATGGTCATGTATACAGTCAAATTCAACAGATGCCCTGGAAAAGAAGACATGACAGATGCCCAAGAACAGGTAAAAGAAAAGGAACACTCTTCTCGTAATATGGGTGTGGGTGATTGGCTGTCATCTGGTAACATATCCCAGAGAACAAAAACCTCCAGTGCGGGTCGCTTTACTTCATTCTGCACTCAGCGCTATGAACAAGAATCATGTTATGCCGTCTTCAATCAAAAGGCAGCAGAAGCTTTATGATCATGGTCAGAGAACCATGATTGGATAGGTTTTCGGTGCAAAGGGCTGGGCGGGAGTGTCTGCTGCATGGAAAATAAATCTCATTCCATGGTCTCAAGATGAGACATATTGTAACTGGTTCTTTCAAAGATTGGAAAGTCCATTTATCAGCAAACAAAACGAAGTATAAAGGGAAAAAATTCCTCAAGATAGGTTGAAAAGATGAACCACCACAGTCTGCACATGAGATCACGTTAGGTTCAAGTGCAGATCTTCAGGTAACATTTGTCCGCTGCTCACTGCTGTCACGACAAGTTCTTTTTCTGCATTACAAACAATCTCAAATTCCAAATAACCCAAACCAAGCCAAAAGTCACAGAAATTTGCTCAGTGATTATCATTCAGAAAATATGAGAGAGCTGTGAGCAAAAATCAAGATTCCTTCAGAATTCAACCTCTATTAAGATTTCCTTCCAGAAATTCTTACACTTGGAAACAAATCAAGAGCCTGATTAAAAACCTTTATACAAACTGAAAGCTTACAAAACTTCATCAGCTAATGTTGATTTCTCGATGGTTTCAAGGCTTGCCTGCAACGGCTAGTGTTTTTTTTCTAAAAAAAAAGAGAGTTTATGAGCTTTCTGACCATAGATTCCACGAGAATTGTCTATCTGATTGCCAGTTATCTCAGCCCATTTCATAGGATGACCAAATGCTAGCTGCCAAAACAATAGAAAAGTTGAATCAATTGAATTCTTCTAAGGAAAGCATTCTTAGTGGAACTAAAGCCGAAGTACTTGAATTTGATAGGAACAACTTCTCACACCTGTCAACAAATATGGACGCAAAAGCATGCTCTTTTCATGTTCACCAAAGAAACACAATTGCTTCATATAGAATATTTTGCAGTTTTTACATCTATCATATCCACCTGCAAAGTAAACAAATTTAGTCAGTGTAGGACACACAAGTGCAAGAGGGTATGGGTTGAAAATAAACTCTACAATCTATCATATCAGATTTAGATAAATTGTTTAATACAAATTGCAAGAAAGCCGAGGTCTCAAACAAATCACCTTAAGGAAAACTGCTGCAATGGGGGCAAAAGCGATAATATTTAAGCCGCTCGAACAATATTCAGATTCCTAAAAAACTTGCAGTCTTATATTTGAAACTGATCTCGCAAACCAATTCACACGTCTTTAGTTTTCATCTTCTACTTTTACCAGTAATCACCACAGGAACAACACCCAGATTTAAAGTGGTGGAAGAAGTTTGAGTCACTCAAATATATTTCACATCCATGTTTAGCGGAGATGTATTTTGCCATCCTATGGCAATCTGCACACGTTCTAAGGTTTTTCACAATTCTTATACTTTGAGGTGCAGAAGGTGAGCGAATAATGGCAAAAGCAAGCGCAAGCTTTTCACTATGGATGCCAACAATTTCTTCCTTCTCTTCCTCCTCCTCCTCCTCGATGCAACACCCACAGTGCAGATCATGTACCTTGGCTTCCATTGATATTCTTTCTACCCAGGAAAAGAGGTCCGAGTATGATGTAGACTGATCACCCGCAACAAAAGAATGCACCGTGTTGTTGACTTCGATCCAGCTCTGTCCTTTAGGTTTCTGTACTTCGTTTCTTTTTTCAAGCTTCTTCACCTTTGGCGCATCTTCATATTTTCCATGCATGGCATATGACTGCAAAATTGACTGGTGGATTGAAGAATTCCATGGTTCCAAATCAAGTAAATTTTCCCTTGCACGGATTGCCAAGTCAGAATTTCCATGATTCCTGCAGGCAGTTAGTAAGGCATACCAAACTGAGGATTGAGGCTTGATTGGCATATTGTCAATAAGTTCTATTGCTTCTTTGAGCCTGCCAGAACGACCATACAAATCTACCATAGCTGCATAATGTTCTGAAGCTGGTATAATCTGAAAGTCTTCTGTCATACTGGAGAATACTTGCCTCCCCTCATCCACCATTCCAGCAAGACTGTGCGCAAGGATAATATTCACAAGAGTACCTCTGTTGGGTTTAAGTCCCAACTCTCTCATCTGATCAAGGAGACCAAGCGCAGAGTCTGAACAACCATGTAAGACATACCCAGTAATCATTGAGTTCACAGTGATGAAATCTTTGGATGGGATTCTATCAAATATTGCTCTTGAATATTCTATTTTCCCTGATTTGGCATATGTGTCAATAAGGGAGTTTGAAATAGAGAGAACAGAAACTAGATTTCTGCGCAACACACAACCATGGATCTCTTTGACTTTTTTTAGCGCAACTAAACTTGCACAAGCTGGTAACATGCTCAAAATGGTAACAGGGTTGGGACTAATGCAGAAAGATTGCATTTGTCGAAATATGCCTAATGCCTTGTCTTTTTTCCTAATTTGCATAAAACCAGCTATCAGAGAGTTCCATGATGCATTATCCCGCTTGATTTCTCCCTCCTTCTCCATCCTATGAAAGAGATCCATGGCTTGGTCCTCATCACCACTTTGAATATATCCCGATATCATTGTATTCCAAGTAACAACATTAGGTTGTACCTGAGACTTCTGCATCTTCGTGAATAGCACATAGGCCTTGCCACAATATCCAGCTTGACAATATCCTCCAATCATTGAGTTCCACGTATAAAGATCCTTCTCTGACATCAAATCAAATACCAGCTGAGCAGCACCCAGCTGCCCACACTTCGAGTACATGTCAATGAGTGAATTCCCAACTAGCACATCATTAACAAAACTCATCTTAACAGCAAGGGAATGAATTCCCAACCCCGTATTCAACACCTTCAAAGATGCACAAGCTGATAAAGCACTCGTAATGGTAACTCCATTTGGTTCAACCCCTGCCAAAATCATCTCCTTGTACAAATCCAACGCCTGACCGTTCCTGTTATTTTGAGCAAACCCCGAAATCATAGAAGTCCATGCAACAACATCAGGGCTAACCCCAAAACTGACCATCTTCTTCATCAAATTCATCGCAACATCACATTGCCCTTTCTGGTTATAACCAGCAATCAATATATTCCAAGTAACTAAACCCGGTTCAATCCCTTCTTCACACATTGCATCAAATAATCGATGTGCTTCCTCAACCTCACCCTTCAAACAATAACCAGACATCATAGCATTCCAAGCCACTATATCTCTCTCATCCATGCTCTCAAAAAACCTCCTCGCTAAACTCAACTTCCCACACTTTGAATACACAGCCAAAATCGAATTATTAACACGCGGAGAACTTCCCATCCCACATCTAACCACAAAAGAATGCAACAATTCTCCAGTCTTTACATCCCGACAATTCCCAACCGCTTGCAATATCTTAGGTAACAAAAACCCATCAGGCAAAACATTATCTTTCATCATCATATAATAAAGCTCCACAACTTCCTTCCACCTCTTCTCTCTACAACACGCACCGATCATCGCCGACCACGTGAACAAACTTCTCTCAGACATTTCATCAAACACCTTGCGTGCATCCCTTAAATACCCACATTTCGCATACATACTAACTAACTTAGTTTCGATAACTGGAGATTTTTCCTGCACGACACTAATCCGAGCATGAAACTTTCGTCCCAGATTAATAGAATTGGTGTCGATGCAAGATTGGAGTAAATTCATGTAAGTCCTGGGTGTTACCTTGGACCCTTGTTGAGCTACGGAGTCAAGAACTGTTACGGCATCGTTTAAGCTTCCGTTTTTGCAGAGGGAGTCCAAGTGGGAGTCGATGAATTTTGGGAGAGGATTTTTGGCGAAGGAGATTGACGATTTGATGGGTTTTTGTGAGAATTCTGATTGACTCTCTTGCTTGCTTTGGGTTGTTAGTGGAGATTTTGAGATGCTTCGTATTATTACTAAGTTCTCCATTTCTTTCTTGTTTTTTCAGGTGAGAAATGTATAGTGAGAGGGGGGGAGAGCTGAATTCAGCAGAAGGAAGAAGAAGCTCAAATGGATAGCAGTAGAGATCCTCTGTAATCTTGTTCACACACAATCATCGGTGTTTATTATTATTTTTTCCACGTGGAGTTTGCATGATTTTTTTTTTTTTGAGACAATTACCAATATGTGTAGGAGCACACACCGTCTCTGGCATAGTTATTAAACCCGGTTTGGAGGTTGATCCGGCTAAAAAACCGGGTCCCGGGTTTTATGGGTCAAACTGAGTCAACCCGGGTTAATCTGGAAAAATTGGAAAAAATTAAAGTTTTAATATTTCATATAAAAAAATCAATGTAAATATAAGTTATACGTATTGTAAACAATGAAGTTTAAAAGAATATTTTAAAAAGTTTTTTATTCCATATTAAAAAGATATTATGTTAAGCTTTTAAGTTGAAGTATTTAAATCAAAAAAAAAATTATCCCACATTGAAAAAACATAACTTTTTTCTTAGGAACATAGAGTATATATACTAATAGGTTTCAAATCCCACATTGAAAAAATATAACTTCTTTCATGGAAACATAGAGTATATATACGAAAGGGCTTCAAATCCCACATTGAAAAGATACTATATTATCCTTTTAAGTTGAAGTATTTAAACTAAAAGGTTTTTTATCCCACATTGAAAAAACATGATTTTTTTCTTGGGAACATAAAGTATATATACGAAAGGGCTTCAGATCCCACATTGAAAAAGATATTATGTTATCCTTTTAAGTTGAAGTATTTAAACCAAAATGTTTTTTATCCCACATTGAAAAAACATGACTTTAATCTTGAGAACATAAAGTATATATACTAATGGGTTTCAAATCCCACATTTGAAAAAAAAAAAAAACCGGGTTTCGTCCGGGTTCGCCCGGGTCATGGGTCGACCCGCCGAGTCACCCGGGTTTTGGGCGGGCTGTTGCCCCAGCCGATCTTTTATTAAACCCAGACCGGTCCAGCCACCGGGTTGACCTGCCGGGCCGGGCCGGGTTTAATAACACTGGTCTATAGATTTCCTTTTTCTTTATTGGGTTTTAAGGATTAAGGTATTCTCAAAGCAAGATTTTGGATAATATTAATGCATATTTAAAACATTTTTCATTTGAACTGAAAATTTATTGAACTAGTATTATTTTAAATATTTTCTTTATAAAATCTTACCATTTTTATATAATATCCTCCAAAAATACAAAAGAAAAAATATTGATTTTGATTTTTTTAAAATGAAATATATTAAAAAAAAAACATTCTCAACTACATTATTAAATATACATCAAATATTAGTTTTTTTTTATTAAATCAAATTTCGAGGATTTACATGTGCACCATTAATCTAAGTATGGAAGCCAAGTTTTCACAAACTAGTTATAATTACCGGATTATATTTTTATTAGCAAATAATATTCTCAAATAGATAACACACAATCTTTCATGTTATTAACATTCTAATGCTAATATAGAGAAATTAGATCCCTTTTTTTATTATTTTGTTTTTATGGCTCAACTTGTTTTTAAAGTATTTTTAAATTGTTTTTTATTTAAAATATATTGAATTAATATTTTTTTAAATTATTTTTTTTATAATTTTAATGTGTTAATATTTAAAAAAATATTATTTGAATATGTTTTTAATTTCCCAATACAAGTGATTCGCTAGCATACATGAATGGAAAGCAAAATTTAATTAAAAAAACTTTTTCCTCAAATAGATCATTTTGACAAGGCCTCCCCGATCGCCTAGTCCTTGTTGGGATAAGTCATTACACCGTTGTTGTAGATGAACTCCAATTGATTTTCAAGTAACACCACTCCTTCCATGAAACCCAACAATTTTTCCTCTAGTATTTGAGGAAGTGAAAAATGTTCTTGTCTCCTCTCCCTATGGTCCATACCTGGCTTTTTTAGTATGGAACGTGAGGGATTTTATGACATCATCCTTGCCTCGATCATCTCTCTCGAGAAAAGCATAATAACCATAAACACTTAGTACTTTTCATTTAGGTAGTCAAATTTGATATGCTTATTTATCATATTAGAGCTTCCTTCACTACCACCTTCATGCCTAACTGACCAAACAGATTGGCCATTTATGTCATTCTTGATTTGTATACAATATATGGCTTCTCCTTTGGTCAAGAAAAATTTGTACACCCCAGAGAACACTCCATCATCCCAGGGCTTATCTCCACCCCCGCCCCATGGCCCTGATACTGGTGGAGCTGCTTCCTTCGCCGCTCCAAGGATTACCTAATAAAACCACGATTTTTACTTGTATTTAGCGTTGTTAAGTCTAGAACACATGCCTCTGTAATCGAGGAATGCGTACCT
>Ga0307510_10008281_pt1 | contig 12390 bp, 5 predicted proteins | sample 12_EM_MG_FD_207224 | JGI IMG/M metagenome (GOLD analysis project Ga0307510, IMG submission 207224) | Populus trichocarpa ectomycorrhiza microbial communities from riparian zone in the Pacific Northwest, United States - 12_EM | ecosystem: Host-associated > Plants > Roots > Unclassified | place...
TCAAAACAATTAATTGTCAATTGTTCAATGTGGACCGATGGTGTTTTTAGGCTAGTAAGGATTGGTATTTCAAATAATTTGCCCCCATCTAAAAATGTTTACGAGTTACTAGATTACTTACCATGCTACTCATTATTTTTTAGTGAAAAAAAATAAATCAAAGTAATGAAAAACTTTTTGATATTGTTATTAATCTCGGTTAAGGTGTTCCAACTAAAAACTACAATAAACTTTATGCTTAACCTGTGGTTGAGCATTTTTTTTTTATTTACAATTAAAGAAAGTTTATAGTATTTTGAAACTATAAATCAAATAGTTTAAAATGAGCATGCAATTAATATTTTTTCAAGGTGTAAGAACATAAGCTTAAGCATTCTATTGTATAGTCCGGATCAATTTATTCATACATGTGTACTCGTGTTATATTATAGAAAGTTCTTCCTCAAAAAGAACTTTCTATAATCGGCATTCTGTGGAACTTTAGGTTGACATTTTGAATGTTTTTAAAAGGATTCCTATATATCAGCATACAAAAGATAATACTTTACCGATCATTATTGCCTGGAACAAACTGCAATTCTACAATCTCACAACTTCGTTCATGCCATGATGCTCATCTTATCCCACCAGTTTCCTCCACCATACTGTGATTAATGTTGAAACAATCTACTCCATGGCTAACTTCAACGTTTCTTAAAAGTCTTTTCCAAATGATCATGAATCGTCGTAAACAGCCTAATTTTTCAATTATTATTTCTACAACACTTTTTCACCATTCCACATTTCTTTTCTGTCTTTGGCAAATGAATATGTAACAAAAACAGCACACATTAATGTTAACATTATTTTCCTATATATCATCACATATCGTTTGTATGTTAACAGTTTAATTATATTGCTTTTAGGAAATTAACTTATTAATTGCATGTTAGAAAAACCATTTTAACCGAGAACATGGAAGATTCTCAATCGCAAGATAAGACATTTTTGACTAGAGAGATGTTCCGCATATTTTGTGACATCTGTATCAAAGCAATTGAGAAAGGTATGTGACCGAACACACATTTCGACAAAGTTAGATGAGAATATGTTATCAGTAGCTTTAAAGAGCAGGTAGGCCATGCATTAACAAAAGCAAAATTGAAGAATAAGTCGAACAAAAAAAAAATAGAGAATATAGAAGAAGTTGATTTTCAAAACAGGAGTTGTGTTGCACGTGGACGAATGACGTGAGGTTTCAAGAAGTCGCCACCTAGTTGTTTGGTTCAGGGTCACTAGGAGACCTGAGTATATTGGTCTTATCAGAAATTCTAGTGTAAGGAACTGATTCTGACCAGGAAAGGTATTAGCACCCTTAACGCACCTTAACCGAGGTAAGCTGCATTGTGTGGTTTTCATGTGATTTAAAGGTTTTGATGAGTTCCTAACCGATGATCAGTCTATGGCTAAAATTTTTATTTACTCTTGTAAATAACTCTGGCATTTCGAATTTATTATAGGCTTGTACGTCCAGATAAATTCTTATAGGAAGGGTTCTTGTAGGTGCCCTGATAGAGTTCAACTATCATGGAAGGCGAAAGAGTTTTCCACAACTCATGTACTGTAGTGAATATTCAGAATAATTTTAAGAATTCTCTAACCAACTTCTAGTATTTAAATACTAGCCTACCTGCAGGTCTAACATTTATACTAGAATATTGACCATTCATTCTTGTAAATTAAAAAAAAAAAGGAGTTATTGAAATATTAGCTAGGTTCTCATGAATTTAATAAACTGATTATTATATAAAAAAATAAATGCAAAGATATTCTTATATATAAAAAAAATGCTAAAACTCACAATATATTTTTATTTCTTTTTAAATATGATTTTTCTTTATATTTGTTTTGAGAAACTTGGTCATATGCATACCAAATAAAAAAACATTGCATTATACATTAAACAAAAGGTTTTGAATCTAGCATGTCTAATGAACTTCACTTTCAAATTTGTAAAAGCATAGCTTCCGAGCTTGAAATCTTCAATAAAAGTAGACTTCTGCTGCTTTTCTTTCTTCTTATCTCTAAAGTCACTAGGGATAAACCTTTGAACCTTTAGTTAGTTCTTGAACTCAGTATTGAATTCCTTAGACCTTAGCCAAATTTCTTTCTTTTTGTGTTTTTTTCTTGTCATATTACCTCTCCTTTTATAGGATGATTCAGAGCTTTTAGATGAGTTTGTTAGGGTTATAACAAACCAAATCTAGGCTAGTTTTATCACAGGATAAATGGTTTTGGATTTAGGTGGTTTTGATCAAACTTGGAAGCCAAGGTGAAGTGTTTCAGCCCTTTCATCTTGAGAGAAGTGTAAGAAGCCTTTGATAAAAACTCTTTAGGAATTTTTAAGTGCAAACACATGAAAAAGTTGGGTGGTTTTGTGTAAATGGATATCTCAGTCAAGGCTAATTGGATTGACCACTTTCATGACTTCGTCAGAGCAATTCTAATGTCATCATCATTGAAGACCACCTGAAGTTAGTAGAGAGGGTGCACGTATTTTGTTAGGATCCAACCTTGTTCAATTTGAAGGTTTGTAACTCCACATTCACTCGCTTGAAGGTGCCAACTCGATCAGCTCATAATCTAAAAATTGAGTGATGACTGATCAAGGATAAGATGTTGGGCTTCTATGGAAAAATTGAGATGTAAACGTTCAATTTCATGAAAATAAGGTTGTAGAGGGGATGTTCCTCATCCATTTATAAAAAGAACTGCATGCCATTTTACAGTCTAAAACTTCACAACGAGCTCTTGAAAGGTGCCAGCCTAATCATTGCGAATTGTCAAGGAAAAAGATGAATGAAGGCTGAATGACACGTTGTCTAGGTTAAATCCCTAGAAATCAAGGTTTTTAATTTGGGATCTGACATATTTGATTTTATTTCATGTTCTTTTAATTGTGACATATGCACCCTTAATTGACACAAAACTTTTAATTGTATGCAATTTAACCCTCATCGGACTCAAATATCAATCCCGAAGTTTAGCACCACTTTCATCTTGGTCCATGGTTTTTTATTTATGCATTTGGACCCTTAATTGACCATTTTCATCTCGCGCCATTTACGATTTGGTCATTAGCTTTGAATTTCTTTACTCAAACCCTTAATTGGCTACTAAACTAAATTTTTTTACAATTAAGCTCTTGATTCAACCAATTAAACTTTTCAAAATTTAATTCCGGTCCCCAAATTTTAATTTCTTCTAATTAATACCCGAATTGACTCCAAAAAATGATTTTTCTTGCAATTAAGTCCTCAATAAAATTAATTAAGCCTTCCAAAATCCTTTTTTGTCTTTACTCATCTAAATTTGTATTTCTTTACCCCAAATACTAATATTTTCACCAATTGAGCATTTTTGTCAATCAAAATCGAGTTGCTAGTTTTACCAATCTTATACATTCTAGTGCTCCAGCTTTCCCACTTGTTTTTTTGGTCATTTACCACCAACTTGGACAGTTTTCTAAGTTTTCTTCGTGTGTATCATCTTGTATATTTATAAATATTATGGTTATCAATAGACTTGGTTTGAATTCTGATATGATGGGGTGGGTGATGGGACAAGGAATGATACTAATGAGAAATTTCTGCTAAGGTTTTCTGATGTGTTTTGTGGTACATGCAGATAGCATCACTAGCACTACAGAACCAAACTCTGGTGGTGAAGTTACAGCAGACAGGTAAAGATGCCTTTGGTAATATCAAGTATCATTACAAAGGAAGTGGTGAAAATTTAGTCAAATTCTCAGCTACTATATCTGAGGTGGGTATTAGCAGTTACATTCTGAATAAGTTGGCTTTCACATTAATCATTGGAACTGGAGAAAACCTAATCTTTCTTTACCTCTATCTAAACTCTTCTGTTTCTTTCAAGAGTTTTAAATACCGACTAAATTACCATTTTTTTTTCTTTTTTGATTAAGGAATAAGTTCTGCCTTTTGGGCGTGTTGTCTTTGTACAACATTCAAGTCCTTGGTCTGAACATTTTTTACTTTGTTATGTGAAGTCCTGTTCAGGCAATTAAGAACATCACTCAAGTCCCTACTTTGAACATTTAGTTTAGAAACATTGCAAACTCTTTAGCCTTCGAGCCTAATTTTATACACATCTGACTCCCATTCAAGCACTGCAATTACTAGAACTTGTGTCATGGATTAATGTTGGGTTCTAAATACCTTTCTTTATATCCTTTCTGTTTACAGTTGGACAAGGCCCAGAGAAGTGGACCCGTTAGTGAAACTGAAGTGGCATCCGCAGATTCTATATCTGAGCTTGAGACTGTGAGAAGAATAGATGCAGGACTGCTTAGCTTTAAGCATGTTTTCATGGCGATGTTCATTTCGCTGATTTCGGCAATAGTATACATATGTCAGCCACAGAAGCTTCCGTTTTGGTGAGAGCAATGTTACTTCTTCTTGTGCTAGAAGCCCAGCAGAGCAGCATTAGGCACAAGCTTTTAAGACAGATCAAGAATGACATAGAAGATTTTATTTTGGCAACTTGATTTTCTGTAACAAACACACAAATCAGGAGGAAAATATTTGGAAATGATAAATAGCTCTGCTGGGTTCAATCTCATGCAAGGTTGGATTTTTTTACTTCTTTTGAATAGAATCATGTGCGCTACAGGAAGAAATTTACTGGGACTAAGGGCCAGTCTTGCTCTATATTTTGTTTTTAACTAAAGGGCACGCCAAAATCAGAAAAAAAGAGGAAAGGATAAGTTCTATTAGAGAAGAAATCAAGCAATTCTGGAAAAGAACAGTGGTCACTTGGTTAGATTCCGATCACTCGACTGAGCAATAGATGCAGTTCTGATCAACGGGCATTGGAGATGGGACGGCCTATCATAAATCTGGCAAAAAGGCGGGCTTGGATAGCCCAACCGAACAAGAAAGTGAAGGAGAGTCCATTTTCACTTTATTAGAGAGCGAAGGTGCAGCGTCTACCGTGGTCCATGACCAAGCAGAGCATGTAGTACTTTCACATGATCCTATCGCTTGGCAACCAGTGAAACGATTTAAAAGAATTGCTAAGGTATAATGTCAAGATCTTTGTTCCCAGATTTGTGGATAACCAAAATGATACACCATCGAGAGGACAAGAATGCAGCGTACAATCTTGAAGGTCTTCCTTTCTGAATCTGGGAAGTGATTTGATACGGTTTTACAACTTGAAAATGCTCCTTATGAATGTCTTACATTGCTGTAAATTGACAACAAAAACTCGAGACAAATTTTATCCGGATTCTGGAGCTATTTGATGGCCAGTTTTCCAACATCATTTCTGATCCACGTTTTTTTTTTTTTTTTGATAACTCAACTGCCGCAGTTTCCACTTTCCAGGATTTCCCAAGAGTAAGCGACATGTACCCGCCTGGGTGAGAAGCTCAATTGGAAAAAGGAATGTGCCTGGATAGTAATCTGAGGTTTGGCGTAGGCTCTATATTGTACCAAACAAGAATGTTAATACTGCGTAACCTACAATCTTACTATCCTCAGGACTTCTCAAACCCTTAATTCTAAGATCCAGCCATCAACATGTTAAACTATTGTATACGCAGGTTCTTAGCTCTTCTAGCTGCGCAGGTTCTTCTACTTCCTCATCAAGCAAAACATCACAATCAGGTATATATCCAACTGACTGCATCTCTCCGATTAGCACTCCAAGTTTCTCATATATCTCTTCGTGTCTTGGATGGCCTTTGTCTCCAACAAGAAATGCATGCACTTCATCTTTCAATTCAATCCAGCTACAACCTGGTTCCTTTTTCAGCTTATTATGCCTCATCATCTTTCTCATCTCCGAAACATTACCCCACATTCCTGCATCAGCATAAATGTTTGATAGAAGAACGCAAGCAGAAGAGTCTTGCGGATCCAATTGCAAAAGAGCCCTAGTTGCTTTTTCTGCAACCTCTACATTCCCATGGATCTTGCAAACACTAAGCAGATTTCTCCAGATAACAGCATCAGCTTCGAAAGGCATCTTTTGAACAAGATTCAATGCCTCATCAATGCGCCCTGATCTCCCTAGTATGTCAACCATACATGAATAGTGCTCAGATTGAGGATCTAAACCGTACTCACTCAGCATGACATCAAAGTAATGCAAGCCTTTATCAACAAGCCCCATGTGTGCGCATGCTCTGAGGACAGAAACAAAAGTTGCATGATTTGGCTTTACATTCACAAGTTGCATACGCTCAAAAAGTTTTAATGCCTCTTCTCCAAGACCATGATGAGCATAACCACAAAGCATGGCGTTCCACGTTACAAAATCCCTGTTAGTTGCTTTCTCAAACATCAGCTGAGAATCTTGCATGTTTCCACACTTTGAGTACATATCAACAAGAGTGCTGCATATGTACACATCTGATTGCAGTTCCTGCTTGATAATTTGAGCATGTATTTGCTTCCCAAGACCAACAGTAGCTAAATTTGCACAAGTATCAAGAACTGCTGCATAAGTGAAGTTGTCTGGGTTTACACCCATTTCCAACATTCTTGAAAAAAATTTGTGAGCATCCTCACTTTGTTGTAGCAGAGAGAATCCAGAAATAATAGCATTCCAAGAAACCATTGTCTTTTGTTCTGTTCTGTCATGGATTTTATCCGCTTTTTCTATCATTCCACACTTGCAGTACATATCAACAAGGGCAGCTCCCACAAATGAGTCAAAACCCATTCCAGATTTTATAATTCTAGTATGGATCTCCATGCCGGTGTTTAAAGCTTGTCGACCGGCACAAGCTTTCAAGACACTGCCATAAGTGAAGTCATCAGGTTCCATTCTTGAGTGAATCATTGATGCAAAATGGGCAAGTGTTTCCTCTTCGTTTCCATTCTGCTCACATGCTGCGATAATTGCATTCCAAGAGACAGCGTCTCTCCTTTCCATCATATCAAACAGATCAGAAGCTTCAGCAAGAGCCTTGCATTTACCATACATGTCAAGGATGGCATTTGCAACACAAATATTTGACATAGAAATACTCTTAACCGCTAATCCATGAACTTGACGCCCCTCCAAATCTCCTCTGATGGATGCACAAGCATTTAATGCTCCGGATAGAGTTATTTCATCAAAACCAAGGCCAGTCTTCAACAGAAGCTGAAATGACTTCAAAGCTTGAAAGCCTCGATCACTTCTGGCATACCCAACGATAATGGCATTATACGATTGCAAACTACATTTTGGCATTGAGCTAAGTACCTTTTGAGCATCTGCCATCCTGCCACATTTTGCATACATATCCAAAGTGGCAGTTCCTACAATGATGTCAGATCCAAAAGCACTCTTTAAAGCATGGCTATGCAACTCTTTACCCAATCTTAATGCTGACAATCCTGCACAGGATCTGAAAAGACTAGCATAGATAGATTGACTAACCCCAACTCCCACCCCTTGCATCTCCTTGAACAACTCTAAACCCTCAACATTCCGATCATTTTGAACACAACCAGCAATCATTGCACTCCAAGAAACCCAATTCTTCTCAGGAAGTTCACTAAAAACTGAAAGTGAATCATCTAATCTCTTACACTTTGCATACATACCAAGCAAAGCACTCCCAGTGACCACATCACAATCAAATCCAAACTTCACCACAAGTCCATGAACCTGAACTCCCATATCACACTCTTCCAAAGCCCCACAAGCTTTCAAAACAACAGCAAGACTCGCTCGGTCAAAACCCACACCGCACCTCCCCATCTCCAAAAAAACATCAATCGACTTCCGACACTCACCATTCTGCAAAAACCCGGAAATCACTGAATTCCACGACACCACGTCTCTCTCCGGCATCTCATAAAAAAACTTTCTCGCAATATCCATTTCCCCACAACTAGCATATCCAGAAATAATGGAGTTATAAGAAACCACATCCCTCAGATACATCTTATCAAACACCTTGCACGCATAGTCCAAATACAAACATTTTATGTACATTTGCATCAAACAATTGGACACAAAGGTTGTAGGTTCAAACCCACAAAAAATCATTCGAGCATGTGCTTGTTTGCCAGGATTCAGAGAGTTCTGTTTCGAGCATTCTTGGTAAATATGAGAAAAAGTTCTGATCTTGGCGGGTGGTTGGGTTTGGTTTTGAGCGAGTGTGGAGAAATTGTTGGTGGGTATAGGTGGGATTTTCTTGAATAAAGGTATTGCGTGGTAAGAGAAGAAAAGCCTTGTTAACAGCCATAATTGAGAGGTGTGGACTGCCATGAACCATGGCACTCATGCTTTGGCGGGTCTTGCAGCCTTTAAAATTCTGTTGTTATCGTCCTCTAGAATAGGTTAACTACAAAAACGTCCCTAATCTATATTCTTGTCAGCAATATTATCCTTTAACAATTGTTTTAATCAATTTTATCCCTTGCCCAAATCTAGCTTTGTCATTGAAGAAGCTCCGACAGTAGCAGGATAACTTCAACGATCATCCACGACTAAAATTTGATCGCACCAATTATTTAGTCACATGGTATATATTTTTATTTATTTTAGCAATAAAGACATTCTGAGATCAGTTTTTAAACCATTATTAGTGAGTGTTTGTTTTTATATTATACCTGTTTTTTAAAATATTTTTTGTTTAAAATATTATTAAATTAATATTTTTAAAGTGTATTTTTTAATGATTTTGATGTGCTGTTACAAAAATTAAAAAATAATATAAAAAATTATTTTAATATATTTTTAAAAAATAACATACACTATATTATCAAACACTATTAATGAGCTGAGTCAAAATGTTTAGATGATGATAGTGCTTTTAAAAGAGTAAGAAAAATTTGAAACTCGAATCATTGATTCAAATAGGTTAAATAAGCTTGATTAATTTAATAATATAATTATAAAAAAAAGCCAACAACAATAAAAAAAACAAATAAAAAACAATAATGACTAATAAAAAAAAATACTTGTCAATATTATAAAAGTATACTCTTTGTTTTTAAAGGTCTCAATGATCTTATTTAATAACAAAGCAAAAACTAAATGAGAATGAAATAACTTCATTTAGAGAAAAAAAAAATGAAAACACATATGTAACTCAATCACCACCCACTTAAAAGAAACTAAAGAAGGTTCTTTTGTTATTATTGTTCCCCTCCTCACAAAATATTATGGATTTGAGCAGTGTTTTTTTTTTAATTTTTAATTTGATCCTCAAACTTTATTTTGCGTGATTTAGCCATTTTGATCTCAAATTAGCACCCAAATTGCATATTTTTAGGGGGGGTTAAATTGAAAAGGAGGGGACTAAAGTGAAAAAGGTGGGCATAATAAGTAGTGGATTTGAAATTTATTTCAAAAGTTTATTTTTGTCCCCCATCTTTTTTAGCTCAAGTAACATGTCCATGTAATTTTCAAAAATTGAATTAGAGAGAGAAAGTTGTTGTTAGTGATGATTTCGGCCACCAAAACGGTCAATTTTTGTGTCAAATGGTTTTTTTTATATACTAAATTTTGTTATTCTCATTTTCAGTCCTTTTTTGGTTGGAGAAGAGAGAAAGAGTAGCTGGATTCTGGCTTAGAGAGATAAAGTTGTTATTAGTGATGATTTCAGCCACCAAAACGGTCGATTTTTGTGTCAAATGGTTTCTTATGATAAGGATATTTCAGATTATAATTTTTTTTTTTTTACCTTGAAAGTGTTTAAAGAATCAGATCTGAGTTCAGGAAGATCTTGGATTTCAGGTTGATTTTGGGTTATGTATTTTTGAAGGCCATAAAGTGGTTTAATAAGGTTCCTATGATATTTTATAGGTATTTTAGATCAAAATGGGTTGAATATGAGTTTATTTATCTAAAAATATAGGATCCTATTTTTTCAGCAACCACAGTGACTAAATTTTAGGGATTCCCAACGACGTGTCATTTTTTTAAATGATTGAGATGTATAACATGTCTTCCGCTCCATTAATTTTTTTTTTAAGATAAAGGCCTGCATGCGAGCCATTGTTTGATGGGCCAAGCACTAGGCTTCGCTTACCAGGCCTAGCTGTGCCTGGCTTACCAAGCCTGTTCTTTTTTTATATAAAACAAAATTCATTTTTTATTTATTAATTCTTTATTTTATATGTATTTTTTAAAATAATTTTTATGTATATGATTTATTTAATACCACTTCTGTGTGATTTTCCCACTTATTTAGCCTATTTTAGATTGCGATTATTTTTAATGATATTGAATATGTTTAATTTTTAAAGAGTTTGATATGATTTATTTGTGCTTTCTTTAAAATTTTATAAAGATTATTTTTTTAAAATATTGATTATTTTTTTAAAATTTTAAATATATCCAATCTTGCATAATATTTTTTTTCTTTTTTTTATTCAATAAATTTTATGTTCAGGTCGGTTTCTATGATAAATTTATTTTGATAAACAAATTTATTAAGCACAACAGGATAAATTACCCGTGTTGAGATATTAAATATCTTGATCTATATTTTTCTTTTAGTTTTTTCAGTTTCATTTTTATTTATTGTTGATGATTTTTTTTTCATATCTTTGCACAATGAGTATTGATTTATTTAGTTAGATGCATGCATAAGTTTTTCGATTTACTTCTAGGAATTGTTTATGCAAAAAAACAAGTTCAAAGATTCTGCATGTTCAATTGTTTTTTTTTTAATTATGTTTTGATGTTTTAGATTTTATCCTTATTCCTATGATTTTGTATTTTTTTTTCCTTGACCTTTTTATAAAAGTTTTATTTTCTTTAATCTCACCCTTCAATCTAAGTTTATGCTGTATTTGTTTGTTTGTTTTTTTCTTCATTCTTTTGATTCTTGTTCTTTGGTTCATGTTTTTATTTTTTCAATTTAACTCTCAAATTAAAAAAAAATTGACTCAGCCAATGACATAGCGCATTTCCCTTTCACCTGACAGATAATTAGATTTCTCAACTTTCAGCTCTAAAGCATCTTCTAGACCGATGATGCAAGCTTCATATTCAATTGTGTTTTTGGTGCACTTAAACGACAACTTCACTGAAACAAGATACTGCTTCTTTTCTAGGGATATTATTAATGCTCCGGCCCCATTCCCTGATATGTTTACACCTCCATCAAAGTACATGGTCCACCATTCATTCATTCAACCACCATCCTCAACTGATAACACATCCCCATTAGAAAGATCAAAATTTAATGGATCATAGTTTTCTACAACATTATTTGCTAAATGATCAGCAATCGCGCTACCCTTTATGACCTTCAGATGATATCGTATTCTGCCAATAACACTTGCCACCTTGCTATTCGTCTTGACAAGTAAGGCTTTTCACATATATATTTAAGCAAATTCAATTTTGATATCAACCAGATAGTGTAATACAACATATATTGCCTAAGCCTTTTTGCATTCCAAACCAAAGCATAACATAGCCTTTTTATCACATTGTACCAGGTTTTATAATCATTAAAATTTTTACTCAAGTAATAAATGGCTTGTTCTTTCTTCATAGATTGATCATGGTGGCCTAACACGCACTCATAACTGTTTTTGTCACTGTTAAATACAAGATTAAAGGTCATCTGACACAAGGGGTACTATCAAAAGCAAGTTATGTAAATACTTCTTGATCTTATTGAAAGCTTATTGGAAATCAATATCCTACACCCTTGGATTTTTCTTTCTAAGCAATCGGAATTTGAGCTTGCAAGTTACTGTAAGCTGGTATATGAACCGGGCTATATAATTCAAACGTCCAAGAAATTTTTTTACTTCTTTCTCTATCTTAAGCGTTGACATATCCTCGATTTCCTTTACTTTGTCTAGATCAACTTCTATTCCTTGGCTGCTTACCATAAAATCCAACAATTTTCTTGTTTTTACCCTAACCAAACACTTTACAGGATTCAATCTTAATTGAAACTCTCGTAACCTCTCAAACAACTTTCTCAAAACTTGTAGATGATCTTCTTTTTTCTTTGATTTGGCAAGTATATCTTCTACATATACTTTCACTTCTTGATGCATCATATCATAGAATAAGGTGACCATTACCCTTTGATAAGTGGCCTCGACACTTTTCAATTTACATATAAATTACTTTGATTTTTTAGGACATCATCACTAATCTTGAGGGATAATCAAGATTCTAGGCTTTACAATTAAATTTGTAGTATAAGAGCCATAATAAGAATTTATAAAGGGAAAAGAATAAAAAAAGTCGCCTATCATATAAAAGGCTAATAAGAATTTACAAAAGAAAAAAAAAACAAAACAAAAGCCATATGTCATATAAGAAGCTAACAATAAATGGATTGGAAGATCTTCTTAATATTTGAAAATTTGTCATAAAGTACTTGGAAAAAAAGAAACTAGATATATTATC
>Ga0307510_10008282_pt1 | contig 12390 bp, 4 predicted proteins | sample 12_EM_MG_FD_207224 | JGI IMG/M metagenome (GOLD analysis project Ga0307510, IMG submission 207224) | Populus trichocarpa ectomycorrhiza microbial communities from riparian zone in the Pacific Northwest, United States - 12_EM | ecosystem: Host-associated > Plants > Roots > Unclassified | place...
TTTTTTAATACCTAAATTATAGGATATATTTTAGATTGGAATCTCCTTTGTTAGATTCAAGCCATCGTGATACCGCCACCAAGTAAAAGAGTTGTGCAACACGATTTTATTTATATCAATGTTATAAGTAATTGTCTGTTTCAAGGTTTGAGAATTTGAGATTGAAAAACAAAAATTTAATCTTTTAGCTTGATTTGAATTTTAAAATAGGTTTCGATATTGAAATGTTGAAAGTATTATTTTGATGATATTTTAAGGTGATTGTTAGTTTAGAATAATGGAGTTTTGATTGTGAACGAAGACAGGAGGAGGTAATGATCCAAATATTTAATATCTCATGTATTAAAATTAAAACAAAATAAATAAAAGAATTGTTAAACAACATTATTTTATATTTTTCTTTGTTTATCATAATTTTACATCATTCTTCTTTCACGTGGCGCTAGATACAACAAGAGTGCTGCTTGTGATCAAATGATAGCTTTGAGCACCCAAAACTACTGAATGGATCCTGGGACCATTGGGGGATTAGAACGTGGATAATTCCCATAGCAACAAAAAGATTGATAAAACAATATTGACAAAATACAACGGCATTTGTGTATGTTAAAGATGGCGCAAAACGATCGATCATGGCATGAGAAACAGCCGTTGGATTTAGAAAAGTCGAAGGAGGCTCCAAGAAAAAGCTCGTATCCATATTTAGCATAGTGTTAGTAAGCTTAGAGAGGAAAAGGAGTTAGCTAGCAGTACTAGCATAAAAAAGAAAGAAAAACATCTGTAATGGGGAATTGTTTCTCTTACAGAGAGATTCGTTCGGCGAAAGGAGAACCACAGAGAGCCAGAGCTCGTATGGCACCTGTCATTCACTGGCCTCAAGGAGGGCAACACTAGAGAAAGAACCCACTTTACTATGTAGTCAATGTTTTCTTTCCCTTTCTGATTATGGCTTAAAGCCTTAAACTATATTAGCGTGACATTACATTCTAGGGTTTCAACAGGAGTCAACTTAGCTGTGACATTAGCTGCACATCAAATACTGGATGTAGGAATATTATAACATATGGTCATTTCTCCACTATTTAATTGTCTTCTTCTATATACCTGGTTCTTACAATTGAGGATTTCTAATTAGGGAATCGAATCTTATAGCAGTAATTAAAAAATACAACGTCAATACACACCTTTTGCTTTCACACACATAATCAGGAAGATATGTTTTGTTAATTCATTCTTGTAATTAAAGATATGTTAGGGGCCAAGACAATGAATACCCTTACATAGCTGTAGGGGGAGAGGAGCAGAAGCTCCTTCTCATCTACTCTTTCCCAGGAATTTGCTTCCATGAGAATTCAGAAAAAGGTTCTTACACCTGTGGAGGCAAAAGTTATAAAACAAGTGTTCCCTTTTCTAAAATCATTTAGGAGCAAGATAGGCACAAACCATTTGCAGTAATTCTGCCATATTTATGCTCAAAGCAAATTAAAAGAAAAAAAAACGAATAAAAAAGAAAAGAACCGAACGAATGTTTTGCCTAGAGATATGAACAACGAATGAAAAAGAAAATAACATGATATAAACGTTCCAAACTTACAAGTGTACAAAATAAAATCTCCAGCTGAGGAGAGCTCTAAAGTTTCTTTGTGGATACATTTGTTTACTCGTAAATAAACAGGTCAAAATTAGTAGGAAAAATAGACATCATGTTATTTTTGCAAATTAAAGTGGATATTCCATGAACCACGGGTAACAACCTCCATTGAGGATATTTCAGTAATTCAACTTCTGGGGGACATTTTTATCCGTCTAGGAACTTGTTGCAGTTTAAGAGCAAGACCCAAGAAGCTAATGTCGTGGAGCGTGAGCTTGTAAAATCTTCTGCCCCTCATGCGTTGTTGCCTTTAACAAAGAAACAGCTGCAGCTTGATCAAAACCCTAAAATTCCTTGTGTCTATCCCTAAAAGGCAGTTTTCTTAAGAAAGCTCACCTGCAATTATGAATGGTTAGCTGCCCGGCAAATCAGGCAAGTACTAATTCAAAATTGGATAAAATCCCTAATGAAATCAAGTTTTCTAGCCACTTGTTGTTAAAGATTATCATACTTTAAGCTTGCAATATCTAATTTCCACTTTTTGAGCAGTTCTACAGAAAAATAAAATAAAAAAAGATGACAACAACAACAACATAATGGCAATTGGTGATAGATTTGAAGCTATAATTTATTATTATTGTTATTAATAATTTTTGTGAGAATTGATTCGATTAAGGCTCTAAAAGTACATATGCATATATCTTCGATATTTATAACCAGATCTATTTCTAGATAACAAAACAAGATAAACACACAAGGAAGTGGATAAGTTCAAGGTTATCTGGCATTACCTGAACAAAAACTTGATTTCATGCTGTCTGGAAGAATATATATACATATAGACACACAGCATTTGCCGCCAGCCAAACATCAGATATATATTAAACACAAGAAACAAGTATAAGATACATAGTATAAAAGGAAAGGGAGCTCCCTTCAGTCCAAGTACAGGAAGCTTAGGATTCAATTTGTCTCCCGCATCATTCACTCATTTACTGGGTAATCTCCTTGTCCTTTAACTCAGTATTTGGATGAATGAGTCGGCAGCTAATTAAATCCTACTACCACCCATGAGTGGACTGAAGAAAGCTCTCTTAGCTATTAATTATCATCTAGACAAAAAAAAAATGCGACAAACAAATTGAAGATGCAGCGGATGGTTAGAGAAAAAGCAGATGTCTAGATAAGAAATTCACAGAGAGATTCATCAATGCTTAGGTGAAGAATTTTATGCAGATCTATGCAACTTTAACATAGATATAGATTCATGGTTTGTGAGTACTCCATGTAACCCTTCTCCAAATCATCACACCATCCTCAAAGTCACAACCGAGTTTGGAAGGGATAGCACTGGTTCAAGTTGAAATGGCCATCAAAATTAGAGGGTTGAGAGTGAAAACTGTGAGAGGGAGAGAGAGGGAGGGAGGGAGAGGTGGTGAAAGTGACTGTTTCGGAAAAAGAAATCTCATGATGAGCAAACAGAGAAAGGAAGGGGGAGAGCTTCTACAATCACAAGCTTTATGATAACTCATTTAAGCAACTCATGGGTTTTGAAGAAGAGGCATGGCTTTATATAGGTGAATGGAAGGCAGGAACCGGAGAACAAATTATTATTATTATTTTAAAGAAATTAATACTAATAGTAAAAGACTTGTTCGTATTCTTCTCTTCCATGCTATGAGTGAAGAACCCTCCTGCCAATCCCTTGCATTATGGAAAGCCCATCACTGCTTTGCATATGCCCTTAATTTTTTATTATATAGTATACTTTTTTAAAAAACAATGTATATCATGAACTGTACTTAGTACTTAATTAAAAATTAACAAAATGCAAATAAAACAAAGAAGTGTACTTCCATTCAAGCCCTATTAATCTAGGGTATGCTTTTTAGCCCCGAGGGACAGAATTTATATAAACGTTTTGGTGGTAGGGGGTTTACATTCATTTTTTTAAGTTTCCACTATTTTAGATGTTTTATTCGTGAAAACGTTTTAAATTTGATATTTTTGTTGGAAAGCTTCAAATTTAAATCCTAGTACATGGGGTGGAAATTAAATTGAAGAACACCCTAAATTATGGGTTAAATATTTTTCATGTCCAACCAACAAACTGATAGGAAATTCTATTTTTCCTCCTTATTTAATTTATTTTTTCCTTGAAACTAATTAACCGCGTGTTTGAATTGAAATCGTAACAAAGATGCTGATTCATTTGCAGGGCTAAAGGTTTTACGTGGACTTATAATAATGGTATTTAATTTAATGAAAAGCTTCAGAGTAAATTAAGAATTATTAAAACCCTAGCCTCGAGATTCCAGATAAAACCTACATCTTCCTAGGGTTTTTCATTTAGGCTGAGAAACACTTTGTTGGAGAGGTACAACCCCAGTTAGACAAGTCCTTGGTAGCTGCTCTTTTTGATATAATATCTACTGTGGGATGTCCTGTCATTTGTTTGCTCCATTGCTTTATTTATACGTATGGTAGGGGGAAAAACAGAAGACAGCATGCAATTCTTCAAGGCTACCTATATTATCAATATCTTATGGCACATGCGTACAAGGTAGAATAAATAGTACAAGTAAGTTCTCCCCAAGTAACATATTTTATAATGCCCTTGTTTCCTAGCTATAAAAAGCTACTTATATAGTAGTAAAGATTCTACATATCCTCCACATTGTTTTCTCTTCATGTTGGTCCTTCGGACAGTTTTCACGCTTTATATATATATATATATATATATATATATATATATATATATATATATATATATATATGACCACCATTTACACACGGTAGAAAATTTCAGTTTCTCACAGCAAAATTGTCTTCTGGGAACTTTTTGTTTGCTTTGGGTACGCGCAAGTGGTGGCTATTGTTATTTTTTACAATCATGTTATTCTTAAGATAAGTTTTGATGTTCATAAGAAAAAAAATCATCTTTCTGATCTGATTAATATTTTAAAGTAAAAAAAATCATCAGAATTTTATTAATCATTACTTTTTAGTCCAAGTACAACAAAAGGAAACACGTTATATGTTCTTTGGAGGGGAGGGGGGTCTCAAGCGTCGCGCACTGCTTGGTTCGTAGTTGTGGTCTATGGACGTGCGGGCGTGGCTGCGTTAAAATATGGAAAGAAAATAACACGATTATTATGTTTTTAAGAAATTAATTGTTCTTGTTAAATTTATCAGTTTCTTTTGTGATAAATAGATATGTATTATAAACCTCCGGAAAAGACTTGACCAATCCCTGAATGAAGGAGTAATTTGTAGAATTTCTTAATCCTGAAATCCGAATTTCAAAGAACTGGCTCCGTGCATGTTTAGTGGTTAAGTATTTTATTTTTCCTCGCAAATTAAGTGTAGATATTTCAAGAGCTTATCAGAAGAATAACCTACACTCGAAAAAGGAAATAGAAACGCATCAAGACTTTACCAAGTTACAAAATTGTTTTTGAAAATTTTGAAGTTTTTTTTTTGAAAATTATTATTTTTTATGATTTTGGATTGTTTTGATAGATATATATTAAAAATAAATTTTAAAAAATAAAGAAAATACTTTACAAAATAATCAATACTATAATCTCAGACGTTAATTAAGCAGGTTGATTTATGGTATTCCAACCATCATAAATTTTCAAAGAATTCCAAAGAGAGAGAAGAAACCCACTATTGTTGTTCTTTTTTATCAAAAAAAAAAAAAAAACAACACAGAAAAAGAAGACAGGGAAACTGATGTTTATAACACGTTAGGTAACAAAGTCAAGGGTGTGTCGGTAACAGAATTTTTTTTTTTTGTTTTATATTTTGTATGTTTTTTTATTTTCAAATAAAAAATTAAAAGATATATTTATTTCTTGAAAATAAATATAAATTCTTTTACAAGAATAAAAAAAATACGTCAATATTAAAATTATTTTTTTTATAAAAATTTAAAATTATAATTTATAATATTCATCTTAATATTTTATATTCATGATAATCTAATTATAGAATATTAATTTTATTTCATTAAAAATCACACCGTTAACTTAAAAAAAAACTTTATTTTAGATTTATAACAAAAATTAAATTAATGACACTAACTAAATATAAAAAAAAATAATAACTTTAATCTTTACGTTACTAAAAAAAACATTTGTAAAAAAAAAATGTATTGTTCATGGTTTTTTATTTAAAGAATAATGAAAAATTGTATTGAAAAACCTCTAGAATGTGTTTTTCAAACTCGGTATGAATTCAAAAAACTAGTTTTTTCATTTCTTAGATTGGGACCATGTTGTCTTTGAATAAATAGAAAGTTTTGATTTTTCCTTTGTTTTTTTTTCTTACTCCATTTGTCTAGAGGAATAAACGGTAGCTGGTTCTTGGACGCACACTCCAGAGAAGGCCATTAATATAAATTATCCCAAAAAGCTTCCGGACTCAAGGTGTTAGATTATTAGGGAAGGTGGAGCAGGAAGACAGACAGGGAAGGGTGGAGGTGCACAAAAGAGCCAATGGGACGATGATGGCAATGAGGAAATAATATGTTTTGTGGCAAAAGAGATCACATCAGATTCCCGGTCACTTACTGAAATCACTGTCTTGTCAATGCAAAAAGGCTGCCTACGACATGGTACCCTCTCCGTCCCATTGTTCCAGGCCCTCGACTATTGTTTCCTCTTTCTCATTACCATTTCATTTCCATTGTCCAATCACCACTTTATTTTCTCTCCTGTCCATCCATCTAATCTTTTCAACTTTGTTATTTACTCCATGTTTCTAAGATTATTTTGCAAGTTTGATCAAGTGGCCTTCACTTTATAACTCGATTGGTCCATCCCTTTTCTTAGATGTAGAGTCGGGCATTGGCACGGGAGAAAGATCTCCATGGAGGGAGGAAATATTAAGATTTAATGATGAAGTCTTGATGGTGTGAAAGAGATAAGATCAAATGTTATAAATCTTTGTTTGGAGTTCAGAGTTCATAGTATTTGTGGGTCTTGACATGAATCATATCAAGATTTCATTTAATTATAAGGAAATTAAGTAATGTAGAAGAAAAGTAACATTTTGTATTATATTCAGGGAATTGAAGTTAAAAATTCATAGTAATTGTGGATCTTAATATGGATCAAACCGAGACTTAATTTGATTATAAAAAATTAAAGTAATATAGAAGAAGAAAAGTAACAATTTGTATTATATTCAGAGAAGAGAGGGAAAGACACGCTACAATAGATTAAGGTTTTGCTACCCAACTTTTTCGCGTGGAAAAAATTCTCGCTGGGAAACATTGATTAAAAATAAAATGAAAATGAAACAATTCAAAAAAATGAAAAATTGATTAATTGTTTTGTGATAATTTTGTATTTATTTGAATTGCTTACTATTTATTTATATTTTTAATTTCTTAATCAGTTTTTAATGAAAAAAAGTTCATCATTAACAATTGATTAGCTAATACCCACCATGATCGAATGGTTCTAGTAAATCAAGAGATTGTCTAAAAATATATTATGAAATATAAGATGATGGATATATTGATGAAACACATTTGACGATGGTAAATGTGCAATTTTTCATTAGACATGATCATCCAATTTAAATTTTAAGTTTTCATGTACAAAATTTTCAACTTTTTATATATAAAATGTATTTCCATCTTAAGTTGTTTTTTTATTTCTTAAAAAAATTAACAAATAAAGAAATTAATACAGAATAAAGATTATCAAGTGTAAGTGAATAAAGAAATTAACAAAACTTTGTTGATCAAATTTTATTTTTTTATTTATAGAATAAAATACAGAATTATCCAGGCCAAGTAAAGAAATTGAGAAACAAATAAAGAATAATTAACTTGATTAATGCATAGATAGAAGACAATATGCAAGGGGCACAATTGATCAAATTAATGTGTGCGAAAAGATGATCTTGCATTTATATATTCTGACGTCATAATCTGAATCAATACTATGCAGTGTAAAGTAATATCCATTTTATTACCAGAAACAAAGAAAGTAATATCCATTCCATCAACGAAAGCAGGAGACATAGATACAACTAGACATGATATAGGTAATTTCGTTGGTACCTTAAATAAATGTCCATTCATTTTATTAGACTATATATTATATATAAAAAAAATGGAGTGGAAGCACAGCCAACCACCTCAATTTTATTTTATTTTTCATTAGCGCTCTTTTTTCTTTTACTGGGTTAATTTTATTCTCATTTAATAATTGATAGATGAAGTTTGAAAAAGAAAAGGAAGATTTAAAAAGAGAGGATTAAAATGTAAAATATGGAGAAATCATATGGTCAATATTTGAAATATTAACTTTATATCATATTAATTTTCCATTACTAAATTATTGAATTAGTTTTATTGAGAAATTTATTAATAAATACGAAATATCTTATCTTATCTTAAAATATTTTATTCTATATGATAAAATTAGAAAAACTAAACTCTACATACCCAGGAGTATGATATCTGAACTCTCTCGTTTTTATGCATGCCAGTTCTCTCTCCATTTATCTCAATTTCTCTGCTAATAAGTGGTAATTGAAATTAAAAATCCTTCGTTATATATTACATTCCAAATTCATTCCCTTTTTAGAGATCAAGAAAAGGATGAACTGCGAAGCAAATTATAATTGAAAATCTTGACACACATGTATGCCCCCGCACTTCTTTGGTGAGCAAGAAATCAACACTAGTTTTAGGCTCGTGGGATTAGTCGAGGTACGCGCAAGCTGACCCGAACATCCACGTTAAACTAAAAAGAAAAAAGAAATCAACACTAGTTATAACAATAACAGATGAGACAACAACGATGATACTAGATCCTCTCCTCCTCTTGCCCATCCTCCATCCCATTTTTGTTTCTCCTTTCTTAAACCTTGCCATCCAACGAGTTTCCTAACTCCTTTCTCAAACCTGCACTTATTTAACTACCTGCACTTATTTAGTTAAATCATTTTAAATTGATAATTTTAGATTTTTTTTGACATTACATGTTATTGTTTATGTTGTTGGTCCTTCTGATATGTTTGTGTTAATATTTTGTAATTTAGGGTTTGTGGTTAATTTAAAAGAAATTGATTATATAATGACCTAACTTTTTTAACTCAATACAATACATATATGAAATTACCTGAAATGTTTTTTTAAACATCCCGGATTGATTACTTGGTCATTATTTTCTTTAATACTATATTTTTAACTTTTACTATATATGTCATTAACATTCTATCAAAATTTTATAATCAAGTAAGTTTAATATTAGGTTTATAGATATAACAAAGACTAATAGTTAATTAATTTACATGCCCTTTTTAGTTTTAATCTTTGATTACACAACAAGAGATATATAATAAGTATTTTACCACAAAAAGAGGTTTAATATAGCAATAATTACATTGCCATTACCTAAACTACAAATATTAACAATAACTATTGCTCATGCCATGTCTATATACGAAGAACTTGAAATCAAGTTTATACAACAATAGATTTACAATTAAGAACTACATAATATAAAACATAAATTTATCATGCATAATCAATTATGATCCTCATCATAATTTCTATAAATACATTGCTTTTTATATAAATCAACATCTTATTTTATTCCAAATAATTTTCTTATAATACTAGCAAGTCAGACATATTAATATTTTTAACTCTGTCTCTGATATCTAATCAATCCATTTTTTTTATTTTCTTTTTTATACATACATTTATTTGGGGAACAAAATAAAAATAGAGCATCAGACATCAAATTTTTAAAAAATAAATTGCACCCATTTGAAGTTTGCAAACACCCAGCTGCTCCTATCTATTATCCAACTCCTTCAACCTTCCCTGCATTAACATGGCCAAAACTATTTAGACTAAAAAATCATAATAGAAATCCAATTTCAATTCTCCTTCAATTTTATATTCTCAACTAACAACAAAGAAATTTATGGGGTTTAATGTGCATCTAAAAAAATCCAACCCTCACATGCTGAAACTTAACAATGCATGTTTAATGAGTCAATCAAATCTTCTCCTTCCATGAACAAAACTATATACAATCATCTTTTATACAGAATCAATTTCTTTTTATAAAATCCCTCGTTCATCGAATCTTAATTACCCTTGACAAGTGAAGGTTTTTCTTTTCAAAATTTCATTATATTTTGCATCAACAACATTTAATTAATTATCCTTTATAAAGTTCAATACTATTTATCTAATTTTTCCTAAACTCTACAATGTCCTCAGCATCCATACATTTCATCTCAAATTTCTCAAAGAGTTATAATTCAAAATATACTAAAAACTTCAACTAAGCTGAAATTAAGTAATGTATTCATCTCCACGTATCAATATTATAATTTTACACATCAATTACATGAAATCAATGAATATCTATACTAAACAAATTATTATTATTTTATTTTAAACTTGTCTAACAAGATTATAAAATTTCGTTAATAATTTTATTTTATTATTTTTACTGTGTGTACAATATTCAAAACCCAACAGCCCTAAGTCGGTATTCTTGGTGGGCCTTTCCTTGTGCCTTGTGCGGAAACATGGTGATTAACAAGGCAAGCCTAATGTCCATTCATGTAATTAATCCTGGGTCCAACCCTAGATTTATTAATAATGTGAATATGATTTGATTTGAAAAAAAGCAAGGGTGCTAATCTAGGCTTGTCAGAATCTCTCTCAAATCTTTCTCTTGCGGGGTTTTTAATGGAAAGTTTTGCTAACTGTAACGTTTTTTTTCCCCAAGAGTATCTTATCTTATATATAACTCAATTAATATCATGAATTATAAAATTAATGATAATATAAATTTTTAATAATTCTGTGATTTGTAAAACTCAAACTGATGATTTTAAAAAAATAAATTTAAAATCTGACTAATTGAACTATACCGCTTAAAATTAATACATGTAAGGTTTATATCATATAAGTCATGGTTATATTCAAGTTAAGAGTGTTATGTTATATGAATTTTTAATTTTTGATTATTATTAATAATAAAAAGGAGGAAGAAATTATAAGAGAAAAATCATAATTAAGGTAAACAAAACAGAAGTTGCGGGGAAGGTCAATAAAAAGGATTAAAATGAAGTAAGAAATTCCCTCCTTCGAACTTCTAGTAAAGTTATTTACTTGAAAAAATATGTTTTTTTTTGTTTGGTAATATGAAGAATAGAAATACAGTTACTGTAACTAGAATGAACGATGATGCAACGCAGGCGTAAATGGAGAACAGGACATGGACTGGTTTCTATAATTGAGTCTTTCTTTGACATCATGCAAGAAAACACTAATCTAAAAAAAGACCTAGCTTGAAAGGAAAAAATTAAGAAAAGTTTGTCTGGTTTAGAAGACAAACCTTGACACTCGCTATCTCCTCAGATACTCGGTGTCTTCTCATTATTTCCCTCGCTCTTCCTCCATGACTAAAATGAAATTCATCATGATATTTTGTCACTGGTGCTTGAATTTCTCCTCCTGTTCATTATTTTAATTGCTCCTTCCCTCTCTATTTTCTTCCTTTCACTTCCTATTTCTGCACGGTTCAGAATCTTCAGATGCTTTAATTTGCACAAATATTCCTTCAATCTTTGTGCACAGAGTCCAAAACGTTGTACAGTACAATGATCTTCTTGGTGTACTTGTTGGAACATTAATTCCCCGCCCTCGATATTTGATCTTAATTTACATTTCACCATCTTTAGTTTCAGCTTAAAGCCTAATCTAACGAAATTACATCAAACAATTTTCTATTTTAATTTTTACCTTTTTCAATAAAGAATTTGAAAATCTAAATGCATATTATTTGTTATAATCTAACTTAGTTTATTATTTTTATTTTTTTCAAATAAAAATCCTCATGATAAAGTTATGTATTACCAATGAACTCCTAAAAAAAGATATCAATTAGAGATGAAAAGGCAAGGAAAAGTTAATTTTGATATTTTATATTGATAATAATGTTTTCAGTATTCTCACTATGTTTAATCACTTGAGAATATCTGTTAATTTTCTATTTAACAAATAGTGAAAAAATTATAAGATAAAAAATTCAAATATAATGCAAAATTGAAGAATTGGAGAGATGGAGAAGCTTTACAATTGAAGAAAAAAACGTGTTTTGTTTTCCATAAAACAATTCTCAAAAAATAAAAAAATTCCACGACATAATAGATCCTAAATTGAGAATCCTTTCCCTCTAGCTCTTTCGAGATTAAGAAAAAACACTGTCTTTAGGACTAATGGTCAGGATTTTTTGGTTTTCAAACTTTCGAATTTGATTAAAATTGAAAACCCAGTATTTCATTCTTTTTAATGTTATATGTATTTCATTCTTTTTAATTTTATATTTGGTTTTTGTTGAATGAAAAAAAAATCTAAAATCTAAATAAAAAACCAAAAACATCTTCTGTTGAAAACAAGCTCTAAAAAATTAAAATGAACATTAATTTAATGATACATATAGAGTAACTTGTAACATTTCTACTTTGAAGAAAGTGACAAACATAAGTAAGAGAGAGAATAAAATCTATGAACTGTAAAAAATAAAAAATGATAAGAATATATATTCATTTAGAATTTCTCTTTCTTGCTTGTATTTATTTATTTTTTCAAGATGGATTTCAAAGAATAATTAATAGGATGACATAGTTATTCTATGAATATTATATAATTATTTTTTTTATAAAAAAAAGAAAGAAAAGGCAAAAAAAAATAAAAATTAAAGCAAGGAAAAAAAAGGTACATATTTGGCAGAAAAAAGTTTTCT
>Ga0307510_10008284_pt1 | contig 12390 bp, 10 predicted proteins | sample 12_EM_MG_FD_207224 | JGI IMG/M metagenome (GOLD analysis project Ga0307510, IMG submission 207224) | Populus trichocarpa ectomycorrhiza microbial communities from riparian zone in the Pacific Northwest, United States - 12_EM | ecosystem: Host-associated > Plants > Roots > Unclassified | place...
CAATTTCCCCCACTCCCAATTCCGCCCGCCCTCAACAATGCTTCCTCCCCTCTCCCTCCCCCAGGGTTGGCTGTGACTGTTTATGCTTGTTGCAGTGCTCCCGTTCTCCTCCTACCAGCTACCTACTGCTGCTCGACTATTCTTACCGTGCAGGATTTGGGAGGTGCGGCGATCGAGCAGCTCTGAAGAAAAAACATAACTAATTGAACCTGAGGCTGCCCCGATATGGTGCACTACAGTATGATACCGTTTCTACCCAGGTCTCACACACCACCGTTACACAAAAGCCTCGACCCCAAAACGGCAAAACGGAAGCCTGATACCGATACCCCCTAAACTGGCAAGGACCTGCACTTTTACGTTGGGGTAAGAGTGGCTGAGATGAAACTTACGATTGCGTCAAAATAACCGCCCTGAAAGGCTTAGTCCTGGTTATAAAGAGTTAGTCTATGGCGTCTTATTGCGATTTTGAGACAAAAACTAGGATAAAAATCTTATTTGAACGTACTAGCGCCGGTCGGTTCTCACCAGCTTATGGGGTACCGGCATGTCGCTATTTCTGAATCTCGGGACTATGACCACAAGGGCTTAAGCTCTGCACGAATTGTTCCTGTAGCTTCCGGTGCCCGAGACATGGACTAGAGGGAAAGGCTCCCAGGGCGGATCACCCGTGACTGGAAGTGGTTATTATACGGCTTTTGGTGCAACCGCGCTTTGGTGGAGGGGTCTAGACTAAGGTGCCCGGCGGGTCTCTGTATGCTAATGGCGAAGCCCGGATGGTATTACCTGGGGAGCGGAGGATACGGGTATAACAGTTTCCCCATGAGGGAGTACCGTGGCGGGCGGTGATGTTTGTGACACTATCATGGCAAGGGCCTTGCTCGTACGGCTGCGGTATTATATTTGGGCATTAGCCAAATTAAGTTGAAGTCCTGCATCCAGAGATGGCAGGTACTGCAACTAGACTAGACTAGACTGAGCTTGGTCCCCTTAAGGGTGATCGAGCGGTCAAAGGTTTTTCCCGGCGAGTGAGTGAGTGAGTGAAATTCTCCTGCCACTTGTCTAGAACTATTAGTTTCCGGCTATGGGCTATTATGGGCTTGACTTTAGCTTTAGCCGGGCGTATATTGTCTGAGCTCAGCTTGGCCACGTAATCTCTAACCCCTCCTCCTCCTCCTCCTCCTCCTCCTCCTCCTCATCTTGGGAGCACTTCTGCTCAACATGTTCGGCTGCGGTGGACTTTCGTCGGCACTGTGGATTGGGAAAAAACGCCGGGTGAAACTGATAAGAATGAGTCCGGAGTAGGCGGAGTGAGAGACTTTTGATTCTATAGTATGTACCCCTTATGAGTCACTTGGGCGGTTAATTTGCAACTGAAGTTTGGAGTCGAGAGTGAGTGTGTCCGGCAGGAGAATCTACTTCTTACGGTAATGTTTTTTCCGGCCGAAAACCGGAGCATGCGTAGAGTGTGTCCACGTCTAGAGGTGAGGCGCTTGGGGTGGGGTGGGCCGCGGGCTCCATGGCCGAGGCCCAGGCTACGATATGCTTGCTCTGCTACTTACAGCACTGCTCACAAAAGCCATTAGCATTTCTCGATTATGCTGCTGGCTGACCTCTGAATTGGTTATCGTCTAGTGCCGAATGAGCCCCCTGTTTGTGGAGTGTATATAAGCTAGACTAGGAATTGCGGGGGACAAATGTACTCACAAGATCGGCAGGAATAAAAACATAAATACCCTCGTTACACACCACTCGGTGCCAGATCAGTCCTCTCACACGCCCTTTATGCAATCGGTCCGCATCAAGCAATCACCCAGTTACCCGGGGAAGTGGGGGTATATCCATTTCTGCAGAAAAGTATCCAAGACATCAGCGCAGGAGCAAACGTGGTAGATGTACCGGCCGGCAAAGCCCATACGATTATCTACACACAACACTGGGGTGCGTAATAACAAAAAATGTGCCTGCGTGGTGTGTACGATACAATGCTATTATATACATACATACCAGCTTTACGAAGCGAGATATATGGATTGGAAGTGGCATCATATTATGATGGATGGGTTTGGTGTGTGTGTGTGTGTGGGTGGGTGGGGTAACTCAACAGATCTTCACGAGGAAAGCAAGGGGAGGTGAGGGAGGTGAGGGGGTGAGTGGGGAACGGAGCGGGCCGACCCCTTACAGTTATCAATCATAACTAACTTACCGGTAGTTCTTACCGGCGGGACAATCACGTGAGCTGCATGGGAAACCGAGCCCGTGGTTCCACGCTTGCTGGTAACTAACTGGGCGGGGAACTGGCTGGGCGTTGAGTTGTACGAAGAAAAAAACCAGTTTGAAAGAACTACTACTATTGTTGTATGGCGGGTAAGTTAGTTAGTTACTCGTATTAGGTATTCTCTCCACGAAGTTCTTTGAATTCCCGAGCATAATCCTCCAGCCCCTCATCTAAATTCGATGGTGCCGGTCTTGGACCTGAGAAGGAGGAGGAGTTGCGGTGGAGAAAAACTAAAAAGGGGTACATCATCTTTCATCACTCGGGAGCTGGTGAATTGTGATGGGGAGGGGATGTGGTTTGGTTGTCTGGCTTGTTGTGCAGTGCAGCACATGCCTTGGATTGGTTGGAGCTATTGAACCCACACATCGTGCTTGACCCGAGGGAGCTCTCACGTTACCAGTTTATGGGGCGGCAGTGGGGGGGGGGACCCGCATGGCACGCAGCTATGGCGAGCCAGCCAGTGATTCCCCCGGAAACTTAGGTACTGTATGCACAGTACGCTGCATTTATTCATGTCACTACAGTACAAGGGAAACAAACCCCATCAGACCCATGGAGTTCTACTAGTGCCCACCACCTCCCTCGTTGGGGACTCGGCCCCTGCACCATTCGGTGAATCTAAGGGGAACAGTATGGCAAGTTCTACTCTAAATGGATAGATAAACACGGGCGCTCAAGTTTATTTAGGGCATTGGGCCAAGAGTTGGTGGGTGGTGGGTTTTATGTAAATCGGCTCTTGTAAATGTTCCCCTCCCACTCCTAATACTGTCGCGGTGCTACTCAGTATGGGTTCCTATTAACTTATTCACAAAGTATGATGCTTTACATCACGGTAGTCGGGCGGCAATCCGGGTCATGACCTAGGCCCTGGACAAGCATTTAGCGAAGAGTAATTCCGACAAAGAAGGCCCGATATCACGAACGCGGCTTTGCCGGGATCTAATACAAGAGGTGGGTCACAGAACGACATAATCCGCCCTGCATAAATTGACTGGCTAGCCAAACCATGATCAACAACAATGCAGAGTGAATGCTGCCCAGCATCAATAGCCTCGTTCGGCACAATACTCAAGTGGATAGGAGAAAACCACAGTAGCAGACAACGCCTTCCTCCATGGGACCTCACATTCAGTCACCTATTTTAAGAGGACTTTCATTCGAGTGTCCAATGCACGTTGGGTAAACCATTGTAGCAAAAAAGGGTATATATTCAGTAAAGAGCAAGAAAAGGGAGAATAAAAAAGAGGGGGGAGGGGAAGACAAAATAACCAGTTGAGAATGCCTTGGTCCAGAACTAAACGCCAACAGAACAGAAAAATGAAATTTGGAAAGAAGAAAATATCACCCCACCACCCAGCTCCCCCTCACGGCTTTAGAAAAAGAGAGCCTTACCCATCATAACTCATTGCTCCTTTCTTCACAGTCTCTGTCGAGTACAAAAGAGAAAGAAAAAAAAGAAAAACACAGACATAATTACTTGGGTTTCGATACCACCTTATTATTACCCAAAATCAAGGCCTGAAAACAAGGACACATTCTTAAGGCTAATGAATTATTGAAGGGAAAAAGTCACCCATTATCCGTCTTAAAAAGTTTATAGAACCCCAAGTTATATCATCATCACTTCCCGACCCTCTAACCCCATGCTGCGCATTGGATGCCGTCTAGATCTTTTGCCGGGACCAAAAATCCAGAGATGCGATAACATCGTCGCCGCTTCCCTCGTCTTCGTATGCATATAAGATCTGGTCATCATCAGTATCATCGGCGGTGGAGAGTAGTAATGGGAACTCAATTACCTCACGGGTAGACTCGTGGAGGAGGCGAATGTTCTTTCCAGTGACAATGTGAACCAGCCCGCCAGTTTCCACGTTCCTTATTTCGATGAAGCTGGGCTCAAAGGCGAGGAGGTAAGGGTAAGAGAAAGCGAAGGCGGTTGGCTGCCCTTCCCATGCGATTTGCCAGTCGGGTCGTGCGCGCCATCCATTTCTGTTAACGAAGAAGGAGAAATCCGAATAATTCAGCAAGAACTCGCTATTTAATCGATAGATGGCTATCGGTTTGACGTTTTCCTTCCTTTGGAACAGTTCTAGTGATGTATCTGCAGGGTCCAGTAGTGACTGGGCCTCCAACGTTTCCAGACTTACAACCTCAAACCCTTTAGAACATCCAACGCAAAGTTTGGATTTCAAAAAGTGTATTGAGGTTGATTCAGAGGGAATGTAGAATTCCTAGGGTAAAGAGGGGGAAAAAAATTAGTGGGTGTTAGTAAGTTGTGAAATTAGGGATGCAAACCTTGAATGCCTTTAGCGTATCCTGTCCACCTCGTAGAAACCCTCGCAAAGCGGGCCGCCCTTTACCACGTGCTAGGGTATCCAAAGGCTCATAAACTTTGACCGTCGAAGACAATGATGAGCTCCTAACGCAGCACACAAGTACTCTTCCAAGACACACGCCAGCTTTGAAAAAGTTTGTATGTCCTACTACCTTCTTAGGGCGCTTGTTTGCAAGAGTAGTATCGTTAGGGTCCAAGCCCTCAACAGGAACAGACATGAGTGTTTTCTCTGTGAGCAATAAAAGTATTGAAAATTCTTCCAGAACGTCAATTTGATCAACTTTGTTGGCTTCAATCACCTTTTTTGGGACCGCAGATGCTCCCTCTTTAGGTTTCCGTTCAGAGACAAATATGCCACTGTCGGTGCCGTAGACAAGCTTCCTGCCGCCATCTGATTCGGGGGTGTTAGTCAGACTTCATTAGAAGACATATTTAAAGGGGAACTGGGCATACCTATAGGCACGAGACAGCTCACTCGGTTTCCTGCGTTGAAAAAGTCACCGCAGAGTATCGTTCGAGTAAATATGCTACTGCGCTCCCGAAGCACAGATTGTTGTGCCTCAATATGCTCGATCCACTTTCTTCGGCTAACAATTGAGGAGGCAAATAGGGGAACGGTATAGCCACGCTTTCCAAGGTGCTGGAAGGTAATGGGGTAACCCTTTTCCTTTGAATTGAAATCGTTAGGAATATTCTTGATAGTCTTAGTCCCCGGAATAAGGCTTGAAGACGGGCGTTTCGAAATTCCTGCCTTAGGCAAAACTTCTTCCATCTGAGCAATGACGAGCAACTCAAGCGGGATTGGCTGGAAAATAGATTAGTTTTCTCCCTGGAGTAAGAAAAGATGATGTGTTAGACTTGCCTTTCGGTACACTCTATACTCTTCTCCTTTGTTGACCGACTTTATTCGAACTAAGAGCAATGCATGATCAAGCAAGAAAGCTTGAATATCTCCGCCGCCATCCTGTGCTGCACTTTTCTTAAGACTTCCCTTAAAGATCAATTGCCTCCCCTCTTCGGTTAGCTTCAGATCGACATGCTCTCCGGGTCGGAAGATTAATTGTTCATTGAGCTGCATAAGATTGAAGTGGTTCTCGGCCTTCCCAGACTCGATGTTCACACGCGTAAGGAACTCCCGAATAAGTTCAGTGGCCTTAGGTAGGTCTTTCTTGTCGGGGTTGTCGTCACTTGTTGGCCTCATTACTGCCTCTAACAGCAATGGGTATCGAGCAAGCCGGGTTGTGGGTTTGGTGAGGTAACCATTGAGCTCCAGCTTCCGTGATTCCTTCATCCGCTCCGTCTCCTCCACAAAGCGGGCGAAATTGGGGTTGGCAGCCTTCTCCTTTTCAAACTCATATTTTCCATACAACTGATTCGAACCATACTTGATAAAAGGTTCGAACAGGGGCACAAATTCGAGAAAGATGTCTCCGATGTTGTGGACGATGGGAGACTGCTGTTGCCTTCGAGTGAGAGCGTCTGCGAGACGAGAGTTGACACTATGGACTTCCAGAACATTTCCGAAGACTGTGCGGATGAACCTCTCACGACGGTGTTCCGGGATGGGTGAGGGGTTTTGAGGGTTGGTCGAGCGCAATGGTTTCATCCAGAAGTCTCGAAGGTATTCCAAGTCCTTCACGAAATCTCGCTCGGTGTATATGGCTTCGCAAATAACCTCCTGCCTCTTTTTCTCCTTCTCTGATACGCTCTCCGCGATCTCCTTAGGCACTGTGTGAATCCACAGCTTCTGTTCCTTGTCATCGCCCCCATGTAAACTCGACCGGGATTCCTCTCGCTTCAAACCAGGCCGTGGCTGCATGTTCAACCTAGCCTGTTGCTCCAGACGACGAGGGCAAGCGATTGAGTAACAGAGTTGTTTGGGCGTACAAGTGGGCGAATAGCACTCTGTGAGGAGGGTAAAGACACCATTAACGTCATTGTCATCATCAAGCAAACCATCTTTGAACTGATACACTTCCATTTGTGAATCCCGTAACCGATGGTCGTAGGTGACATCATGAAAGAACTTTTGGGCGTCCAAAGCCCTTCCTAGAAGCAAGGCAAGACTTCGATCACTAGTCTTGATGATGTAAGAAATCACATCAACAGCTTCTGCACCAGTGAAGGCCGATTTATATGCAAGTTCATTCTTGACACGATCTCCAACAATTATGCGCTCCCGCATAGCATTTGCAACCCGGGACAACAAAGCAGGATATACGAGTGGTGTACGCTTCACAGGAATGGAGGCACCATTTCCGGGCGAAGACCCAGAATTATTCATTGAAGGCCTTGACACAATTGTAGAATCCGCGAGAGATGACCTGACAGACGGAGGTCCAGAAGGGCCAAACGCCGTAATGCTCGAGGAGGTACTAGTAGAGCTTGGCGTCCGCTTAGAGGCATAGTTGTTCTCCCTAGCTGGCATAGAGTTAAACCGCTGTTGTTCCGGTTGTTGTCGGTACTGACTGGTTTGACTATACTGACTCTCCTGAGAATCCTTTCGCCGGTGGGGGATAACTCGCCCGCTCGCAGTTTGAGAAAAATCTCGATCATGAGGATATGTGGTCAGTGACATGGTCCGCTCATCATGCCTCTCTGGCACGATCCTCCCCTGCGCCGTAGTCCTAGACATATGAGGTCCCGGTGGTCCAACTCCAGGGCGAGAGAAATGTGGCCCCGACGGTCCGCCGGAGGGTGAGTATGTTGCTGCCATGGATCTGGAACGATACGGGTCTGCATTGAGAGCCGGCGGGGGTGGATAATACCTATGTGGAGCTGGTTTTGACATGTTTGGGTTAGGGGGGGGAGCACCGAGGGGTTGAGTACGCATTGGCTGGGCATATGGTCTCCGTTCAGGGTGCATAGGCTGAAGTGAGCTCTGGGATTGGTATTGCCCCCTAGAGCTGGGGTTGGATTGTGGGTGATGATAAGCATTAGGAGGAGCTTGTTGATTGTATCCATTGGGTGGATGTCCCTGCTGCTGCTGACGAGATGAACTGGTGTATCCAGACATTCCCGATTGGGAGGACATTGTTTGTGAACGCCCGCTTAATGGCGAGATGGTTGATTGAGATGTCATGGTCTGAGAACGGCCTGACGGAGCGGTGCCAAAAATATTTGAGAAGGCGGCATCACGCTGTGAGGCCGGGGTATGGGGATTGTAGGGAGGCCTGTACATCCGCTGGTTTTGTTGATGGTCTCCCATGGTTCCGGAGAAGGTTTATCTGCAAAAAGAAGGAGAAGCAACGTTAGCGGTCAAATAGTATCTATTGTATGGCTGATGCATGTAACAGCTTTTCCTAACGTGAGGGAAGAAAGATAGAGCTTAAAGAAGAGGGTACAAACAGAAGTACAATTTTCAACGCTAAAAAAAACATGCAACTATCTAAGAGGGAGGGGAGTAGAGGGGCAGGAATCGGATGGAGATGTTGAGGCACAGAGTTGTGAGCCCGATAGGAGGGTTGAGGTAGGGGATAGGGAACAGCACTACGGATTGATTGTGGTGCTGAACGAGGAATTCATTGGTGGTGGGGACCTGAGGACTGGGCAAAGCTGAGTTGAGTCGTTACCCGGCCACAAAGTTGGCCTACCGTACTGATAGAGTGCTCTGCTAGCAGATCCTTCTTCGCCTATCATACTTGCACGTTAACAAAGGGTTTTCCCTTGTTTTTGTTTTTTACCCCATATTATATTCCTGGTTAACGGAGAACAGAAAGTTAGTCAGCAATTCCGTTCTACGATAGGAATCAACAGCGGCGATAAGTAAGGCAAGCGGCCCATGGGGAATTTTGAGGTTTCATAGGCGCTGTTTCTCGTTCACCATTCTATTTCTAGATTTCGATTCAGCAAACTTTCTCCCCAAAATACCGGTACTAACCATAAGGTACCTTGCTCCACTTGTGCTTATATGGTATCATAAAGGATAAGTGCTGCACAGTGGTTACTGGGCACCGCACCGGGTAGGCGAAAAAAAAAGATTTCAAAAAGCACCGATCGAGCAACTGCCCAATACCTTGTGCAGCGTAGATGCGGTAACAGGTGCAGGTGTGAAAGCCAGTCCTGGCTGGCCGAACGCCCACCCGTGGCCTCTCCGAGATGATAAATCGCACTCGAGTGTTGTATGTATGATAGGCTGAGATTGAGGATAGCAAACCCTTGCCGTATGCGATGATGTTCCTGTCGTTTTTTGGTTCTTTAAAAGCCACCTCCCCGGCCCATTTCTCCTCTAATCCCGCTTAATGCCAGTGTGCACAGTGACGCCTCTTGTCTACTTACACAAGGGAGGTATCCTGGTCATGCTTGATATTTTGGCTGCAGGGTGTTTGTTCGACAGTAGATGACCTGCGTAACCAAGATTGACGCAAAAAGAAAGAATTTTCCTCTTTGATCTTCCTCTCCCTTTGAGACATGGGGGATGATCGATTCTAAAACCCCATCCCTGGATCTCGGCAACCATCTCGGTCAGCAAACCACTAGCACCTTTATCTGTATCGGCAATGCAATATGGTGTCCTTCTGCGGTGCTGGTACAGTACAGTACCTCCTGCCCACAGTAGTTGTGTCTTGTGGTTTACATGTTATTTTCTCCATATTTACGTACAATATTTACTTTTTCCTATTCTCTAGTCAAAAGAGAGCCCATAGCGGCAGTGACTAACCGTCATGTGTTTTGAGCCACAGGACAAGCAAAACGGAGTAGCAGCAGACCATAGCACCACCGTGGAGCCTGGCAAGTGATGCGGGCAGACGGACCATATCCGGCATGCAAAAAGGGCGGACTACAGCACGAGAAAGGGACAACCTCTCATTGCTGCGCGCTCCTTCCATCGATGTCCCCCTAGCCATGGTAGAGTGTGTATGGCGATACTGGCAGATCGCTAGTATGTATTGTGCAGTATGACGCTTCCTCTGCCACCTCGGCTTGCCCTACAGCCTCACTACCGGCACGTAGGTATTTCTCTGCACTCCACCTCCTTATTTTAATATCAGTACTCCAGCAGTTGTACGAGCTTGGGGACGAAAGAAGCCGACCCCACTGGGTTTTCCATATAAAACGCTCATTCTCAACATGTCCCTACTCACCACCACCACAACCCCACAAAACTCCAGTGATTTTCTTAAATAGCACAGTTTGGCACGGAGGTTCAAATAGAAACCATACTAAAAATTCAAAGTGCCAGGGCTCCAAAGGGGGAACCCAAAAGAACCCTCCAAGATGGGCAATTTGCACTGGATTCCCACAGGGCAACCATTCTGGCGGGCCTCACTCGCTCACTGCCGGTGTTCGACGGGGTGGGGGGGTTATGTTAATCCTTTGTGATTCTCTTTCATCTGATGGCTTTCTGGAGGACAAAACCCACTGTGCACCTTTATAGTAGTTGGACGAAGTTGTGCACTTGGTATGGAAACCCAAACGGCGGCCAGCCGCCCTTGTCGCCAAGCTAGTACTTTATGGAGCCGAACAGTCATGCCTGTTAAATAAGCACCATAATATTATTTTCAATTATTCTTAAGTAGGATAATATTGTATAATAGACTAGTTTTTATGTGAGTTTTAATATCTATTTCAAAAGATAACCTTTTTTTTATTGCTTTTAAACCCCTAAAATTTATGTTTTATATGGAGAAATCGGTCTAATGGTAAAATAAAGTAGTATCACAGTTGCAGTCAAAAATACAGTTAAGCATTCTGTATCTCATAACTTTTGCTAAAAGTAAGTCAAATACCCACTTTACTACTGGTAGCCTATATAATTATATTTCTATATGATGTTATAATACCTTGGTTCAAGCCCTGATAGCTCACATACAAAGCTATCTTTTCTCTAAAATTCATGTAAGTTACTAGTATTATCCACTACTAGAAAATACACTATTTTTTATTTTATTTTCTACTTTCTCTACATTTCTAATAATACACGGATATACCTGTAATATTAGAATTTACTATTTATTTTTGGCACTTATCCCTTTAACTCTTTATGATAATTCATTGAGAAGGCTGCGTGCCAAACCTGTTGTCATGGAGGGGTCATAGTTTTTTTTTCCCAAATACGACTGTACTTACGGGCCAAGATATCGTGCATCATATTCGATCTCACCCCTAAAACGCCACGGCTCCTGACCAGAGCCTGCAGCTGTATTGTGCTGTCCTTGGTGCCCATATTGAGTTACTAGGCGTGGACAAACGATATATCATCGAGGAAGGAAAAAAAACTATCGCATGTCGTGTAAGTACTATAATATTACAAGTCTCAGTCCGTTAGACACCCCACCGTCTGTCCGTCGGTCTGCCCCGCTGCCCGTCTGCTCCCCCTTCTTCCCCTCTCTCACACACACCCTACCCTAGGGATAACCCCCTGACTACTCCTTGTGACGCGAGAGCTAGACAGAAGGAAGGCGATCCCCAAGTGCCCGTAACCAACAGCGCATAGGGTACATAAAGACCCGCGTCCTCCACACTGTGTGGCCGCTGTCCTGTGGGAAGATCGAGCAGCCTTGGAGTGACTTGGATCTGCAAACCGGTTTTACCCTATGCTCCATAGAATGCATTGAAGGAAAAAGAGAGAGAAAAAAATCTCTTATCCGACTCAAACCTCCCCATCAATTCTGCCAACTCCACCTCCGTCACCAGAAGCCTTCATTTCAACTACCGTATTAAAGCATAAATGGAGGTTACAACCCAACAAACGGCAGCGCCATCAAGCCTTCCAACACCACCCCCTGATAAGCTTCTTGACGGGGAGCCAGCAATGGCGGAACTCAATAAGGTTGATTCCGATATGGATATCGACCCTCAAAGCGATTTATTGCATACACCGGTGTCAGGCCCTATACAAGGGGGATTGGGGGGGCTTCCCGTGAATGGTCAAGCGCAGGGAGGAGACACCGGAAATGGCGATGTAGTATTGGGACCCAAAGAAGAAGAGAAAGGTGAAGGCGGTAAAGATGTCGAGATGAAAGATGTAAACTCGAGGCGGCCGTCTGTCGAGGACTTTGATTTAATGACTACTTTGGGGTAGGAAAAGGACTTGCCTGTTTCCGACTGGGCCTCCCGATATATATGTGTTTGAATCTAACGCCAATAAAGTACAGGCACATTCGCTCGAGTATGGTTGGTGAGACCGAGTGGTAGTCCGCCAACTGAGAAAGCGTCTTTGTTTGCTTTAAAGCAACTTAAGAAAGTGGATAGTAAGAAATACCGGCATTATTTAATGGCAGAAATAAATGGGGGCTAATGGTTGGCGTGATAAAAAGTTATCCGACTTAAGCAATGCGAACATGTGCGTTACTCGGATTTTTATTGCCACGATGGTCTTTTCGCCATATCTGATCAATTGTCTTAGGTCCGCAATGAGAGATCAATATTAGAAGTCTGTCGGCCTCATCCGTTTATAACCCACTACATTTGTTCATGGCAAGATCGTAATTCCTTATACCTTCTCGTACGTATTACCCAAATACAGTGGCGCATTAACAGGCTAACCACCGTGTTGTAGCTTGAATACTCACCCGGTGCTTATTCTTCCCCTTTGCTCAATTTTCCGAATCTCCCCACAATTTTTTATCTTGGCTCCTAACATGCACGGATTCCCAAAGGTGGTGAGATATTTGGCTATTTACGACGGGCCCGCCGATTCAACTTCCAAACTACTCAGTTCTACGCTGCAGAGATCACCATGATATTAGTTTTCTTACATAACCACGGCATCGTATACCGAGATTTGAAGCCGGAGAATATCTTGCTAGATGCGCGCGGACATGTCAAGCTGGTG
>Ga0307510_10008285_pt1 | contig 12390 bp, 14 predicted proteins | sample 12_EM_MG_FD_207224 | JGI IMG/M metagenome (GOLD analysis project Ga0307510, IMG submission 207224) | Populus trichocarpa ectomycorrhiza microbial communities from riparian zone in the Pacific Northwest, United States - 12_EM | ecosystem: Host-associated > Plants > Roots > Unclassified | place...
TGTCACTGTGATCACAAATACGCTTACTGTACTTTATATAACACTTGTGCCAATATTTTGATTATGTAACCAGCACATCTTTCGACAATATTTTGGTTGCGGTCATTTTGATGACAAATCTTCTTATTTTTTGAAGGAACTGCCTGGTACATATTAGACTAGCAGCCCCTCGACTGACCGGTCAAGCGCATAGTTTCGATATCTCATATTGGATAGTACTTCAAAGCTTGAACTTAATTACAATTATTTGAAAAAATACCCAGATTAGGAATCGGCTCCCATGGTCGCCTTGTTTCCATGGGACTACAGAGGAGACAATTACAACAGGCAGGATGCTATGAACAGGGAGCTATGAGTGGGTATAGGCAGATAAATGCCAATGACAGCAAATAATGTGTTTACAAGGCTGCAGAACATGCTTTTGCTATCTGCGGTGAGATAAACCACCTACTCTATGTCTGTTCAATTAAACTGGAAGCTCCAAGGCATCAAGAATGCGACAATGCCGACATCTCCTGATAATCCGAGTAGGCTTCGTTACGGGGCCCTGTTTCCGAGGAGCGGGGACAAAACAACATAGGTTATTCTGATTAACTGGCCGAAAGAATCATCCAAATCGGACCAGAACTGACAGAGATAGAGCTCTTTGAAGTTAGACAACTTCAAAGAACCCTATCTCACTCAGTTTTGGTCCGATTTGGACTATTGTTTTTTTAATCTGCAGTTAATAACCTGCTCTTGGCACCCTGTTTGTCAGAAACGGGGCCCCGTAACGAACGCTAAATCCGAGCTTATTATATCACCTGCGTAGGGTGTGACTGCCATTGTCTTGCCTACCAGTGCTCAAGTAATTGCTTGAACCGAGTATTGTGACAACTGCCTGGTGCCCACTCACCACAGTTGTTTTTGCCATCCACCTTTGAAGTGTTAGGGTAGACAGTGAGCTCCGCAATATTTCAAGCTCTCCCTCCCTCCTATTCCTCAAAGGTCGCACCATAATCTATTTGTTTTCTAAGGGTGATAACACCATGTCTCAGAAATATTTTTACCACCCTGTTCTGAGCCTGTTGAGTATCACTACAAACCAGCATTTAGATGATCTTGTCCAATTTGTTAGTCCTAATATCATCCTGTCCAAGTAGTATCTCCATTACTCTCTGAGGCCCATTTGAAGCAGCTCACCCGACTGTAGTTCCACCCATGCAGTTTGTGTACTCTATATTATAACATTCTACCCTGACGAAACCCACAAGTATTTCAAATATCCCGCGAGCAGCTGGACAATAAAGACCGCTAAATATTATCAGCCTATGGTAATTAGTAGCTGACGAAGGCGGCCTCCCCTCTTCCAAGAGGATTTGAGTGCATATGTGATTATCCCAGTCATCATATAACTTCAGAGCAAGTAATTGTATGGATTCTGAAAGGTACCTTTTTGGCTGTCTTCTCCAGTTTAATGAAGAATATTTCAGGAAGTGTCTGTCTCAGAGATCAGGATAGGTATTGGTCACAAGAGCGGCAAGCTGTTTTGAATACATATAAGGTAGGCTGATTACCCCTGTTGTCGAGTCAGCACGACCTGAAACCTTGGAATAGGTACAATGGTATTTTTGATGCATAAAGGGAATTTGCAGGACAGCCGAAGCCTTGTGGTATAAGGCAACGATTTCTTGGCAACCGGCAAGCCTGTGTAATGTTCCAATTGCTCAAACATTGTTATTATTGAGATATGAGGATGCTGATAGCGCGTGACACCACTTACCCAAATGTAAGAATCATCTTATGTACCAGATCCACACTGAAGCAGCCATGCCGAGTCTCCCCTTGTCACTGCAGTGCCTGTTTCTCCGACCTAATCTTACACTATAGATGTCTTTCAATGCCACCCAATCGAACCGTCTGTTCAACTATTGTCACATGCAGCAGATTGTGGTTTCTTGCTAGATTGCATCAAGATTGCGCAAGATAACCACTAATCTATACATGTATTCATTAGTGCATCATTGGGGTTAGCTCCCTTACCACACACACTCCCACATACAAATATGTTTGTATGATTTTATAGAGCAAACCCCAAAATCTGATGCGTTCATGAACACCTCCAGGATAAGCACATTTGCCACAGAATCTATTGTAGCTATAATTAGAGTTTTTAATCGGTACTTGCTTATTTTTGCAATTATTGCCTGCTTGGTCTCCTGGATCAAATTTTGAATAAATTTCATGTATCGGAGGAACCGTGTTCTGATGCACAGTAGGTCACCATTGCATATCTCGTTAGCATATTTCCACTTAAATGACGTCTTCTTAGAACCTGAGCTGCTAGTAAGTGCAGAGGCTCACGCTGTCTATTTGCAAAATTGAAACAGAGGCAGCTAAATAGGAAAGTGGGTAACTGTGAAAGAGATTGATATTTACAATTTCCTAAGTAGTGACTTTGGTGTGTCTATATTGATTGCAATAGTTGTTAACATCAATGTCTTTAATATAGTTACCATTTACGATATAAATGTGACTCTTGAATATTGTTTTGCTAGGTTAGGCAGATATGTTTTTCCTACTGTCTATTAAAATTAGCCCATGTAAACCTTAACTATTGAAGGAATCTTTTCACCAAAAGAACCACCAAAATCAAAACATACATGAGCTGCCCAATGGCCTCAATGAAATTAGACAAGGTTCAGGTCGTTCTGAGTATATAATAGGCTTTAGTGTCATAGCTACGAGGTTAGATGTAGACATTTGTGATGGTTTGACACTGTGTTCACAAGAGGGCAGTGGATCCGTCTGGTGGGTAGGACCCGGGCAAACTATAAATTGTAGTCTGTCTACTCCTGAAATCAATTTTGTAGTGGGAATATCGCCGTAAGTCAGAACAGACTGCCCGCCCTACAACATGTTTTCCTAGTGTCTCAAAGTGTGAGGCCAGGTAGATCCCCACAATATTCTACTATTCTTGTCAGGGGATCTGGAGCCTAGTACAGTCCCCCATAATCCTTCTATTATAATAGTACAATAGTGTCACACCAGGTGAGGCCCGTAGTTCTTATTCGAACCTGGACACTTAAAATGTCGCAGGAAGACACGGAGTAAACATTTTCATCCTGGCTGATCCTGTTTTCTTGACAGGTTCCCCCTCATACCCCTAGTGCCCCCTGACAGTTATGAATAGTGGTTTCACACTATGGCTCAAGGAGAATCTGCTTGGAGACAGGGAATCCTGAATCGCTAGTGAGGAAGGAAGGATGATTTACCAACTGAGCAGGGGACCACATTGAATCAAGTGCAGGTCGTAGACTTAGGTATTCGTATACAGGATGCGTGAATAGCTCTTTGATTTACAAGCATAGTTTGTGCTACAAATATTTAAGATCCTGGTGATAGATGGGGACAGATGCCAGGAAGTACAGTTCTGCAGGTCATGACAAGGGTGGTGGGTGCTTTAAAATCTCCTACTGCAATGATGTCAAGAACTTTGGCTATTTGATCCCTGATTTGCAGGATTTCGATAATAGACTATTGAGTAACTTTGTTGTGGTACAAAGTTGAGGTAATTGTTGTATGATAAAAAAATAGTGAATGGTAGGAGAATTGATTGTAGGCTAGTTTATAGACAATCGGACAAGAAGAAAAGAGGCAGATAATTATGTAGAGAAGTGTGTGAGGGGAGGGAGGTAAACGGGAAAGGGGGGACATTGCTGTGCTACGCACTACGTGAGGAAAATCTACTTCATGATCAGAAATACACAGACTGTACTTACCATCACACTTGTGCCAATATTTTGAACATGTGACCAGCACATTTTTGGATGAAATTTTGATTGCGGTCATTTTGATGACAAATCTGCGCAGATTTTGAAGGAACTGTGCAGTATGGTGCCAATCGTCTAAAGCGTGTACCACTGGTGTTGCAAAATGTAATGCTTTATGTAGTCAGGATTAGGATCCCTAATAGTGTAAAAATGATTGCTCAAGGCCTGCTGTTCAAGTCTCGAGATCAGTTTATTATTTTTGTACATTTTGTAAAATTTCTTCAAGTAATATTACAATAATAATTAAACAATTGAGCACCCATAGGTAGCTTTAACTATTACCATAACCCCAATCCTCTCCTGAGTGATAGACTGAATATACCTATATGAGTTGAAGGTGTATGTAAATCTTCCAAGTAGAAACTACCACTGGCAGTCATATTGTCATGTAACTGGTTAGACTGCAATGTACTTTAATTGAATAATATAAAAGCTATAATAGACTCTTCTTGCAATTAAAATCGAACTGTAATTAAATACTTTCATGGAAATATTCAATGTAAAAACAATACCATAATAAGTAAACTTTGTTCAAGACTTGAACAACTGACCTCGAGAACCTCCAGAAATGATTTTTGCCTTATTAAATAATCTAGCCCTAATTACATAAAGCATTACATTTTGCAACACCACTGGTACACGCTTTAGACGATTCGCACCATACATATATGATTACCTGGCAACGAATCCTCCAAGATCATCAGGAAAGAGCTGATCATCTACTAATGGAAGAAAAGGACCATGCCGCCGTACGGCAAGGAAAGGAGTGGCAGGAAGCCAAAGAGCTTTTCGCCAAGCAAGCATTCGAATTCCCAGCGTTAATTCAAAATTTAACAAATAGAATCGAACATGCTGAAAAACCTCACAGTAGGATTCTGCCAAGCAATGGTGGTGATGGCGACCCGAACCTTCTAACCCTGGGCAACGAAATCCTTGCATACCACCTGATGGTATCAATCCCAACAAGCAGTCAGCATCAACTCACTGACAAAACAAAGGAAAAGCAGTTGATTGAGAAGGAAACAACCAACCACCACCTACACCAGGAAATACTGGTGGAGATCCCAAAACAGACAAGGATGACGATAATGATGATGACAAAAATGACAGTGGTGGCAGGGGCAGGAGATGCGGTCGTCTAGACTGCAATGCTTGAAGACCATCCGTTCCACAAGCTATTTCTCCCCATACTAGGAAGATGCTTGAATTCATGCCCGGTCTCAGTACTTCTCAGCGACCAACGAAGAATACTGCAGAACCTCCCTATTGCTTTCAAGGAGAAGATAACCTAGACGTTAGAAACTGGTTAACTGCATGTGAAGATTACTTCAATCACAACCCTACCCAATGGGAGAACCACTTACATCACATTGTATTTGCCCTAGAAAAGACTAAGGGAAATACGGTAGTACCTGTTTCAGAGAAATATCACAAGTCCTGGGGGGTTTAGGAGGTTACACCCGTGACCCAAGCTATTCCACTTGGCAAAGTTTTTGGCAGGAGATTATGAAAAGGTACATTTGTATCGAAGAGGAGCCACGAGCCCAAGAGGAAATAGATAAAATTATCTACAAGGGCAGAATCGATACATACCTTTTAGTTTGCGAAAATCTCTCAACATTAAGGCTGGTCTCACAGGAATAGCATTAAAGGTTAAGGTTGAAAGCAAACTTCTGCAGGATATCATCCATTGATCATCGTATTTTAAGTTTGACAGTGACGATCACGTGAGAGAAACCTTGCGGGAAGTTGGATGACAGGAAGAAGAACTTCTCGAACGTGGAAAATTATCGAATTCCATATCAATCCCGCACAACCTGGCTCTAAAGCGCAAGCAGGAAGGGTCTGAACAAGGATTCAACACAAACTTTGAGAAAAACAATGATAAACCACGAAAGGATAATACGTCTTGGTGGCTATCTTCATGAACAACAAGTACGAAATGAACCGGAAATAATTCCAAGGCTGAGCATATGACGATAAAAAAGCTCATGAAGGAATTGCTGAAGATGTGGTTGAAAAATGAAAGAGGGAAAAACAATGCACCCATTGCACCCACGGGAACCATACCTGGAGAAAATGTCAAAGCCTGATCGTAGTGGCAACTACCTGTGCCTATAAGGATAGGGGAAACCATAAACCTTATCAAAAGCCACACACTTCAATGCTGGCTATTCACAATCCTTTACCATGGCGTTCAGAGCAAGTCCCTAAGGTTAACCGATTATATTGATAAATGTTTACACAAGTCTGGGAATTAACCGACACATACATGTCATAGGTATACATGTCGAACATCATTTGAAGTATTTCCTTTCCTAAGGCTATAAGGCCTTATACTGCCTCACTTAGTGGCCAAACTTGTGAGTATGCCACTGTGTTTTTAAGAATGACAGGAACATGGCCAAGTCACGTCTTAGATTCGAGAAGCAAGCCCGTACCACTTATTGTTAAGGTAAGCAGGAAGTGAATATGAAAGAAATTTTGGTTACACGTGAGTTACACCTTGGCATGTTTCGGAAATTCTTGGCAAAGTCTTGGCACTAGTAAAAGATTTCTCGCTGCAGAGCCTGGATAATCAAACCGAACTGCAGGGACTGCTACTATGTATAGAATTAAGGAACTGATATACGTTTTTTGTCCTCCTGAAGGAGGACGAAGGTTGCCTTCCTTGGAAGGACTTGGGGTGCCACCTGAAGGTGGACCCTTGGTTTCAACACTAAGGGGGACTTTAACGTCATTTATCACGTAACCGCTGGGTACCGGGATCCAGCTCGGTGCCACAAGCATACCCCGCCTTCTTGTGAACTCATTGTCAACAATGCAAATTCACCACAAAATACCGTGCGAAACTTCACATTATGGCCCAGATTAAGCAGGAACAAAAGGATGTGAAGGAGGCGAATATTCAAGGGGCCATTAAGCATTACCGCCAGCGTGATATGCTATCAATTCGCAACTCAGCTGAGAAATATGGGCTTGCCTACTCAATACTCTGTGGAAGGTTGGTAGGAGGTAAATCGTAGGGTGGTGGGCATCGTAGAATGCAAGTACTCACAGAGTATGAGGAAAATTCTATTGTGAGATGGTGTGAAGGCCTTGATGAATGGGGTCATCCTGCTCGATTACCCATAGTCAGGAATATGGCACAGGCTATCCTGGCTCAAAGGGTAAATGGGCGCGGTTTGGGTAAGCATTGGGTATGTTGATTCCTGAACCGTCATCCCAGATTAGCTCCCAAGCTCAGTACCCGACTCGATCGCCAGCGTGCTCTTGCCCATGATTCTTTAATCTTAAACGATTTTTATCAAAAGGTATACCAAGAAACTTAAACAGATTTGGACTTTGTATTAACACTTACTGTAGCTTCGGAATTTAGTCAAATTTCACCACATATTACCTGGTAATACCTATAATATGGATGAGAAGGGTTTTCTCATGGGGGTTGCCTTACGGTGAAGGATGATTTGGGGAAAAGACCGACGTGGGCCAAAGTTGACCCAGGATGGCTCTCTAGAGTGGGGGACGGTAATTGAGACTATCTCAGGTGATGGTGAGGTACTCCGGCCCATGATAATTAATAAGGGACAAGCCCACTATATGGGCTGGTATGCAAAACTCAACAAAAAGGATACGGCTACGTTTGGGGTTTCTGGGAAGGGGTGGAGTAATGAGAAACTAGAACTACAGTGGTTGCAAGAAGTGTTTGATTTTGAAACACGTGAGAAGTAAGTTGCGAGCTATTATCTACTAAATTTCACTGTCAGAGTTTGCTTCTAACTTCATGATATAGAGCTGGGAGTGAGTATCAGTTATTGATACTTGATGGCCATACCTCCCATTTCAACTGGGAGTTCTTTGACTTGTGTCTAAATAACGAAATTGTGCCCTTCTGCCTCCCTGCAGACTCCACACATTTGCTGCAGCCCTTTGATGTAGGTCTATTCGGCCCACTACAGGGCAACTACGGCAATGGTTTGGACGAATTCATCCGTAAAGGGAACATGGAGGTAAATAAAGGAGAATTTCTACCGTATGTTTACACCTGCCCTCATTTTGCATATTGACTACGTGTATTGAATTAGGCCAGCCGAACCCTTTCCTTACCAAGCACCGTAATCTAAATAAGAGACTTTCAAGTGGTTTACTTGGATGAATTGTGGCTACTATGCTGATTGTTGCTTGCTTCTTCATATAGCAGTGAGTACTCAGTGGCTGATTGGAAAAGTATATAGTGTTCGGTAAGGGTGGGGCTGGGGCAACTATGAACTTTGCCTTGTTTTTTGTTAGTGTTCAAATGGCTGATACTAAAAATCAAATTCTGATTAAGATCTTAATACCTGCCCAGCGGTTGACCTTTACAGAAACTAATATTCGAGGTGCATAGGAAGCAGTTGATATAATACCATTCACTCCTCATCGCGTTCTGGCTAGTGAGTGAAAAAAGCGGCAGAAGCTTTCAGATGCTGTGATTCAAAGCCCCTCCCAGGCCCTCCAAAGACCACAAGCAGTCAGCTGAGCAACAAGGACAGCCTTCTCTGTCGTAACTCGCAATACTCCGGGTTCTCAAAAGGTTCAGTCAATCTTGACCAATCTTTCGGATGGCCTTCAGCAAACTATTTCCCACAAGGTGTTAGAAGAGGAGTCCCATCGGCAGTACCGGCAGCTTGTGGGCAAAGAAAAAATAGCAAAGACATCGGACCAGCGAAAGCTTACTGCAGCTATAGTAGTCATCTCAGAGACCGTACTACAGCTTCGTGACCAGAGAAAGCAAATTGATGGGGAAAAGGCAGCCTGGAAAGCAAAAAAGCCTTTACAGGCTTCAGACACGATTCTCCCTCTTCGAGTCAAAGCTACAGTTGGATCTAAGTCAACCAAGACGGCATCCATACCACTACCCATCATTCCTACTGGCATTCTGGATCAGATAGAGGCAGTTTGGGAGGATTTGGAAGATTTGGAGCTTGGGGGTAATACCAGGAGCGATAGCGGCAGGGAGTATGGGGGTCCTCAGCTGGGAAGAGCCCGGTTGAGTTGAAAAGACATGAAACAAGTATCCGATATACTTCAACCGGACAAGGATGTTGGTTTCCAAGCTAGAGACTCGGAGGTCATGCCTACAGGGCTAGGGAGGATGGAATCTGTAGATAATGGGGTTCAGCGGTCAGGGCGGGGTCTGAGATCCCAAAAGATGATCAGACTAATTGCGCCATAAGGGCCAAGCGGGATCTGGATCTGGAGCGGTTTCATGATAAATGACGTTATCATCTGCCAGGAGCAGGTGGAGCCATTGATGACGCCAGTACATATTATGTTTGTTCTTGCCTGTGATAGGAGTTGAACGCATGACCTTACGGTTAATACTGGATGACCCAATTCCAGAAAGCCATGAGACCAGAGAGGACGGTAAGGAATTATGATGAGATTATCACGCCTTATACCTCATCCCCAAGCAAAAAATGGGTTTAGTCATCCACACTTGTTGCTATACAAACAGATATCGCTATAACAACCATGTTACACAAAGGATAAGTTTTCTTTTTACTTCTGCATTGTTTGGCGTTGGTATTTGGCTTGTTTAGGCTTTATAATTTGGGGAACCTCTCAGCAGGGGGTAAAGCCCGGTCGTAGTGGGTTGCACCAAAGTATAAGATATTTTTAAATTTTTATTGTGAGAGTTTGTCTGAGGAGACCTATGAAGTCGAAACAAGGCTAGGGTTGTCACCAACAGCCGCAACCTTACTATACCTAGCATGTCTAAACGAGGCAAGCAACAATTACACCGTAAGCGAATGCATCGACAGGCAAATCCTCATATACGAGAACCCGAATGATATAACTGTCCAGCAGGACATGCGCATATTTATATCCTCGGCAAACGCTATCGAATTCCAGCTTTGGTAGACTCTAGACCAAATATTTTTCTCATCAACAAGCAACTGGTTAATAACCTACACATCCCGTACCACTCGAGTACTGAGGTAGTCCAAATTCATGGCTGCACTGGGGAAACTATTTCGTCTTGCCCAACCAATTTCGGGAAACCGCTTTTCCTTGAAATAGGACACAATCAACAGCTTGCTGTTGTTTCCTGTGAAATAGCTCCAGCAGGAAAATATAGTATGATAATACCATTTGGATGGTGGCATCAGGAACACCCTATCACAGATATCGCAAACCCATAAAACTAGTCCTTTGACCATGACAAATGCCGACCACATCTACTTCGCAAAGAAAAAAGGATTTGGGTAGAATGGGATGAACATGTGCTAAATGACCCAAATGCTGTGGTTATTAGTAGAATAGAAACCTTTGATGACGAAAAGATTACAATTATTAACCAACTACCCGACAGGTGCCACGAGTACCTTGACCTATTCCGTCCCTCACCAGCAGAGAAATTAGCTTCGCGCCCTACTTTTGAGCCGGCGATCGGCCTCAAACAAGATACCTAGCTGCCATGGGGTTCAATATACCACTTATCGCAAAAGCAACTTGGGACGCTATGCAAATACCTCGATGATATGCTCAAATAAGGAAAGATTTCCCCGCGCAAATCACCACCATGCGCACCCATCCTTTTCGTTGCGAAACCTCATGATCGCCTAAGACTTGGCTTCAACTATCCTGGACACAACAAACCTATGATTCACAACAAATATCCAATACCCTTGATGACCGAATTGAGAGATCAAGTCCGTGATACCCAAATCTTTAAGAAGTTAGACCTGAAAGACTGTTTGTATCTGATAAGAATTTGTAAAGGGAATGAATGGAAAACAGCTTTTCGAACACTTTACTGGCATTATCAACACTGAGTTATTCCTTTTGGTCTGGTTAATGGACCAACTACTGTTCAAACAATGATGAACCAGATCCTTCCCGAATTTCTTGACCAAGGACTTGTGGTATCCATTGACGATATTCTTATCTACTCCAAGACGGTTGAGGAACAGATTATACTCATTCGAAAGGTTTTACAAAGGCTCTGTGACCACCGAATGGCCATCTCCAGGGAGAAAAGCGTGTTTCATGTTAAAATGATGGACCTTTTGGGATTGGTTGTGGCAAGAGATGTGATGACCATGAAAGAGAAGAAGTTAGAATCTGTCAAGCTTGGACAGCTCCAGTATCGGTTAAGGATGTCCCTATTTTTATTGGGTTCGCCAACTTTTACCGAAGGTTGATCAGAAATCTTGCAGCTATTTTGTGTCCTGATCACGAATCTGCTGAAAGCAGACTCCAAGAAATTCTTTTGGGGCAAAGAACAAGAAGGATAACCTCAAATGCCGCTTCATATCAGCACCAATCCTATGTCATTTCTACCCACAACATGACACTGTTGTGGAACAGATGCCAGTGACTACGCACTAGGATGCATCTGGTTGCAGCTTCATGGAAAAAGACTTCATCCTGTTGCCTTCCATTGTCGAACACTTACCCCAGCTGAGCACAACTACAACATTCATGATAAAGAATCATTGGCCACTCTTGTTGCCTTCATGGAATGGAAACATTACTTCGAAGGAACTGAGAAACCAATAACTGTCAATACCGATCATCAGAACGAACAATATTTCCTTATAACAAAGGCCTGGACTCCTAGCCAGATTCGGTTAGAGTTCGTTACGGGGCAGACGGGGCCCCGGAAAACGCTGGCCCCCAGCCCTTTTCCCCGCCCTGCCCCGCTCAACGGCCTGGGGCGGGGTGTCTTTTTCGGCATTCCCTGCCCCTCTCGCGGCTCAGGCCCCCGCCCCACCCATACCCTAGACGGGTCCCCGCTAAAAATGGGTGGTAATAAACGGGGCCCGTGCAGGGAATGAGTGCGGCTGGGCCCAGGGCGGGGGCGGGGCGGGGATTACTGTAGAAATACCCCCCCCGGCCCCGTGTAAGTGCGGGGCCTGGCGAGTGAAAACCCGCCCCGCCCCGCCCGGTAACGAACACTAGATTCGGTGGGCATAGGAACTGTGTGTTGTGAGTTTCAATATCATCTACAAACAAGGCATCAAGGGAGGCAAGCCCGAGACTTTAAGCAGGCGACTGGACAACCGCCTCGAAGAGGGTGCTATGCATCACAAATAACAAATTTTGAAACCTCAATACTTGGAAAATTCCAAATCGCCATTGTATGGGGAATAGATTCCAAAAAGCTCCAACATGAATTGTCTGATATGGAAAACGTAATGAGTATTCAGCTTCAGAGTCTCGATGAGAAAGCTTCAATCCTGACAAAAGGGTCAAAGCTTGTAGCATGACACGACCTCTACAGTATCAAAGACATACTTTTCTCTGCCAACAACCTAGCGCTAGTTAAAATCAACTTCGAAATTGCAGTACCAGCAGGAGCCTAGACTGGCATAGTAACAAGGAGTAGGTTGACAACTAAAGATATTACGGTAAATGCTGGAGTTATATAATGCAGAATACCAAGGTGAAGTCAATGTCCTACTAGTTAATCATTGGAAGATGTATTACGAGATTAAGCTGGGAGAATGCATAGCCTTGTTGATGGTGCAAAGCATTTATGAGTAGGGGTGGATGGAAATGGATGGACTGTAGGAGACAGAAAGAGCCAGAA
>Ga0307510_10008286_pt1 | contig 12389 bp, 15 predicted proteins | sample 12_EM_MG_FD_207224 | JGI IMG/M metagenome (GOLD analysis project Ga0307510, IMG submission 207224) | Populus trichocarpa ectomycorrhiza microbial communities from riparian zone in the Pacific Northwest, United States - 12_EM | ecosystem: Host-associated > Plants > Roots > Unclassified | place...
TATGACCAATGGAACACATCCTATAACACTGTATATGTCGCGGCCGTCTGACCGACCAGATCCTGTTCGCAGGATATATAACGGGAGACCTTGGGTCACCTTATTCAGGTCAAAGCAGGTGAATCAGAAGACGGCGCATAAAGTTACAAACACTTGAAGACAGCCAGGAGGAAGGGTTGGTCAAAGGTAACGGGACGTTTTGCACGGAAGTTAGTCCCCTCGTACCCGCAAAGACGTGTAGCGTATGAAGGAGGTAACTATGCCCAGTGAGTGGATCAGGTGCATCCAGAAAAGACTGGTTGGTAAAGGATGGAGTCTGAGGGAAAAAACCCATTGGTACGATTGCGAGGACAAGTCATGTAAAGCCGGAAGACCAGAATAGAATTTGCGGTCGCAGGTTGAATTCTCGACGGAACCAACTAAAGAAGATTGGCCATTTTCTGTCCCGTGAGTAAGACTACCCGCGGTGAGCACGGGGGTAAGATAACTCGTAACCATCGTTGTCGACGGATAAATGGATGAGCTGACACCTGACGTGGTCTCTACACGATCGGGAATAACAGAAGCGCAGACCGAGAAGTTGGCCATGGGAGCAAAAGGTGTGGTAGAGAGTTTTCAGGATCTACAGGTGTTCGCACTCAGATGGAGTTCGCAGAATTGTGAGCAAGTTACTTAGATAGCATAGAGTTAGCATGTATACCGCGATTGCTCAGACGCGGAATATAAATATCAAAGCATCTTCGCTTCTATTAGACACAACAAGGACGGAGAAGAGATCGTATCAATATAATAAGTTTCTACCTTATCGTTACCAATATTTCGACGATCTATCCTGAAGTAAACTATTATATCTAGCCTACATTACTGGTGCCTTCTTATCAAGTTCTCTGATATAAAGCAATTCAGGTCCTAGCTGTCGGAATACCTCAAGCCGAAGCTACCACCTAACAGTATATTGATACTTCTCCTCGTTACCGAGACGAGTGTTTGGCAGAGACACTCATACTCCCATACCCAAAAAACCTTTTGAACGAAGACCCTTGAGGACTACCTCCATAGACCAAATGTTAAACCCTACCGATACTCCTGAACTAGGGACCCAAGAGCCCTAGAACGAATGTTATTTCTGGTGGTTAAACCCAGAAACCACCGTTACACCCGAAGACATCGCCGCACTATATCAATACGGGTACTGCGAAAACTTTACCTACAATACCGCCTTGAAGAAATCAAACCCCATTTGTTATACCGAATACACAGAGACGAACCAACACTCAAGTCAGTGTTTTGAGATACCAGCAGTTTGGGGAGGAAACAAAAGACAAGTTTTCCAGTCAGAAGTCAAAAAGAAGATGGCTTCTGAGCCCAAAGCTCCTGAGGTGATGGAGTGGAAACACTCAGAAGAAGGAGGTGGACAAGACCAATTGTCCCTGGACACAGCACCCAGTGTAGAGACCGACAGTACAGGATTAGCCCGGTCACACTCTGCTGGTCCCACACCCTGATCCCCAAGCCTCTCTATAGGCTTCTTAGTCAAGCAAGGAAGCAGGCGGCCGAGAGGCCCAAAAGGTCCAGCCCCTACCGGCGATCCGGTCATGACAGGTCGGATCCAACGCTTGGACAGAATTCAAGGACGATTCGATCCAAGCCTCAAAGAAAGCGGAGATGCACGAAATGTGTCTTTCAACTCCCTACCAACTGAGGTGCTGCTCATGGCCAAGGAACTGCTAAAAGTGAAATCACAGTGAAGATCCGGTGCTCAGATTGTCCGTCAGCAACTCGACCGAATTGACGATCAAGTACAGTAACGGGGGCACTCTGTAGGAAGACGGATCCTAAGATTGCGACCGCACCGAAGACTCAAAGTAGAAGTAAGGATCAAAATAAAGATAAAGATAATTCAAAGTAGAATCAAGCGGTAAAACTTAATATTGTTAAGCCTGAAAGCTTCACTCAATAAGTTCTCTCGAGGATCGTTGGTTATCAGAATAGGGTGTCTCTCGCTTTAGTTAAGTAGAATAATATAAAGCAAAAGGACACCTATCAACCATTCTGACCTTTCGCGAGCACCCTGCTCAGCTCAGGGCTGTCCAACTCACCCGCCTAGAGTGAGCTAACACTGAGAGGCAGTCGGACCGCTCAGATATTAACTATCTCCACAAATGGGAAGTGCTTGCAGTAATGTCTCTCCAACTACCTTGGCATGAGCGAAAACTCTTTCCTATCGGTAGCATATCAGTGGCCGACCGACATGCCCACCGTAGAGATAATATCCATTGGGACTCACTGGCCCCGTGGTGGTTTCGTCTATACAAGCTACACAGTCCATTGGCAAATCTACTTGGCTATAATAAACTTCTAAACCTGACAGCATGCTCCCACGATAAGAAATCTCCTGCTGCCTGACTGCATGGGCACTACCCAGAGTCAACCATGCGGTAACCTCTTAAATCGTGACAAGACTCACACCTCTAGAGTCCACTAATAACCCATGGTAATGCTACAGTTCACGCGGTAGCCTGGGACTGGCTTTGGGGTGGTTGTCCTGGAAGCCTTGCAGGTTCCCCGGTCAGCCCCAAGCCCTCTACTGTTAATGTTACGGGGTAGCTAACACGGTAGGATTCCGGGCTAACTAGGCCAAGGATATTCGAGACAACGGAATATACGTCAGGAAGGCTCAAGAAGAATTATTCGACAAAGTAATAGAAGAATATCGTAATAACTTATAATATTGTTAAGGTCTCTTCTCCGTTGCTTGATGATGTTCTCAACCATTGGAGAGAGCCCTACTATTTATACTAATGTTCACGCTACTTTGACTTCTCTAGTAAATAAGTATCTTTCTAAGAGTTCAGTTCGTCAGAACAAAGTGCGAACACTGTTTGAGCCTGAATCTTGCCCAGCTTGACTCTGAGAATCTCCCGACTGCTATTTCTTCTGAGCGTGTCCCCACTCCACCAGTAGTCAGTCTTCAATCTCTCCGTCCTGATAGACTATAATGGAATAAGCAGTCTACATGCCTACATACCAATAGTATCATTAATAGGGAGTGATCAAGTCCGATATTCATTTATCAATGAATAATGCGTATGCATTAGTAAGAGTAGAGAACTGCTTCTCTAATCATCGTTCCAATCAGTTAGCCATATTTTGAAACGTGAACTCTTTGTGGTTCCTGAGTAGTCTCCCAGATGCCTCCTGGAAGTCCCTACTCAACCAGCTTGGGTTCGGATATATGCTCTCCCCTATGGTGGCATATACCTCGCGCATAATTATGCAAGCTATTCCCGCTAGGGTAATAGTTAACCATACAACTACCCGGAGGTCAAAGTATGCCCGTAGGTGGTTCCCAGGTGTTATCCAGGGGGCGCCCCACGAGGCGGTCATTCTTTTTTTTTTCATTTTCTTTTTTTTTAATCATGCGTTATTTGTTTCTAGGTACAAAAAGCCTTATGCAGTGCGAGCTATGAAGGGAAAAAACCTATAAATGCAATCCCACCGCCCGCTTCACCTCTTCATGGGAAAAATCAAACACCCGGAGTCCATAGGAAAAGTCCCCCCGCCTAGCACCTAAGATAATATACCCCAGACACGTAAGGAAACAATACATAGAAACGTACAGGTAGAGAGAGCCAAACCCTTCAGCAGGCTCCCCAAAACAAAAGAAACCGCCTGTTCAAAGACCAGAAACGCTGGCCTGAGGGGGGTAGATAGGTGATCGGCGACATAGGAAAACTCCAGTAGAGGGCCCACCGAAAACATGTTGTACGGTCAGGCAAGTCATTACATCGATCCAAGGTGTTGGACAATAGCCAAGGAGGCAGTGCTATACCACGACTAGGGGTAACCGAGGAGGGGCCAACCGATCTGAAGGGTAGATGGCGAGCGGAGCCACCGGGCAGAGGGGATGCCAGCCAACGACGATGAGCAGTAGGGTTCCAGCCAGGGATTAGCAGTTGTGTGCCAGCCGGTGATGAGCAGTAGGGTGCCAGCAGGGGAGAGGATGGTAGCAGTACGGTGCATGCGGACAGAACGAGGAGGAGGAGAGAGCAAGGATTGGGAACAAGCTAGCCGCAGCCGACAAACGGGCCATTGCATGGGCTTTTGGGACGACGACGAAACAGAGCGAGACCGTGATGTTACAAACCGAGGCTTTCCCAATCAGAGGTTCAAGCCCAGCAAGTCGAGGCCTACTTCAACCGAGAGTCTGGCACCGTGACGCCAACAGTGAACGAAGCAAGAAGCTTTCCCACAGTGCAAAATGCTAAGCTTGGTGCAAAGCAAGTGAGGGGTAAGGGGGAGAACCGAACTTCATGAGCGGGCGTCAACGAAGAACGAGAACGAGAACCCCAAGGAGGCGAGGCCGTGAGGCCACAGGAGAGGAGGGGAGATGGCTTAACGTCAACCCCTAGGCAGTAGCCATGGTGGGAGAAGAGAGGTTGGTGGTGGAAAGTGACGATAATTTCCCGTGGTGTTGAGATTTCAATCGCCGGAGGTGGAGGAGAGATGGTTCGTGCCCCCGGAGGCGGTCACCCTCACACCCCTTAGATATCCTGCGAACAGCTTCTGGTCGGTTCGACGCCCACAACTCATGTGGTGTTGTGGGAGCGTTCCTATGGATCTCACTTTACTAGGAAGCACACAACTACACAGCCGTAAACTGCTGTCGCGCCGTACCAACGATGGGGCCGCAGGGGGTGTTAGGAATATCCCCTGAAGGTTACAGGAGGTTCGGACCACTCCTGCTCTGTCAGTAGCCCGTTTTGTGCCCTACGAAGCCGCCCTATGAACATCTAAGAGCCTCACTATAGTGGGATAACTTCCCCCTAAGTGCGCAGATGACTTTGTCCGTGAAGGTAGGGTAACTGGGGTACCTCAGTAGGGTAACTGGGTCCCTAAGGTAGGGTAATTATGTTTCCAAGGTAGGGTAACTTCACCCTGGTATGCCTTTATTCCCTTCGGGAGTCTGTGCAACCACATATAATGTTACCCTGGAGACCCGTGCAACGTTTACTATGTTGCCTTAACTTTGCGCGAACATGTCCTCCAAAGGTTACCCTGCCTAGCATGGTAACTTTGGCCTACCTAGGTTACCCTGACTAACCCGATGTCACCAAGTCACTTTGTAGACACTTGTACCAACTCATGTCTACTGTTAGTATACTAAGTATACTGGTCTATCCTCAATCTGGTTACCTCTTGGTATACCATATGGGCTTGAGTTCAGTACAGTGCAGCTACCTATCTATAGGGTCGTTACACCACTCCCCTCTTCTCTAGATCTGTCAGCAGATCTTAGTGTCGTCTTTTCTTTCCACGCATAGGTGCATCAATAACCTTATGGTTTTTAGGTTTTGATGGGTACCTGTCATGGAAGTTTACTAAGGCCTGCATAGCAGTACCTTCTAACATTTCGAATGGTTCCCAGTAATTTTCCTCTGGTCCATACACTTCCCCAGGAACTAAATATTGCACAAAGCGGTGAGGAAACCTTGACGTAGGATTTCCATACCACCGACTGTCTACCACCTCCGCGACAACATAACTGCGCTCAGTATCTACAATGTCTGGTGCCGGTATCGCCAAATGAGGTCTTCCTATAGGATCCTCACGGTAAGGCTCCAACAACCAGACATTAAACACCGGATGGATTGTCCATCGGGCAGGCAATTCTAACTCATAGGCTCTGGATCCAATTTTCCGCTTGACCACAAATGGTCCAAACATTTTATGGTCCAGCTTTTCCATAGGCCTCTTTGTGCGAATGTTTTTTCTGTTCAACATTACGCAGTCTGCTTTCTTTGCCCTGCCCTGGCTGACATGCTCTAGTGTGACATATTCAGGAGAAGGCTGTCTTTTTTGCTCATGCCATTTCCTTTGTCTTTCTTGTGCCCGTTGTAATGTCTCTCGAATTTCTTGCAATCTCCCTTCCCAATCCTTCACTACGATCTCACTGTCTGAGTGTATTCCTTGATTATCTGACACCATCCCCGACCATTGTGTCTGAGGAGCGAATCCGTAATTAATTTCAAAAGGACTAGCCTTAGCGGATTCTGATAGCGAAATGTTCTAGGGGTGCTGCACAAAAGGGAGTAGCGACACCCAATCATCCTGCTGATACAAACAGTAACTGCGTAAGTACTGTTCTAGTGTCTGGTTGATCCGTTCAGTTTGCCCATCGGTTTCGGGATGGAACGCGGTGGATACATTCAACTTGACTTGCAAGAGTTGCATTAGGCTCATCCAGAACTTGGATGTAAACCGGGTATCCCTGTTAGAGATTATTGTTTCTGGGAGCCCATGAAGGCGCCAGATTTCCTTCAGAAAGATTAGAGCCAGTTCCTTGATGTGCTCTTCTGTCTTGAGTGGGATAAAATGTGCCATCTTTGAGAACCTGTCCACGATGACCCATATTTTCGTATACCCTTCTGATTTGGGTAGCCCCACAATGAAGTCCATGGATATGGAGGTCCATGGTCTCATAGGAACATCTAGAGGCTCCAATAGCCCATACTTCTTGTGCCGGATGCCCTTGTTATGTTGACATATTTCGCATGAGCGAACCTATTCTGTGATCTGTTCATCCATCTTTGGCCAGTAGAAGTTTGCCCTAACCCTACCAATTGTCTTGTAGGTTCCGAAGTGTCCAGCCATGGGTGAATCTTGTTCAGCATCCATGATTATTCGCTTCAAGGCCTTGTCCTTGGGGATTTACCACCTGTTTTTATAACAGAGTAAATCCTTTATGATACTTAGACTTGTATCAACATTCTTCACGCCCTTGAGTACCGACTTTAACGTATCCCAGTAGCTTGGGTCTTGGTTAGCTGCTTTGAGTAAAGCTGTCCTAAACGCGGATTGCAGCCGAAACCCTTGGCAGGACTGCAACACTTGTGGTCGCAAGATGTCCCGCTCCTGACCAACATACTGATGCGGACTGAAAAAAGTGTAAGGATCAGAATTACTCCCCCCTTCAGGGCGGTAGTCCCTACACCTAGACAATGCATCGGCCTTTTCATTTAGCCTTCTCTCACGGTAAACAACCTTGAAATGAAACTATTGTAGGAATTCAGCCCAGCGGTGCTGTCTTCTGTTGAGAATCTTGGTAGTATTAAAGCACTCCAAATTCTTATGATCAGTATAAACAGTTATCTTTTCTTCAACGGATCTCAACATGTATTCCCATTCGCAAAATGCAGCGACTATAGTTGTCATTTCCTTATCGTGAACATCATAGTTTACTTCAGTGGGGGCGAACTTTCGGCTATGAAAGGCTACTAGGTGCCATCGCTCATCTTCACATAGCTGCGATAGAACAGCTCCCAGGGCAAAGTTACTAGCATCGGTTTCCAACTTCGTTGGGCGAGTTTCATCAAAGTGAGTCAATAATGAACCTGTTGTGAAAGCTCTCTTGAGCTCATCAAATGCCGCTTGACAAGCATTGGTCCAATTCCACTTGATGCCCTTCTTTGTTAGGTCGGTTAAAGATTTTGCTATCTTACTAAATCCCTTAATAAACCGAGGGTAAAAATTGGCAAAGCCCATAAAGCTTTGCACATCAACGACCTTTTGTGGCGGTAACCACGCCGTAAGCTCCTCAACCTTCTTGGTTGTCATTGATATTCCATGGTCAGAGATCGTGTATCCAAGGAATTCTACTTCTCTCGCATGGAAGGTTGACTTTTGTATGCTGACACATAGGCCTGCCTTCCGCAGCCTGTCCATTACTTTCCTTACCATAGTAACATGTTCTTCTATGGTCTCAGAATAGATTAGGATGTCATCCATATAGGCGATAACCCCTACATCTAACAGGTCACGGAAAACATCATTGATCATTTCTTGGAAAGTTGATGGCGCGTTACAAAGTTCAAAAGGTATGACAGTATATTCGTATAAGCCATACCGACTTTTAAAAGCCGTCTTGTATTATTCTCCTTCCGCCATGCGGATGAGGTAATAGCCATTCTTCAGGTCCAGTTTGGTGAACACTGTGGCTTTCCCGAGCCTACTACGTAGCTCGTTCATCAAGGGTAATGGATACTTATTCTTAATAGTAATCTTATTTAACCCTCAATAATCAATACATAACCGAAGTGTTCCATCAGGCTTCGGTACGAACAGGATGGGAGCACCTATCGGGGAGGATGACCTCCGGATCTTGCTGGACTGTTTCATCTCATTGATATACTCCTTTAATACCGGTAGCTCCTGAACGGTGAGCGGGTATATGTGGTTTTTGGGCAAGTCAGAGCCCGAGAGCAAGTCAATGAGGTGGTCATACTTGGTATGCTTCAGCAAGACGTTGATATTTTCTTCGCTGAATATATCAGCGTAATCCTGGTATTCTGGCAGCAGCTTAAGACTTATGTCTTCTCCATCTTCACCAGTCCAAAGGCGTATTCCACATACAAACATGTTGTTGGGATCCTCGGCTAAGGGTTCCTCGCAGGTAATAAACTCTATGGGACTCTTGCTTTGGAGACAATGGGTGTTATAATAGTCTGAGAGCCACTTCAGACCTCCCCTTTCCCAGTTGATATCTGGGTTGTGGTCCTTCAACCACGCCATCGGCAGATAACCGTCCAGGTGCTCTGAAGGCATATCGGCAAGCTCAAATCTCATCTTATTGGTATGGTCTCCTATTGACATATCAACTGTCTTCGTATAGTGGAGACTTGAACCAGGGATGTGATTCCCGCTTGCATCAGAAATGGGTGTCGGAGTCTCTCAACGTATACATGGTCGCTGGGCATTGCAAATCCAAGCGCTACTTAATACGACACCCGTAGCGCCACTATCCAACAATAATAGAGCCTCTTCACTCAGTTTCTTCCCCTTGTGGCTCCACTCGAGCCTTACATTCACATGTATAGATCTAGTGGGTGGCGGAGGGCCTGCAAGCCTCAACCGCTTAGCGGGTCTCTCGTCTCTAAACATTGTTGGTTAGTATCAGGTATGTGGTGGTGTTTTCTAGGGATTACTGCTCAATATCTCTTGCCTTCCGAAACAAGAGCGGCCATAGCGGGTCGTGAGTAGTTATCAAATGGGTACAATTACGGTGTTTCAAATAGCTTGGGGGTTTACTATCACGCCAGCATGATTTCGGGTCCTTAACCCTCCTCAGGTAAACTTGCAGAATAACTTCAATTGCTATGCCAAGTCCAGCTTGACGGAATCAAAACGATAACCCTTATAACTCGAAACCTAAACCCAACACCATTTCCTTCCTTATGAAAATAAAGCAAACTTTCGCAAAATTAGATAAGAAATGAAATTAACATAAACACGAAAGAAAGAGCAGTAATTATCTCCAAAACCTCCGAAACAAAACCAATCCACGCCGTCATTCTTGTAGTCCATGTTGGTTTCAGCTTGTAGGTTCTTTGGGGGAGGAACATCTGGTCCACATCTTCCATCTCCGTTCTTCGTGCCATCTGGGCTTGGACCCGGAGTCAGTGTTTTTCTAAAACCAGAAGGTAGAGGCGGAACTTACCTAGTTCGCCGCATCGGTATCCACTTCTAGTATTTGCGGAGCCGATCGGCGAATCTCTGCCTCTACTCTTTTCACAGGAGGTGGAGGAGCCTCAATGCGTCTTGCTTTCGGGATTGAAGCACGGTCCTGGTATCCTGCCTCATTAACGGTCTCCTTACGATTAAGCTTGGCCGAGGCGACAACGGAAGTGGCAGCAGGACATTTGCGCCCAATGTGATTCGGATCTCCACTGCGAGAGCATTGGTTCAACCGTTTGCGACGATCGATCAGAGTTTGCGCTATATCTTTGTGCGCTTTTGCATGCTCTGATTCTGGCGGTCGGAAAGACCGCAGCGCTGGGTTGGTAGGTTTGGGATTGCGAGGGCCCAAACCCTTTCTCTTGTTTCTCTATTTCTTAGTGAAGGTATGCCTATCGTCGCTTCTGTCACGATAAGAGGAGACTTTTGCTCTGACAACAGTACGGTTGAAAGAAGCAACATCTTCTAGCTGGTGACTTGTGTTTCGCTGAAGGTTTAGGTAGTCAACATAGTCTTCGGGGTGTAGAGTCTTCATAGCCCACCCATTACGGAGATCAGTTGTCATCCGCACGCGAGCCTTATCCTTCACATAGTCCCCACAATATTTCAACTCAGGTGCCAGCCGGATTAGTTCATCTACGAACAGATCAATCTTTCCTGCCTGCATAGATAAACCATTCCATTCGCGAAGAGCACGATCTCGGTCCGAGTGCCCGCGAAAACTGGATACCAAATGCTTGCGAAGGCCTTCCCATCTTTGAAGAACATTATTTGGGTCAAACGGCCTCTTGTCACGGATGGCTGCATCCTCATTGATATAGACATGGATGCTATGGTACCATTTTTTGCCCGGCACGAAGGAGGGGAATGACAAGGCTAATTTTATCCATATCATCCACGAGGGATTCTCTGAAATAGTTTAGCTTGATCTCGACATCTTGTATGAAACGTTGGGTGTCTTTAGGGCCACCATCGAAAGTGTCTACGCCAAGTCGCTAGGGCTTCTTGGGCTTGTGAGCAGATCCCTTGCTATTCCGTTGCCTCTTGCGAAGCTTCAGAACTTGTCTTAATTGTTTATCATACTTCGCCTTCCTTGCCTCATCCCAGTGGTCCTCACGACTACCAAGGATTTTGCGTGGATCGAAAGGGGGGGAGTGGGTGTTGTCACTATCGGAAGAGGGGTCGGAATCACCTGTGTCTCCTCCACCAGCAACATTACCACCTGTTGGCGGAATTCTACTCCTGTCTTCTCTGTTACCTTCTGTATTTCTACCTCGGGTAGACCTAGGTCTATCATACCCACTAAACCTCGAACCTTCCTTACTATCTTCATCCATTCTATCGGAACGGGGTATTGACATAGTGGAAGATATAGGAGGTCGGTTCGTGGTATTCTGTGAGTGTGGCAATTTCTTATTGAAATCCCAACAATCGTCCAACGTTATATGCATTGATGCATCACAATAGGGGCCATGGATTTTTTTCAACTTCGAAGGTCGTGACTCAGGACTTGGGGGAAGTACAATAGGTTCACCCTCGCTTCATAGACAAGGTACCCGATCAGTCCAAGTGAGTTCACTTCCTTCTCACTCGATCCTACAACTAGCAGAACAAGAAGCCGTAGCCAACTACGCTGCTGGCCCCGGAAATCCGCCCCATCCCGCATTACCCGAGGGTTTTGCCGGAGCTGCAGGCACTGTTTCCGGAGGACAGGCCCTTGGGTTGTAAGGTGTCGCTGGCAAAGGAGTTGACGCAGCGACATCATAGGGACGTTCGTCTTCTACTACAATCAGAGGGGTTCTTGGTTCGACTACCGGGAGGGCAGCCACCAGGGGATTGGTAGTAGGGGTTGCTGGTTGAGGTAAAAAACGACCAGAACCAGCGCCGGTCCTCCGTTTTTTGCTAACTTTTCGTCTCACTCGCCCTTTGCCCAGACCACTAACAGCTGCTGGGGTTTGGCCTCTCGAACTGAGGGCTTCAGCGATCGCGGTTTCAAACCGGGACAGCCATGATGCTGTGAGTGCCAGCTGCTGTTGCAGCTCCCTAAACTGCTGCTGTTGGGCATCTAGCTGTATTTGCTGTCGCATGTTTTGCGATGCAAGCTCGGTTAGAAAGGACTCATATCTTTCCTCAACCATATACTTTGCCAGTTCACCAGCATAATGAACAGGGGGTCCTTGCACCAAAGGCAGTGGGGGAGCAGCTCTCATTACTACATCATCATTTTCGAGGTCAATGTCATAGTTGTTCGAGGGCTGCTACTCTTCCCTTAAGGATCTGCACCGACATGGCTTGCTAACGGAACGCCTTCTGCTGATCCCGCATCCATTCATTCTCACTTTTGACCATTTCCGCTTAGAACATTAACTGTTTCTCTTCGACGAAATTCTCAAGCTGGCCTTGGGCCTCTTGGAATAGCTTGCCCACTTCCTTCAGAACATAGGGCTCGAATATATCGCAGACGAAGGACTGAAACGTGACATTGTTCCTGTTCTGTTCCGGCACTCTCTGCCTGACAGTGTTATCTCGGGTCAGGGTAGCTAAGAGACCACACGGGTCCATGATAACGATCTCCACTAGCTCCGCTTCAATAGGAGTGGGCTCGTATTCCAACAAACCTGCAACCCGTGTACATCCCAATCTCATCAAAGCTACACGAGCATTGAACATGGAGAGGTCTTAGAACACTTGTGCGGAGGTTTGATTGGAACCGGAACAGCGCATAACCACTGAGGTAGACATTGTTCTTTCCACCCGATGCTTCTTGTACCAGACAAGCGACTCGTATTCAATCAATGTCAACAGTAGGCGTCTGCAATCAACAATTCTCAGACAAGAGTTAAGCGAGTGCACTTAACGATATACTGTAACAGGGG
>Ga0307510_10008287_pt1 | contig 12389 bp, 19 predicted proteins | sample 12_EM_MG_FD_207224 | JGI IMG/M metagenome (GOLD analysis project Ga0307510, IMG submission 207224) | Populus trichocarpa ectomycorrhiza microbial communities from riparian zone in the Pacific Northwest, United States - 12_EM | ecosystem: Host-associated > Plants > Roots > Unclassified | place...
TCAGCTCGAGCCATAGGAATGATATCGCGCTCAAACGAGCGTTCGAGCACGCTCCATCTCCCCTGATAGATTGAGAACGGAGTCTTTCCGTGGTCCTTCGCGTATTGATTCGCCTTTGGCACGATCCAAGCTGGTGCATCAGAGATTCCCTGTCACGTTGTTGTGAGTGAGATCGCGGCGAACGAGAGCGCGTTACAACAGCGTACCAAATAGAGTACTTTTCCTTGCACGACGAGGTTATGGAGTGCGTTCATAATCTCTTCGACAGAGGTGGTCCAATCCCACCAATGAACATACAAGATGTCGATGTACGACGTGCGCAATTTCTTCAGGGATGCCTCGACAGCAACGCGGAGACACTTTGCGTGGTTTCCAGAGTAGTTCACCTTGTGAGTGATATCATCCTGGCCTCGCTTGAAGTTGGTTGAATACTGGCGATGATATTAGTACGCTTGCGGGCGTTCAACACAAAGAGAGTCTGGACTTGCCTTGGTTGCAATCACGAGTTGGTCTCGGATGCCTCGTTCCTCTGCCCACTCTCCGATGAATTGTTCAGATGTTTCGTCCTGGCTAGAGGCGAATGTCAGTTGAAAAGTAGGACGTCACTACTGAAGGCGTACTAATTGCACGCAGTGTCGATGAAGTTTCCCTTTTAAGCTGTGCTTGAGTTGAAGTAAACACCAAGTAATGCAAGATTGACCTACACCGAGGTCGAAATAGCCGTCAAGTAGCTCGAACGAGCTCTCCTTATCCATGGAGCCCATGCCAAGGTCGCTCCATTTGTCTCCAATGCTCATCGCCCCGAGCTGGATTGGTGAGACACGCACACCCGCAAGGGGTGACAATGTGCGATAGCGAGCAAGCCTAGAGACGGGAGTTAAGTCACCTGCCCAATGTGACATCATGATGACGACGAGAAGTGTGAGTAAGGTTGTTGGTAGTAGATTGAGTGTGTTGACGGATGGTATCGTCTACTGCTCTGTCGACGTGCTTTTTGTACTCAAGCTCAAGATCCTCGATAGGGGTCAATAGATGAATAGATGCGTCCGTCGATCGGCGTAATGTGGGTCGTAACGATAACGAGAAAGAGCCGTCTTCTGCTGACTGACACAGCGCTTACGAGTACTCTGCTGTAGTCAGCTAGCTAGCCAAGAGTGCCGTACCATTGCGTTACTGAATTTGCCAAGAATTTGCCAATGTATCCACTTTTGTCAACTCTGTGAAGTGGATCATCGAATATATAGCCTGTGTGGCACGTGATGATCCATCAACGTGGGGCGTGACGCCGCGACCCACATCCCTCTCCGTCAAATCGCAAAAGCGTACAAGTCCACATCTCTGTTCTACTTTACGCATACCTTCGAATTCGAGCCATTGGAAGTACCCACATCGCTCCAGAAGGATGTGCCGGACAACAGAGAGCATGTGAGGAAACTGGATGAAAGACAGCTGTTATTCGTGGCTCAAATTTCAGTCGAGTCTCGACGCTGCGCCAATCTGGGTCCGTGTCGGGCTCTGTATAGCGCGTACACTGCGCGTACTTGAATATAATGCGATTTTTCGAGAATATACGTCACGCATTTAACTGCATCATTTTTTCGTGACGAACCCTTACAAAGATGTGTTCATGCTTGAATCAGGCGGGTAGTCTCAGGAAATGGTAGTTCATCAGACCAGCAAAACGGGGTACGTACTGACAGTACTGTATGCAAGGGACAGGCATGTGCGAAAACAAATTTGAAAAAAAAACTCACTTACGGGAGACTCTTCACATCATCAGGCGGAACAAAATCTACTATGCTAGGCAATGTAATTTCCAGATTAGTTTGGGTCTCGTCACGCGATTATTATAATCAGCAAAATTCAAAATTCCACTGAACGAATGTCGTGGCACTGATCAAAGGTCATCAACGCTGATAAGCTGTCCCGGGACACTTCCATCGGTCGAAGGACCTTCGAACTAGTGTCGGTGAAGGCAGTAGGATGTGAACTCGATTACATGAATACTCAGGTGTATGGTATGAGGCGGAGATAATTAAATGATACTCTACTACATACGCAACGCTTGCTCCTTTAGCAGTATTTTCCGGTGTTCTATCGTGATCCGTACATCTACCCAACCAGTGGTGTGAGTTCCTTCCACAGATGACCGATGACAACCAAAAACCCGGCCGCGGACATAGCAGTAGTAGATCGGATCCATTGCACATACATCGATATGGCCATCACGGTCGCCACGCACTCCGTCCATCACGCAAGTTCCTCCATCGCGGTCGCGTACGTCTCGCTCTGATTCAGAGAACGCTCATACCGTCGACGAGACTCGTGCAGCGCGAACGACGATGCCGCTAGCGCAAAGAGCAAGAGTAGGTCGTCCAACGGTAGCGCCTCGGTCTGAAAGACCGCTTGCATGAAGGGGACGTAGACCAGCCCGAGCTGCGACATGAACGAGACCGCGACGGTGATCAACAACATTCGGTTTTGTGTGATCCCGCAGCCGAGTCCACGGTTCTGAACTGCCGAGACGAGGTCGAGGAATACGAAACAGGAGAACGTCTGCGCATAAGGGTAAAATAGGTCTATGATCACTGCGGAATAGGTCACTGATAGGAAAATGCGCACCATAGTTTGATCGCGGCGTGACATGTTGTGATCATCCGAGAGTGCAAAGTAGTAAATGAAAAGGGTCCCGGCGACGATTACAGCCGCAGAAAATATGACGCGCATGAGGATTCGTCGGTTGATAATAGGCTCATCCTTCTTCCGCGGCGGCTTGCGCATCACAGCATGATCGACAGGGTCAACGCCAAGCGATTGGCTGGGAGGACCTGACGAGAGTAAAAATTATGAGACCAGGGACGACTAAGGCAACGGCGAGTGCAGTTGCCAGCGCGGAAGGGGACGCACCGTCCATAAGAATGTTGATGAATAGTATTTGCATAGCGTTGAGCGGATTTGTTAGCCCGAATAATGTACTCAGGGTGATCAATGTGAGCGCCGCGGCAGCCGTGCTGAGCTGGAAGGAAAGGAAGTTCTGGATGTTGTGGAATATCGACTTGCCTATAACATCAAGGACCCAAGATCAATTAACAAAGCATCGTCCATGATAAAAAAAAAACAGGAAAGCGACGCACCCTCTTCCACGGCGGGCAAGATTGTGCTGAAGTTATCGTCGACGAGGATGACATCAGCAGCTTCTTTCGCGACATCCGTCCCGCTTTTGCCCATCGACACGCCAATATCCGCCATCTTTAGCGCTGGCGCATCATTCACTGCATAGCAAATCGCAAAACATGAACAAATAGCTCCGAATCGAGACGATAAAACAACTCACCGCCGTCGCCCGTCATGGCCACGACCGCGCCGCGCGCCTGAAACGCCTCGACGATGGCCATCTTGTGCCTCGGACTCACGCGCGCAAATACGCTCACGCTGCCCACGCGCTCGCTCAGCTGGGACGCATTCATGCGGTCGAGCGCGGCACCCGTCAGGCACGCGTTCGGATTCGTCGCGCCGCGTAGCCCCAGCGACTTGGCAATCGACAACGCCGTCTCCTCCGCATCACCCGTGATCATGACGACCTGCACGCCACTACCCTGCAGGAGAGAAATGGAGTCCGCGACGCCCTTTCGCGGTGGGTCGTACATCGCGACAAATCCCGCGAAAACGAGGGGCGCCGATTTCTCCTTTTCCGTGTGGTCAATGGCATTGTTGGACGAAGGCGTCGATGGTCGGGAAGGTAAGATTCCTTCAGCACTGGAGTATGCCATCGCAATAACTCGCAATCCGCGCGTCGCAACGGCTTGCGCTTTGGCGGCGATCCCGGAGCGCACTTTGGGGTCAAGGGGAGGCGTTGACCCCTCTGCGACGTGGTAGAACTTGCATCGCGAGAGAAGTGCATCGATGCTACCTTTGACGTAGTATACAAGGTGCGAGTTGCCGTTGCCGGTGCTTGTCGGGCTCAAGGTAGTATGCGTTCCTGAGACAGCCATGCTCTTCATGTCTGAGCTAAAGGGGCGTTCAAATACGCGCTTGAAGGTCTATGAGGAGATTCAGTAAGGGTGTGGCTAGTGGAGTTGATAGGCTGCATACATGCCGCGGATCGGGGAGACCGAACACTGAGAGAGCATTGAGTAGGGCAACATCCGTTGCGTGTCCAATATATTCGCCATTCTCGTTACGGACGATACTAGCATCGTTACACAAAGCGCCAACTTCGAGGGCTTTGCGTAGCGCAGGCGAGACGTGCGCCGGAGGAGTGGGTGCCGCAGGGTCAAGGCATACGAGCTCGTCCACCGTGTATAGCTCGGTGACGGTTTGCTCATTTCGTGTAAGCGTGCCTGAATCAATCAGCTTAGCGTGATGAAAGAAGAATGGGAGTAGGAGGAGCGGACCTGTTTTGTCGGAGCAGATCACAGACACGGAACCAAGAGCCTCGACCGAATGAAGTTTCTTGACGATCGCCTTGCGCTTTGCCATGCGCAGCACGCCAAGTGCTAGCGTTACCGTGGTCACGATCGGTAGGCCTTCGGGGATGGCCGCCACAGCCAATGATACTAGCCACCGGGCATACATTGTAGGTTTTTATCGTCCGAGAGCACAGCTATAACGCGCACCTCCGATAGTGAACATTTCGAGCCACGACCGGTGTTGGAAGACACCAATAAGGCATATAACGCCGATGATTCCAAAGGAGAGTATGGAGAGCTTTTTTGCCAGCTCGTCCATGCTGTTTTGGAGCGGGGTCCTCCGCTCCTCGACATCCTGCATCATACTAAAGATGACACCAAACTCCGTCTGGGATCCGGTGGCGATGGCGACACCCGAGCCACGACCTGCACGTGGTTTATCATCAATAAGTTGCCAACAGAAGCGTCATAGCACGCACCATTCCGAACCAGTGTACCCATATATGCGATGCATGCTCTCTCGGCCATCTCAGTTCCCTCGGCACATACTGCTACATCCTTCCTCCGTGCCGTGGTTTCACCGGTCAGGCTACTCTCGTCGATCTCTAGGTCGGCAGCGGCGAGGATACGCAGATCAGCCGGGATGCGATCACCAGTGGTGAAAGTGACAAGGTCACCCGGGACAACTTCATTCGCAAGGAGGTGTATTTGTTTGCCATCGCGGATGATGTGACAGTGGTGGGGAACGAGCTTGTTGAGTGCCTCAAGTGATTGTTCTGAGCGTCGTTCCTGCACAAAGCCGACTATGGTGGGACAAGTTCTCATTTGAGGTGCTTATAAGGGGGTCGGACTACGCACCTGTTAGGACAATGACGATGGCAATACTAATACTGACGGCATCGTCGACGTTACCCATGATGGCGCTGACGACGGCACTTCCGCACAAAAGGAGGATAAGCGGACTCTCATAAAATGATTTGGCAAATTTGAGGAGGGCAGGTTCTGGAGCTGACACTGAGAATTCATTGTAGCCATAACTTTCGCGAAGGGAGGGGATGATAGACGCGGTCAAGCCATGAGTAGAGGAGGTCCCGAACTTGGCGACGACGTCCTACCATGTACTCTTCGTTTAGGAAGGAACTGTGGTGACGGAACAGGAAAGGAGCGCACCTCTGCATCATAGCTTGAGTACTTGGCCGACGGCGTCTGATCCACCTTGGGAGCTAGTTCGTATCCATTTTCTTCTGGGGTGCCTCCAGATTGCACACCTTTGGCGAAACCAACTAACCTGTCCCAGATACCAGATGGGCCTTCTTCTGCTACAGCGGAACGAATGCTCTCAAAGGCGGGGAAGCCGGCGCCATGCGAGTTCACGGCACCGCCGCCGTGTCGCCGAAAGGAGGTGCTGGACCCAAAGTGTCGCTGGGCATCGGGAGTAGGTTGTATGTCGTGTTCATCTTCGGGACGCGAAGAGAAAAACGCGGATGATGGCGGAGAGTCCGCGCGTGGTGGGTACTGCGGCGGGCGGCGAGCGTAAGAAGAAGTGGCTGACGTGGGGCTGTAAGGAGAAGCGGTTGAGAAGGATACATTTTGGTTGTTACTTGGCATTGAGGATTTCGTCGCGCTACGAAGGCGCTAGCCTGTTAGGAAGGTGGCCCGGAATGAGGATAACGGATGGTGAATTCAAAGGTTGGAAGCCGTACTATTGCTGCACAAAAGTGGGCGGAGTATCGACTGCGGGCAAAGGAAGAATACAAGACTTGCGTCGCACACTGGCGCTCACTAGGATAGCAAATGGAGGGGGGAGGGGAATGATCACTGACACCCGTTAGTTGTGTCGTGTCAATTATTGCAAAAGCGGACCGCGGGCGCGGAGCACAGCCTTGTTGCAACCATCATTCATTTCAGAGGTCGTCGAGTCGCGGACTCGATCGAGTCTCTCAGTCTTTCAAGAGGACTGCTCTGTCTGGCCCCGACTTCTTTAAGTACTGTTATCCCGTCGAGTTTAACGAGCTGATCACCATAAATTAACCCGCCATACTGAAGCCCCCTTTCCACAATTCGTATGGCGTACGCTTGAACGCTCGTCTCGTATCAAAGTAGATTGTAACACAACGACGGCACATTTTGCTGTAGAGGATATCGACCCACTTCGTAAAGATACATACAAAGACAAGCTACAAACATGTAAATCTCATAAGTTACTCTGTAGTGCTAGGGTTCTGTACCCTGAGGCGCACACTGATGGACTCGAAAAAAAAAAAAAAAGTGTCACGTGAACGTGTGAACGCCCCCACGTGGCCGGCCCCTACTTTCTCGATCCCCTCAGTCTCCCACTGGCAATTCTCTTTTGGTTCCCCCAGGTTCTATACAGTTTCCTATCTGTGGCCGCTCTATTGCTCCTAATCTGACTCATGTTGAACTAGAGCTCGGAGTCTTCATTCCATTCGACCGATCTTATGGTCGGCGCCCTGTTAACTTTGATGCCCGTCGCACCACCGTGACTGAGGATCTGGGCTTCAGCGCTTCTGGGCCCGTCGACGGCAGGTTCCCCCTGCCGATTATAGGTGACGAAGCATCCAACCTCTTGGAAGTGGGAATCTTGATCGTTGCCGGATCTTACCACAACGACCCAGAGCATGATGGGCAGCGCGGTTTCCGCTGTTGTCAACTTGTCACAGCCGCCGCCGCCGCAGGTGTCACAGGAGTAAAGGCTGCCGCAGCAACCCGCTTTAGCTCTGAATTTCTTTCTATGGGTGCTGTTGCTGCTTCTGTAGTTGGTACCGGTTTGAACCTCACTCGCTCAAATGTGCAGCATCGCCACTTCAGCGGTGAACTTTTCATTGTAAACACCACCTTGCGCGTATTTCCCTCTCCTCACTATCAGACTCCTGTTGAATCTCGCAATCGAATCATGATACCGGTCATTTCCTCCTATTTGGATAGTTCTGATGCCTTGGAAAACCCGAGACCCTTTTCATATCTTCATCTCTGGCGCTCCCCACCTCCTCAGATCCTCACCGTACGGGGTATACTTTCAGTCGGATGAACGCGGAGAAAGGACCGTCTCCGAGGTCAAGGACACACAATCGAAGACAGACTACACTCGGACAAACAGCGCACTACCATACAAATTGTGGCGCAGCTCAGTTCACTTTCGCTCGATCCACAGCTCCTTCTGGATCGACTTCACGTCGTCTGTCCTGTTAAAGTCGTCAGTCGCCAGTGGGACACCCCAACGGCTATGGGGTCTAGAGACTGGTGAATCACAGTCAATGGGGCCATCAGGGGTGTGGGCTGGTAGCTATGCTTCAAAAAATCTGTGGTCACAAGCAATGGGGTCCACCTGCATCATAGTCCTCCTATATCCTACTTCTTCGCACTACCTCACCTCCGCCCTCTCCCCTAGCTTAAGCACAACAGCCAGTTCCCAATCTTAACGTACCAGTGCGATCTTCACATCTTATGACGAAGCACAACGATATGGGCGTTTCCTTGCTTCGTCATCCGCATAGGCTTGCGGTGGCGTTGGGGTGCCTCATCCAATGACTTTGGTCAGACTGGAGAGAAGAGAGGACGGTGATGAGCGAGAGCAAGTGACGGTGATCTTAATGGGCATGAAGTTGGGTAGGAGGCAAGGTCAAAGGGAATTCATTCCGAGTTTATATTGGATCATGGGGGTGCTTAGGAGAGTTAGATGCAGCGAATATGAATTCCGAGAACGAAAGGAAAAGAATGACAATAAGAACGTTCGAGAAAAGACAACGGGCGATCTAATGCGTCTCGTTCCATGCCACCGCCAATGTAACGTAGACACGTGTCCACATGTGAGTTCAATGAAGGAAGCCTGAGGATAAAAGCAAAATAAAACCAAGGCCACATTCCCGAAGAACTCGAAAACGCGCGATGGAGTAACTTGAATATTGAGGCAGCGGGGATGTAAATGCAAAGGAGGAAAAATATTGGTCTAGGATTGCCTTCCTGGCCGAGGCCAGGCAAGAGTGATATACAGGTATGCTCTGCGTGAGACGAGTAGACAGAGAGAAAGAAAGGTGAGAGCTTGAAGGGAACAAAGAACAATGAAGAGGTGACGGTGAGAGGCGACGTTTGACGGTAATGGCTAAGTTATAATATGAAAGCTGCAGAATGGAGAGCAGATTCAGAACTAAAGGGAACAGGGTTTGATCACAGATGCTCGATTCCGAGACCACAGCGCGCCCCATCCTTACACCAACTGACACTAATGATACCAGCAGCATCACCTACCCTGAACCTACACTTGGGGAATGGACTGAATCCCCCAATGACCTACTAGTATCAAGAGCGGACGGGGCACCAGCCACGACAACTGCCACATCGCTCATATCTACACCTGCCGCGATTGCATCTTTACGAGCTGCCGCTGCCGCCGCATCGGCACGGGCCACAGCTACAGCTGCATGGGCCCGAGCCGCAGTGACAGGTACATCGGCGCGAGTCACCTCTGCAGCTGCAGCGGTACGAGTTGCAGCGACAGCAGCATATGCTCGAACCAGTGCCTCAGCTGCCTCAGCACGAGCGGTTGCGGCGGCGGTATCTGCACCATCCGCAGCCGCACCGTTGGTTGTTATACGTGTACCAGCCACAGCTCCAACAGCGACTCCTGCGCCAAATGCCTTGGCAGCGGCGCTCATCGCTATGGCCTTGGCTATCGCGAGCCCTGTGACGAAGGATTAAAGCAGAGGGAAATTAGGTGCTAGATCGTTGGTGAATCCGCGGACGAGAACCCACCAGTTGCATACCCGCCAGCACCGAGGCCAAACAAGCCCAGTAAAAGAGGGACCGGCATGGTTTTAAGCGCTGTGCAAGTGGAATTAGGCTATGCTAGCTGCAAGAAAGCTTTGAACATGGGCTTGAACCACAAATTGTAAGCGCCAACGTAGCACCATTCGATTACTCACAGTTTATTGGGGTCCACGAGAGATATGCCCAGTGGAGGGGATGTAGAACACTGGATGACTGCGAGAAGGTGTTCAAGTAAAAGGGACAAAAGACGTGAGGAAAGCCTGGTTGAGGGTGGTTAGGAGAGAGGAATGCCTCGTGTTTCACACCTGGTCAAGGGCACGCTCAAATGTCGTTCTCACAAGAAGCTGTCTTCTAGCGTGGCATGCCAGTGGCTTAATGGCCTATTGGTCTATTGAGGGAATATCGGAAGAAAAAGGAAGCCCATCACAGTTCAGGAGAACAGTTACAAGGCCGCATTAACAAAGTCTTACCTTGAGGAGTGATGAGAATTACAAAATACGACACAGTACGAATCAAGGCATTCTACACCTTGAAGTGCCAGGGGCGGGGAGGACGCGAACCGATGCGACGGACAGGTTGGGATTTGCTCATCGCGGTGAAGCAATGCTTTCAAGTTTTCTATGACCCATGTGTGTGCCTTGGTGTGTGCAATGAGTCGTCAGGAAAACCCTGTGTTTAGTTTTTTTGTACAAAGGTATCCCTCGTACATTTCTATGCTTTTTCATACTTTTTGGCTACTTTTTGTGTGCCCGACTACAGTAATGGCGAAGCCGAACCAACTGTTTTTGAAATGAAGCAGCCTCGCTCCCCTAATCAATTGGTGCCTTTTCAATGACATTTCCATTTGAATTAAGGTACTTTTATTTTCTTCAGGTGGTCTACTTTTGCGGTCAGCTGGCCAAGCACTCTGGAAAGTAGGGGAGACAGCTTTTTTGTACTTTCCGAACGTTTTGCTAAAAAGGACAAAGAAGTACGAAAAGTAAATGCAGCGTTTTCCTGATGTAAATACTGTACAACAACCAAACAGGCCTCCGCGCGCATTGAATTGACGTGATCCGGCTGGCCAAGCCGTTGCGTTCGAAATTCGTTCTCTCATCCGCTGTCACGGCGAATCGCCAATTGAGTTTTCTCGATCTCTCATGGGCCACCACCTGGTGACTTTCTTCAAGAGCTTTCGTCACTAATTCAAGAGGTGAACTACGGCCATTGCCCCCTGTACTTAAGCCAACCCGAGATGCTCACGTGGTGTTTTACGTGAAGAGTGTGCCTTGATGCAACCTCGAGGCCTAGCTCTCCTTTCAACCGACAAACTCCAGGTCATCCCAATTCCCCGTATTTTACCACTCCCCAAGCTCTTGACATTGATCCCGTCTGTAACTAGTGCCATATTTTCCAATCATGCTGGACTCAGGATGTGAGCTAACATGTCCAATCGACGTTCAAAATGTGTTGTGCTAAAGACCTTGTGGCACTCACTTAGATATGCTCCCTCTCGCCGTCGGAGTCGGCGCCGCGGCCGTTGGCGCTTTCTTGACACCTATCCTTGCCCCAGCAGGCCTAAGTATGCTTGGCTTTGGCGCTGCAGGTCCCGTCGCCGGTAAGTCAATACCAAGCCCCCCCACTCGTGATTCGTCGACCCACCAGATACGTAAAACCCGAACCCTTCCCGAAGAACTGACCAGAGCACTCTATCAGGGACGGCGGCAGCTGGAATACAAGCTGGAATCGGGAATGTCGTCGCTGGGAGCTTGTTCGCAACGGCCCAGAGCATTGCCATGGGTGGTGCGGTTCCCGTCGCTGTCACAGTCGCCGGCGCGGGTGCCACGGGCGTAACGGCTGCGGCTGCGGTCGGCTTTGGACCCAGCATTCTTTCTGTGGGTACAACTGCTGCCTCTGCCCTGGGTGCGGGTGTAGGTGTCGTTGCGAACATGACTCGCAAGGAGGGGTACTAGGAGGTGCCACCACTGTAACATGAGTCTAGAACCTGTCCTTCATTCGATGTTTTGATCTGTCCTCGCTGTCTAACTCTTTGTAGAACAATGACATTCAAAGTCACGGGTAATTCGTAGTGGCGTGTGTCAGGTCATTTAGCATTGCCGCCGTTAATCCGCGAGGGTTCTCAAATTGATTCGAGTCACGACGGAAGTGTAGTTACAATATCATTGATGTGATTCTCGCATCTGAAGGCATGTGAACGGATGCTTGGAAGATGGGGAGGCCAATCTTAATATATGGCGCATGTGTCTGCTTCACGTGAGCACAGCGCTTGAGATTTAAATACCCTTGACCACATGCTGAGCCCACGAGGCACTCCTCTTTCCCGCCACCGCCAACCAAGCTCTCCTCAAATATTTGGTCTCACTCACTTTAACATTCTCCTCGCTCTCTACCTCTACCATACTTGTAGTCCGACTTCTCCCTCTGGTCCTTTCCAATGAATTGTGAGTAATCAAATGGTGCCACATTGGCGCTCGCCCACTCTTGGAGAGTTCATACTCAATGCTTTCTTGTGCATAGGGCAACATGCTGCTATCGGCGTTGGTGCAACTGTCAGTGCCCTCGCCGTAGCCCCCGTACTCGGTGTCAGCCTGCCCTTGCTCGGATTCACCGCTACAGGGATCGCAGGTAGTAAGTTAATCTCCTTCGACCAAGTAGTAATACAGCGTCCAATCTCTTGCCATCCTAAGGCTCGACAGCAGCTATAATTCAGTCTTTCATCGGCAACGTCGGAGCCGGAAGCCTCTTCGCAACTTGCCAGACCATTGGCATGGGAGGTGCGGTCCCTGCCGTTTACACTGCTATCGGCGGAGGGATCGGCGCTGTAGCTACTGCGATTGGTGTGGGTACAGGCGCAGATGATGAAGACGGGGTGGCGGGTGCAGCTGATGCAGATCTCGTTGCGGCTTGGGCTCATGCGGAGGTACTTGCAGCTGCAGCTCTGATAGAAGCCGCAGCTGCGGCTCAGGAGGGAGACCAACTGTAAGAGCACAGGGGTAGCCGATGCTGCAGGCAGCGTCAACATCAGGGCCATCGTTGCAGTACGGACCCCGGCTTCTAAATTTGATTCACAGAGACTGCGATCGTCGTATGAGGATCGAGATTACCCAAGTTGTACTAATTCCCATTCATCATCGTCTTTCTTGCCTACTTCTTTGTATCAGATCCCAATGGGAAAATTGCATTCAAATGGTCCAC
>Ga0307510_10008288_pt1 | contig 12388 bp, 16 predicted proteins | sample 12_EM_MG_FD_207224 | JGI IMG/M metagenome (GOLD analysis project Ga0307510, IMG submission 207224) | Populus trichocarpa ectomycorrhiza microbial communities from riparian zone in the Pacific Northwest, United States - 12_EM | ecosystem: Host-associated > Plants > Roots > Unclassified | place...
CAACCATGGCTCCCCTCGCCAGAATCAGCAATGCTTTAGAGAATCACGCGACTGCAATTGCGCAAAGCCCTCACAAGGGGAGAAGGGAAGAGCCCCTATTCCTGCTCGACGCCGCTGGTCTTGACGAGCTGCGACCACTTCTTTTCATCCTTGTCGATGAAGTCGACATAGTCTTCCGGCGTGCCGGGCGTGATCTCGGTGCCGTCATTGCCCAGCTGCTTCTTCACCTCGTCAGATGCGAGCGCGTCGCGCAGCGCCTTGTTGAGCTTGTCGATGATCGGCCGCGGCGTGCCTGATGGCGCGACGAGGCCGTAATAGAGCGAAGCGTCGAAGCCGGACAGGCCCGCTTCAATCATCGTCGGCACGTCGGGCAACAGGCCCGAGCGGGTGATGCTGGTGACCGCAAGCGCGCGCAGCTTGCCGGCGGAGACGTTGGGATGCGAGGCCGGGATCGGCGCGAACGCCATCGGGATGTGGCCGCCGAGCAGATCGGTCAGCGCCGGGCCGGTTCCCTTGTAGGGAATGTGCACCAGCTTGATGCCGGCGGCGCGGGCGAAATATTCGCCGGTGATGTGGCTGGCGGTACCGGCGCCGGCCGAGCCGAAATTGACCTTGTCGGGATTGGCCTTCGCATAGGCGATCAGTTCGGCCACGCTTTTCGCGGGAAACGACGGATGTACCACCAGCGAATTCGGCGCGTTGCCGATCATGCCGATCGGCGCAAAATCCTTGCGTGGGTCATAGCCGGGGTTCTTGTAGAGCGAGGGGCCGATCGCCAGCGTCCCGGTGTAGCCGAGCAGCAGCGTGTAGCCATCGGGATCGCTTTTGGCGACCGCCTTGGTGCCGACCGTGCCGCCGGCGCCGGGGCGGTTGTCGACCACTACCTTCTCGCCGAGCACTTCGCTCATCTTGTCAGCAATGGCGCGGCCGACGATCGAGGTGCTGCCGCCGGGCGCGAACGGGATGACCAGCGTGATGGCGCGGGTAGGATAGTTTTGCGCTTGTGCTTGATCGACGGCGACGCTCACACCGAGCAGTGCGGCAACGACACAAAAGCTCTTGATCCACGTGGACATGATGAGCGCGCTCCCAGGACCGTTTTTATTGTTGGCGCGGCCATCGTCGCTGAAACGATCCGCATTCGCAAGTAGAACGCGAGCACGCGTGTTCGCTTCGCCATTGCGAGGAGCAAAGCGACGAAGCAATCCATACTTTCTTCGTGGTGACATGGATTGCTTCGCTTCGCTCGCAATGACGCCAGCTCCAGCCCTATTTCCACGCAAATACCGGCTGTTCCAGTTCCGCGACACGGGTGTTTCTTCCCGCCAGCAATTCGGCAAATTGATAGATCAGCGCCGCCGTCGGCGCGTGGATATGCTGACCGGCATGGCGGAAGCGGATCACGCGGCGCGTGCTTTCGGGGATGGTGGTGAAGCTGAAGGCGTCGTTTCGTTCGATATCGGCGAGCGCGACGCGATGCACCGAGGCGACTTCTGCCGGGCTAGGGACGAGTTCAGTGCTGGTACCCACCCAGACCACCACCGGCGTGATCAGATAGCCTGATCGGGTCGGGTAATCGTCGAGCAGGCCGAGCACATCGCCCTCGCTCAATGCGACGCCAAGCTCTTCATGCAGTTCACGCAGGGCGGCCTGCGCCTGCGTCTCGCCGTGGTCGCAGCGCCCGCCCGGCAGCGCCCATTGGGCGGCGTGCGAACGCAAGGTCGCGGCGCGGCGGGTCAAAAGAAACGTTGTGCCCCCGCCGGCCTCGGCTTCCGCCAGCGCAATGGCCACCGCCGCGCGCTTCAGCTCAGGCGCCGTGTCGCCCGAGGGCACCCGCGTGAATGCCGCGCAGCGACTTGCAATATTCCGCCTTGTGGTATCGTCGAATGACCGGACCATCCCGCTTGACTACAACACAAGTGCAGCCGATGAAATGACCCCGGACAGCATGACAGCCCGCAGGAAATGGACAGCACGACATGACGAGCAAAGCCGTGGACAAACTCAAATCCGACGGCTGGAAGATCATGGAGGCCACAGGGTTCCTGCAGCTGATCGGGCCGCTATGGGAAAGGCTCGTCGACGGCGAACTTGAGTTCGCGCTTGTTACCGAGGATAAGCACCACAACCGCCGCGGCCTGGTGCAGGGCGGCGTGCTGATGACGTTCGCGGACCGTACCTGCGGCATGACCGCCCGACACGTCTCGGGCAGGCCGACGCTGGCGACCGTGCAGCTGGATACGCATTTTGTTGAGTCCGGAAAGATCGGCGAAGTCCTGATCTCGAGGCCGCATGTGGTACGCTCCACCCGCAGTCTCATCTTCATCACCACTGAGGTGACCGTCGACAAACGCTGTATCGCGATGGCGAGCGGCGTGTTCAAGATATTGAAGAATGAGAGTTAGTTTCTTACCTCGCCCCGCTTGCGGGGAGAGGTCGAAGCCGAAGGCTTCGGGTGAGGGGGACTCTCCGCGAGTCCAACTCTGCGGAGAGAGCCCCTCACCCCAACCCTCTCCCCGCAAGTGCGGGGCGAGGGAGTAGATGCAGCGAATGTGAGGAACCACAGATGGAATACCGCCAACTCGGCCGCAGCGGCCTGAAGATTTCGCCGATCTGTCTGGGCACCATGATGTTCGGCGGCCCCACCGACGAGGCGACGTCGTCGCGCATCGTGGCGAAAGCGCGCGAGGCCGGTATCAACTTCATCGACAGTGCCGACGCCTATAATGGCGGCCAGTCCGAGCAGGTGGTCGGCCGCGCCATCTCCAACAACAGGCACAACTGGATTCTGGCAACAAAACTCGCCAACCAGATCGGCGACGATCCCAATCGCGGCGGGCTGTCGCGGCGCTGGGTGCTGCAGGCGGCGGAGGAAAGTCTGAAACGGCTCGGCACCGACTTCATCGACATCTATTACCTGCACAAGGAGGACCACGCGACGCCGCTGGAGGAGACGGTGCGCGCGATGGGCGACCTGATGCGTCAGGGCAAGGTGCGCTATTTCGGCGTCTCGAATTACCGCGCCTGGCGCGTCGCCGAGATCTGCAACATCTGCGACAATAACGGCATCGACCGCCCGATCGTCAGCCAGCCCTATTACAACGCCATGAACCGCATGCCCGAGGTCGAGCATTTTCCGGCCTGCGGCTATTACGGTCTCGGCATCGTGCCCTATAGCCCGCTGGCGCGCGGCGTGCTGACCGGCAAGTACAAGCCCGATGCCGCCCCCGACAAGGAAACGCGCGCGGGCCGCGCCGACAAGCGCATGATGCAGACCGAATGGCGGCCGGAATCGCTGCAGCTCGCCCAGGAGATCAAGCGGCATGCCGAGGCCCGCGGCATCACCGCCGGGCAGTTCGCGGTTTCATGGGTGCTGAATTCGTCGTTCGTCTCGGCGGTGATCGCAGGCCCGCGCACCGAGCAACAATGGGACGATTACCTGAAGGCGATCGACTATCGCTTCACGGCCGAGGACGAGGCGCTGATCGATCAACTCGTGGTGAGCGGACACCCCTCGACGCCGGGGTTCAACGACCCGGCCTATCCGATCGAGGGACGGCGGGCGCGGACCGATGGCGCCGCCCGATGAACGGACGGAACGGCCCTCTGGCCCCCCACCACCTTTCGTTGCATCAGGGTTGGAACCTACCTTAACGGGATAGTAACCTCGACGGTCGAAGACTTCCCTGTTCAGGCGGAGGTCCAGCTGGTGGACGAGCACAGAACAGCACCACGGCGGCGGTTGCTGAAATCGGGCAGGATTTCGTTTGGCGGCGGCGCCGCCATCGATTGCACGATCCGTAATTTTTCGGAAACCGGCGCTGCGCTCGAGGTGAGCTCTCCGGTCGGGATTCCCGAGCGCTTCACGCTGGTGGTCGAAGCCGACCACGGCCATCTGCCGTGTCGCGTCATCTGGCGAAAAGAGAAGCGGATCGGGGTTCATTTCGAAACCTGACCGGCGCCGCGCCGCGCAGATCGCGGCGAGTCCGGGTCTGAACGTCGTGACCGGACCCGCCGCAAAAATAATCGCTCCTCGCAGCCCAAGGCGTCAGTGCCTGGATGCGAGGCTGACGATAACGCCGGTGGGCTCGGGCTCGTGCGGCGACAGCTTCGTCAGCGTCTCATCGCTCCAGTAGGCCAGGTTTACGATCATGCCGGCTGGCGCTTCCGACTCGGTAGCCTCGGTCGGTTCCAGGACGTTGAGCCCGCCGCTGTCGAGAAAAAATGTATGTTCCCCGAACATGCTGGCGAGTTGCGGAACCACCGGATGGTCGTCGGGAAGCGCCTGGGCTTCGAACTGTTTCAAAGCGCGTTCTACCTGTGCAGAGTTCAATTTCATGCACGACTCCTTGACTGGCTTGGTTGGTTGAGGACCGCATGCGGCCTGACCGCGCGCGGCTGCTGCTTGCGGAGGATCGAGGCGTCAAGGGTTTTGGATCCTGATCGCTCGTCCCCACCAGCACCGCGCGCTGGTTCGCAAGTTCTCGTTCAATCCGCGAGAACAGCGAATTGAACACGGGACAGTGGTGCCTCTTTGCGCCCGTACAACCCGGCAACGAAATTAAGTTTGCAATGTTCCCAACAAAGCCAAGTGTGACACCAAAGCGAAGTGTGAAGATCTTGTGGCGGCCGCCAACCGAGGCCGATTATCGTCTGTCAGGAATCGGATGCCGCCTCGCCAGTTCGTCGAGCGACAGATGCGCCTCCGCATCATCAAGCGTGAAACGAACGATGACATCCTGACGGCCCACCTGCCCCCAAAGCCCATCCGACGACCATTTTTGCGGCACGGGCCCGCGCAGGCCTTCAACCCAAACAAAATACCATTCCGTCATGGGTGCACCTCTCACGCCTGGTCAGCAACCAGATGCGAAGACATTGTCGGCCATGAGTCAATCCGGACGCGCCGGCAGCATCATGGCAGGCAAATGCACACGCCTGCGCGCCATCGGTGAGGTTACAGCAAATTCACGCCTGTCGCCTCAGGCGAATTGCGCGAGGCCGTGGCCGACGGACCAATTCTCTTTCGCGGATTCGAGAACGTTCACGAACACGTTCTCCGGCCGGATGCCGGGGTTTTCGCCGAGCAGCTCCGCGGTCCGCCGGAACAGTGCTTTCTTCTGTTCCGCGGTGCGGGTGTCGAACACGGTGATCTGGATGTACACGACATCTTCGCTCCGGCTGACGCCATAGCAGGACGCGCTGTAGCGGAAGTTCGCAGCGTCATGCTCGGTGATGGTCATGAACTGGTCGTCTTCGGGCACGCTGAGCGCTTCGCGCATCGCGCGGTACAGACCGTCGAAGATCGCCTGCCGGTAGGCCTCCGGCTTTCCGGCGCCCAGGGAGATGTGAATGAGCGGCATCGCGGATCCTTATCAAAAGACCGGCAAGGCGGACGCGCGATGGCGGCGCCCGTACGGGTGGTTCACCCCGTGGATGAAATGGGCTATCAATAGTTTTTGACACGTTGTCGAAATTGATATCCACCATTCTTGACGTCGTGTCAAATATTTTTGCCGGCGTCAGGCGGCATTGGACCGATGTCGCACCCAGGAGGGAAGCTTGAGACCGCGCGAGTTTGACCACGACGACGTCCTGCGCATCGCGTTCGATCAGTTCTGGCGCAAGGGGGTGCGGGGAACGTCGCTCTCGGACATCGCGCGTGACGCGGGCGTGCAGCGCGGCAGTCTCTACAATGCCTTTGGCAGCAAGGAAGCGCTGTTTCTCTGCGCCTATGAGCGCTATGCGAGCGACTATCTGAGCGCGCTGCAAAAGACCCTCGGCTCGGGGACCTTGCGGGAGCGCCTCACCGCGTTTTTCGAACTGACGATCAAGAACTTCCGTTCCGGCTCGCCGCCCCGCGGATGCCCGACCACGCGGGGACTGATGGAGCTGGGCTCCGTCGAAGGCGAAGGGCTGGACGAGAACGCGCGCAAAACTTTTGCGGATCTGGTGGCGCGCATCACTGGTCTCGTTCAGGAAGCTTTGTCCGATGGCGCCAAGCGAGGCGAGTTCAACGGAGACCCCGCGAGCGCTGCCTTACACATCGTCACCGTGACGCGCGGATTGGCCGTGCTCGAACGGGCCTTCGGCGATGAGGCTCAGCTTCGGAAGATTGCCGCGCATGCGGTCGATCTCGTACTCGGCAATGCAGGCCGCTAGGCGATCGGATTCAACTGTCAAACAGCGAGAGGGTATGCGGCCGCGTTCTCGCGGCTGAAATGCGCCCGAGCTTTGCTTGAACTTTCGCCCTCCACGAAAAGCAAGGGCGCAGGGAAAGCCGGGTGCACGCTGCACCCGCGATCTCGTGTGCAATTTGCGCATAGGAACGCGCACACGAGCATACAGGGCAGCGGAGGCATCCCGTCCCTGCGCGATGGGTTACGGCTTACTTCGTGCTCTTCCTGGTGAACGGCTTTATTGCCACCATCATCGGCGGAACACTTCCCGCCAACTTAACGCCAGCACCGCGGCGCCCGAACCACACGACTTCGCCGTCCGCATCAGGCGCTAACGTCAGCTCACGCCCTTCGCGTCCACCGCATCTCACCGCGCGTTCGTGACGTGGCCAACGCCCCTTGGGTGGATGAAATGCGCGGAGTTATGGGGGTGATTTGGGTCACGCGTGAAGCGGAATATTTTTTGTGAAGGGGCTGGACAGGTTTTACTGATTTGCCCGTCGTGCCAATTGGTCGCATGCCGCGGGCGGCGATTTGCGCTTGCGCTGGAGGCAAATCAGCCGGCAGCAGAGCGTCAACCACTCCCGGACATCGCTTTGCTCATCCCGGCTACGCTTGCTTGAAAACGCTCTCACCATTTCTCGACCCACGGTCGGAGCACGATTTCGAACGCCCATGTCGACCGATGCTGACGGTGCAGTTGCAGATAGGTTTCGGCGATATGGTCGGGGTCAGCCATGTTGTCGTCGATAGTCGTTCCCGCCAGCCGGTGCGCGCGGGTCCCGTCTTCCTGAGTCCAGCCGATCGCGGCGTCGATCGGCACATTCGCGATGTGGATACCCTGCGGCATCAATTCTCTTGCCATGCTCTGCGCGAGTCCGGACTTGGCATGACATGCCATTGCAAAGGGGCCGCTCGATGGGAAGCCTTTGAGCGCTGCGCTGGCGTTCGTGAAGATGATCGTTCCCTTCGCGCCGTTGGCGTCGGGTTCGTTTTCGAGCATGAGCCGGGCTGCCTGCTGACCGACCAGAAACGCGCTGAACGCCGCGTTTCGAAGTGTTTCGAGCGCCATGACCGGATCGGCTTCGATAACGCTCTTGCGGAAGATGCCGGGAACGCGACCATCGATGTTATGCACGACAAGCCTCGGCGTCCCGATGTCTCGAACGACATTCCCGAACAGCTGCTCCACGGCCGCCGGTTCGGTTGCATCGCAGGCGTATCGGCGTACGCCATGCATCTTCTCGAGCGTCTCAAGGACCGCTTTTTCCGGATTCCTGGCGGCGACGCCGACACGCATGCCGTTTTCCGCGAACAGCCTGGCACAACTTGAGCTGATGCCAGGCCCGCCCCCGACAATGAGCGCAACGCCTTGGACGGAAGGTTGAGTTTCGCGTTTGTCGAATTGAGTCATGTTGTGTGCTCCGATATGATCCTGCGGCATCGGTCCTCCCCTCCGCTTACGGCGGGATGGCCGGCCTGCTTCGTCAGTGACTACTTTCGACGCCGTTAGCTGATCTGGACGACGACCTTCCCCTTGGCCCGACCTTTTTCGAGATATGCGAGCGCCTCCTTCGCCTGTTCGAATGGAAATACCTTGTCGATCACCGGCCGGATGCGCCCCGCCTTGAGAAGCTCACCGATCTCCGCGAGCTGGCTACCGTCTGGACGTACGAACAGGAACGAATACTCGGTGCCGCGTTTCCTGGCGTGGCGAATTGTCTTGCGGCTCAGCAACCCGAACACCAACACCATGAAAAATTTCATGCCCCGGGCGCGGGCGAATGCGGCGTCCGGTGGCCCGATGAGCGAGACGACGGTGCTCCCGGGCGTCAATATCCGAAGGGATTTCTCGATCGCATCGCCCCTGATTGTGCCCAGCACGGCATCGTAGTCCTGCAGCACTTCCTCGAATTGCTGCTTCTTGTAATCAACCACCTCATCGGCTCCGAGGCTCCGCACCAGATCCACGTTTCCCGTACTTGTTGTCGTCGCCACCCTTGCTCCAAGGTATTTCGCGAACTGGATGGCGAACGTGCCGATACCGCCGGCACCTGCGGGGATGAACAGCTTTTGGCCCGGCTTGAGGCGTGCACGCTCCTTGAGCGCTTGCCACGACGTCAGTCCGACCATCGGGATCGAGGCTGCTTGCACAAAGTCCAGATTTGCCGGCTTGAGCGCGGCGGCGCCCTCCGGCACGAGTGCAAATTCAGCGAGAGCGCCCGTGCCGTTCAGGTCGAAGACGCTGGCGAAGACGGCGTCGCCCGGCTTGAAGCGAGTCACGCGACTTCCCACCTCCAGCACGACACCGGCCAGATCGCTGCCGAGCGTGGCCGGTAGCTGAAGCCGGAGGATGGGCTTGAACATTCCTTTCGGAATCATGTTGTCGATGGGATTCAAACCGGCCGCGTGGACCTGAACGAGAATCTCGTCCGGCCTGGGCGCTGGCCGAGGCGTATCTGCGAACGCGACCTGATCCGGTTTGCCATAGCGCTTTAAGACTAATGCTCTCATGGGTCCCCATGTCAGGCTGTGATGACGGCAGCAGACGTTTGCGCCGGCCGCCCCGTCAGATGAAAACTCGAGCGGGGCGGGAGGCTGCGACGCGATTGGCATCGAGCTGCAGGTCCCTTCGAATCCCCGCATCCACCAGGCCAGCAGGCGCAAATCTGCGAAGAAAGCGCAGCCGCTTTGCGAGGCTGCCGGCCGTGTATCGGACCTTCGGGTGCGCCGCGCTGGCCGCTGTCAGCACCGTGTCGGCCACCACGCCTGGCGGTTCGGCAGTTGCCATCACCTCTTTCACCCGCTTGTTCACGCCCGCACGAGCCGCGCTGTACTCATCGAGCCTGGCATCCGGCTCCATGAAGTTCGCGTCGAATGGCGTCTTCGTGTACGCAGGCTCGATCACCGAGACCCGGATGCCCCGCGTGCGCAGTTCATGGTCGAGCGATTCCGAATAACCTTCCACCGCGTGCTTGGTCGCGGCATAAAGCGCGCCATACGGCATCGGCAGAAAGCCAAGGACGGAGCCGATGTTGATGATGCGACCACTCCCCTGGCGTCGCATGTGCGGCACGACGGCGCGCGTCATCCGGATCAGTCCGAAAAAGTTCGTCTCGAAGATCGACCGCGCCTGATCGATCGAGCTCTCTTCCGCTCCGGCGGGGGCGACGCCGAAGCCGGCGTTGTTCACGAGCAGATCGATGCGGCCGTCCCGCCGCATCACTTCGCTGACGGCGGCTTCCACGGATTCATCGCAGGTTACGTCGAGCGGCAGCATCTCGAACGATCGCTTGCCTGCCTGGGCGCCCCGTCGGCTGGTGCCGTAGACCTTGTAGCCGGCTTTCGCGAGCCGCTCGGCCGTGGCTTCGCCGATGCCTGACGAGGCGCCTGTAACGAGCGCAACTTTCCCTTTGGGCTTAGTCATCTACTTCTCCTGATGCCGCCGGACGGCGGAGTTAGATCGAGTTGCCCGCGGACGCCTGCATCGGTTCGCTGCCTTGAGTTCAACGGAATCTTTTAGTTACGATCGTAATTATTATAAGATGACGATCGTAATTATACTTGTCAAGACCCCTCTCTGGCTTAAGATCAGCGGCATGCGCGTTTCCAAGGAAAAGGCGGCTGAAAACCGCGACCGAATTCTCAAGGCTGCGTCGCGCCTCATGCGCGAGCGCGGCATCTCCGGTGTAGGCGTTGACGCCCTGACCGAGGCGGCCGGGATGACCCATGGCAGCCTCTACAGCCAGTTCGGTTCCAAGGAGCGGCTTGTCGAAGAAGCGGTCGCCGACGCGATCGCCGCCAAAGGACAAGAACTGCGTGAGGTGTCTACGCTCGGCGACTACGTTTCAGAATATCTCTCGGCGACGCACCGGGACGAGCCGGGGAGCGGCTGTCCCTTTGCGGCTTTGTGTTGTGAGATATCTCGCCAGAGCCAGGGCGCGCGAGAGCGATTTACAGCCGGCGTGAAAGGCATGGCCGGCTGGCTGAGTGGCCGAATGGGTTCCGGGATCAAGCAGCGCCAGCGCGATGACGAAGCGCTCGCGACCCTCGCCTCTCTGGTCGGGGCGCTCGTGCTCGCCCGCGCCGTGAGCGATCCCAAACTATCGGACGATATCCTTCGCTCGACCAAGAGAAGGCTGGAGCGCTGATCTCTCAGCAAGTAGCCCGCATGAGCAAAGCGATATGCAGGAATCGGCACTAGCCAAACCCGGATGTCGCTTCCGCCTACGCTCGTTGAGCTACGGCGGACAAGTCGCTCATCCGGGCTACGCCTGCTGGATTTAGCTCTGCCGAGGGGTTAGGATTTGGAACGGCCCGCGCCTTTCTCAGGAGGTCCGATCATGACACGGCACCTTTTTTTCGCGATTGCGCTCATCGGCACCGGAGTGCTCCTCAACTCACCTTCCGAAGCACAGCATTGGCGGTGTGAAGACAGAGCCGCGAATTGCTTGGGCAGGTGTACCGACAGGGCTGCAGGGATAAGCGACTGGGGACGCCTGGACAAATGTTGGCGCTGCGACCGCCAGGTGATCAAATGCATGATCAACGCGAACATGCGCCGGTATAGTTATCACTGAATCCGATGGCTTGCCCGCGCGGGCGCGCCTGGAGGCAGTATGAGACCCCGGACCGCAAGTCTCGTCACAGTCTTGCTGGTGGCTCCGCCTGCCGTTGCGGACACGCGACCGAACTGCGAGGCGATACCTCGCGGACCGGCACGCACCGATTGCTACCTCGGCCTAAGTCAGTTCTATCGTGCGCAATCGGATCTTGCTGCTGACAGAGCGCTCGCGCAATCAGACGCCGCGTGGCATCGGGCCATTACCGGAACAGACCCTCCGAAACACAGACCACGTCGGCGACGATAACAGCTCGGCAAGTAGCCCGCATGAACAGTGCGATATGTGGGGATCGGCACACCAAGACCCGGATGTGGCTTCGCTCATCCGGGCTACGCTTACTGGTTTCCGCTAAGCTCCCCTGCCATCCTGCTTACCAATCACGCAGCGCCATGCCGCCAGGCGCTCCGCCGGATGCTGGTTCATCCACTCGGCGAGCTGCGGCGCACCTATCAGGCAGGACTGCATTGAGATGTCGGCAAAGTCCGAGGTGGTGACGGTCTGCTCGTGGCAATTTGTCGGAGACGAGAGACTGCAGAGCACGGCGATGATCTTGATCACGACAGCAGACCCCCGTCGCTGCGATCGGTTATGGCGGCGCTGACCGCGCGACTTATCGACGCCTTGTCCTGCCGCTCCCTGACCGGAGCAACCGGCGGGAAGATGCTGTCATAGATCGCGCGGGCTTCTCGAACCAGGCGGGCTTGCTCGCGCTCGGACTTTGGCACAAATCGAATAACCTCGCCCATATTCGCTCCGATCCTCTAGAAAGGCGCCCACTTTAGATGATGATAATCATCCCATATCGATCTAGGGTCTCAGCTCCAATTTTGAAGGCGTGTGGCTGGTAACGAAGGAATAAAAAGCTCGTGATGGGCGCGGGGCACCCAAACACCGCCGCAAGTAGCCCGCATGAGCGACTTGTCCGCCGTAGCTCAACGAGCGAAGGCGGAGGCGATATGCGGGGATCGGCACACCAGCAACCCGGATCTCGCTTCGCTCATCCGGGCTACACCGGCTAATCCTGTTTCTTCTCTGCGCGATCTTTCAGGATAACAGCTAACGGATTCGGCGCCGCTGCCCCAACAAGCTTCAAGGTGTTCGTATCGTGATGATTGAATGGGAGGTCTCTCCCCTTCACCAGAAGCTCGGTTTCAATGAGATAGGTCCAGCTTCCGTCATCGTTGAAGGTGATGTCACATCGGTAACTCTCCGTGCGGAAAGCTTCGTCCAGGAATTCCGTTGAGCAGATTCCGTAACGCGTATCGCCGCGCTTCGCCGCGACGGAGATCTGCTTGTCATCCGGCTTCGCCTGGCCCGCTGCGAGCAAGACCTGGCCTCGCGGAATCGTCACGCTTTGCAGGATCAGGCCGGTTGCCGGCTCCCAAAGCCAATAGCTGACCTGATCGTGGAAGGTGATGTCTTCCTCGGGCGTGTTGATGTGGATGTGATAACGCAAACCATAAAAGAGCTGCGGTCCATTGGCCTGCGGATCGATCGGGTCCATTCGGACATGCTCCCGAAAAATCCGACGCTCCGGACCCTCGGCCTTGGGGTTGACGTCCACGCCCTTGTCCGCCTGCCAAA
>Ga0307510_10008289_pt1 | contig 12386 bp, 6 predicted proteins | sample 12_EM_MG_FD_207224 | JGI IMG/M metagenome (GOLD analysis project Ga0307510, IMG submission 207224) | Populus trichocarpa ectomycorrhiza microbial communities from riparian zone in the Pacific Northwest, United States - 12_EM | ecosystem: Host-associated > Plants > Roots > Unclassified | place...
CGACCCGAGCAGGTCGATATCGTGGCTCAACGTGTAAAGGAAATTCTGGAACATGCGGTATAAACTGGCATTATTTCTTTTCACAGGGTTCTTTTGCTTTGGTTGTCATCAAAAAAATGGCGATTGGGCTATGTATAAAGCGGATGCCCTGAGCAGTAGTTATTCGGATCTGCGTCTGATCAATAAAGAAAATGTCCGGGCCCTGAAACTGGCCTGGACATTTTATCCTGACGATGCCTTGCCGGATTCCCGACCGGCAAACAGTGAATGCAATCCCATCGTAATAGACGGGGTATTGTATGCCACTTCGGGAAGGCATAGAGTGTATGCTGTATCCGCCCTGTCGGGAAAGAAGATCTGGTCTTTCGATCCTTTTGACGGAGAAGAAGGAGGAGGCGTATCCCGTGGCGTTACCTACTGGGAGGATGGCGACGATAAGCGGATCTTATTTACAGGCGGGGACAATCTGTTTGCGCTGGATGCCCGGACAGGAAAGCCGATTCCTGCCTTTGGAATCAGGGGTAAGATAAGCATGAACATTGGTATCCGCGATGACCCCGACAAGATCTCCATAAAACCCACTTCGCCGGGGATCGTTTATCACGATCTGCTGATCATCGGAAATGAGGTGTCGGAATTGTATGGAGCTCAGCCTGGTTATATCCGGGCATATAATATCCGAACAGGAAAGCTGGAGTGGACCTTTCATACGATCCCCAAACCGGGAGAAGCAGGATATGACAGCTGGCCGGAAGGTGCCTGGAAATATGCGGGGGGCGTTAATGACTGGTCAGGCATGAGCCTGGATGAAAAAAGAGGGTTGGTTTTCCTGGCATTGGGATCGCCTTCCTATGATTTTTATGGCGCTGACCGAAAAGGAGAAAATCTTTACGGCAATTGTATAGTTGCGCTGGATGCGGCGACCGGAAAACATGTCTGGCATTTTCAGACTGTTCATCATGACCTGTGGGATTATGATCTTCCTGCTCCTCCCAACCTGGTGACCATCGTGAAAGATGGCAAAAAAGTGGATGCGGTGGCACAAACCTCCAAGGTAGGATTTCTCTATGTGTTGGACCGGGAGACAGGGATCTCTTTATTTCCTATAGAAGAGCGCATCGTTCCCGCTTCCAATGTGCCCGGGGAAGAGGCTTGGCCTACTCAACCTTTTCCGTTAAAGCCTGCTCCGTATGCCCGTCAGTCTATGACGGTGGATGATCTCGTTGATCTTTCACCGGCGGCACATGATTCCTTAGTGGCGTTGTTCAAGTCCTTGCGATATGAAGGCCTCTTCACGCCGCCTTCCGTCCAGGGTTCCCTGAATCTCCCGGGAACCATCGGTGGATCGGAATGGGGCGGAGCTGCATACGATCCTACCACGGGTATCCTCTATCTTAAGTCGAATAATTCCCCCGAGATCGACCTGCTGAAAAAGATAGAGCCGGAAACCACCTCGTCCTCCCTGCCTTATCATTCAGGGAAGGCGATCTATATGAGTTACTGCAGCAGCTGTCATAAACAGGACAGAAGTGGAGATGAACCGTTGTATCCTTCCCTGATCGGACTTGAAAAAAGAATGACCCGGGAACAGGTGATCGGTAAGATCAGACAGGGTGGGGGGAAGATGCCACCATTTGCAGGAGTATTACAGGGGAAGGAAGATGCCATTGCCCTATTCTTACTGTCCGGCAGTAATAGAAAAGCTTTTCAGCAGGAGTCAGACCTGTTGGAGATCAGGCAGAACCGGTCTGCGATGGCTGCCATAAAACCCAGGGATGGCACAGCGGATACGGCATCCGTTTATCTCAACGTATTGGCTTATGCGCCCTTCAAGGGCTCCGGCAACTATCCGGCCATCAAGCCTCCGTGGGGTGTGCTGAATGCCATCGACCTTAACACGGGTGAATATATGTGGAAGATACCTGTTGGCAATGATAGTACCCTGGTCAACGGACAGCCTACGGGTCTGACTGGGTCGCCGGGACCCATCGCTACCGCCGGCGGACTGGTATTCATAGCGGGCGGGAAAGACAGGAAGCTCAGCGCCTTTGATAAGGATAGTGGCAAACTATTATGGGAGATGGTATTACCGGGACTCGGATCATCCACGCCTTGCACCTATATGTGGGAAGGAAAACAATATGTTGCCCTTTCCGTGGCAGGAAATGAAAAGAACCCCGCCGGTTCGATCATGGCTTTTGCGTTGCCGTGAGTGGGCGGTATTTTTTATAGAGTTTTTTCACTTCGGAAACGGGATCACCGACAGGTGATATGGGATATGTTTTTTGTTCGTGCACCCAGGTCCATTCCCATTGCCTTATATTTTTATCAAAGACAGTAAAGTCGGGGTTCTTATCAAAGGCCTGGCTCTGTCGCAGGAAGTCAAAGAACTTCTCCCACCGGACGCAATAGAAATCATTCAGCAGGCCGCTCCATTGCCGGTTGGCATATTCATGCAGCGGGCTGTCTGCATCACCCCACAAGGTGATAAGGTCCCGGGCATTGCTTTCATACAGGGCCTGCTCTTCCGGTGTTATGCCCTTTGCACGTGCATCTGCCAACCACGGGCCCAATAAGAAATCTTTTCGGGTGGAGAGTAGCCTGTCCAGGTCCCTGATCAAGCTGATAAAATCTTTTGAGCCCTTGTCAAAACTGGCACTATCACCTTGCCGGAATGCCTGTACCCACTTCTTCTGGAGTACCGTTGCATAGTTCGCCAATACTTGTCTTGTGACATCCACCAAATCGAACTGGAATCCGTCTGTATTTTTTCGGGTCCCCGCCGTCGCAACCAGCAGGTCCCAGGCAGGCAGCAGATCTTCGGGCCGGTAATTTAAAGCTGTACGCGTCCAGACCGTAGTTGAATCAACCGTTGGTCGCCCGGTAATGATGGACTCTGCCCCATCTCTTATCAACTTGCCGTTGTACACGGTCTGCCGGAGTATATCCCAGGCCTTTATCAAACCGGGTGACGAATATCCATATCGGTTCAGGATGTAAGATTGCAGCCATACTCCGGGAGATATTGGCTCCTGCTGCCAGGCATGTTGCATCATCAGCTCGTAGATAACGGGATTCTGTGCGATGCCTTCCATTGTTAGCCCGATCCCCTGCATTTGACCGGAGGCGGTATCCTTCAATGCCATGGCGGGACCGGCTGCTACCCCGTCCATACGGCCAAACAGGTTCACATTGCCACCGAAATTATTCAGCATATTCCAGATCCAGGGTTTACCATAAAAAGCCCGGGTCCTTTTCCATACGGGTTCGATCTCTGCTGCGAGATCGAGCAGCAGCATCCGGTCATCGGGAACGGCATTCAGTAAAGCTTCGATCTGCGGACTCTTCCAGAATTTCCGGTCGCTGTAAAATAACCAACCCTGCATGACCCAGATGGCAGCGGGATCAGCTTCTTTCATCCCATCATATATTTTGGCGCTGAGCCCGGATAAAAAGGAAGGGTCATCGGATGGCGGTTCGTTCTCATTAAAAGTGTCGGCAGAATAAAAGTGGTCAGTTCCGAATAAGGCTGTCTGTTCTGCCAGAAATTTTTTCCCTATCTCTGCGAACAAAGGGTCTGCCGGATCGAGGATATAGGTATCATTAAACCCATTTTTCCAATTGGTGACTTTACAATGCGCGGTGGGAAACCTGGAAAGGAAAGAGGGGGGAACATGACCGGTAAAGGCCGGCAACACCGGTATCATACCCAACTCTCTTTCTCTGTCGAGTATCTTTTTTTGCAGATCTTTTTGCGCCGTCATCCAATGCATTGCCAGGGGGCCTCCCCATCCGTCCAGGTTACCCATCCAGAACCAGGCAAAATAAGCAGGGCCGCTGAAGAAATTCTTTAGCTCTTCATCCGTAAAACCCATTTTCCGGTATACCTGGTACCATGTATATTCTTCCCCGGTAATGGCCAGAGGCATATTGATACCATGCAGGGCCATCCAGTCTATTTCCTGTTGCCATCGATCCCAGTCCCACCAGGCCATAGAATAGTTGAATGTGCAATAATTGAGATAATACCGGTAACGATATGGCGACTGGCGGTGGATCTTTTGAGGCACTATTGGAAGACGTGCAGGCAGGTGAAGGTTTGTTCCATTCCAGGTCACCTGGCAGTGACAGAACTCTGTAAGATAGTAGTATAGTGCGGAAGCGATGGCCACGCCATTGTTGCCGCGCAGCACGATCCGGTTGTCCCGACTTTCCAGTTCGAAAAGGTCCTTACCGGCGGCCACCGGTAAGGACTCTATTGTGAATTGGGTCGCTCTGTCAGGCACAATACGCCGGATCAGTGCATACGAGACATCTTTATTCAACTGGGCATGGGCTATTCCGCTGTTGGTCAGACAGAACAGGCCAGGGAGGAAGAGCTTGTGCCACCCACGCCAAAAAATGATCAGTTTGCTCAATATCCGGGATTTTGAGTGAGTTTCGGGTTTAATACCAGCGCGCTGGTGGGGATCGGGAAAATGCGGTGTCTGACATCGGCATCTGTCTTGAATCCCCAGGAACCTTCAAATTTACCATATCTTATCATATCATTCCGGTGCCAGGCTTCCCAGGCAAATTCACGGCATCTTTCATTATAGACAGAATCCAGTGTGACATTGGTCCAGGCGATAGAAGTCGTACGTACTGCCCTCAACTGGTTGGCAAGGCTCAGTGCGGTTTGGCCCTGGGTAGCTGTTCCTCCCCGTAAGATGGCTTCGGCCTTCTCCAAAATTATATCAGAATAGCGGAATACGGGAATGTCGTTATTCTGATTTCTGCTGGATGAGGTTGCATCGGGATAGAATTTGATATTGCGGTAACCCATGGTCCAGCCGATCTCATCGTTGCCGACGTCAAATGTCGACGCATTATACCGAAGCACAATATCGGGAGTTAAATTGACCTGATAAGAGAAGGGGGTAGACGCATCGGAAGCGGTATAGGTAAAATCATATCCTCCCTTTGTCGTCGTGACCATGATTGGTGTCACCCCATCGCTCTCGTACTGCAGACCGGTAAGCCATTGCTTGTTCCGGATATCTCCCGCATCATTGAAATAGGCATAAAAAGAAGGCAACGTAGAGGCGGGGCCGTCGGTTGTGAACGGCAAATTGAAAAGATTGTAACCGGCGCCTGTCGCCACCTTACCCATCGAACGGGGCACATCATAGCGGGCGTGTATATTCACACAGCGGAAAGGCCATGTGGTGCTGCCAAAGGAACTGGTCAGCGCGGGATCATAGGGTATTGCAAAAATGAACTCCTTAAAGGAAGGGCCGTTGGCAGGACCGAACTGCGAGAGATAAGTGCTCATGGGTTGCAAAGAATACAAACCTGAATTGATCACGCTATCGCATGCTGCTATGCAATCATTATAGCGGGCCGTGCCGGTATAATATTCGGCGTTGAGATACATTTTGGCCAGTAAAGCATAGGCGGTGTATTTATTGGGTCGTCCATACTGGCTTACGCCGGACGTGGAATTCAGATAAGGCAGGGCCGCCTTCACCTCCGATTCGATGAAGCTGAACACCTGTGTACGGGCTACATTTGCATGGGGAGTATAATCTCCAAATGTAGTATCGAGTGCTACATTACCATAGTTGTCCATCATTATAAAATAGGCCAGTGCCCGGACCATCTTTGCTTCAGCCAGATAGGTCTGCTTATATGAGCCGGTAGACGATGTGCCATTCAAAATTGAAATTGCCTGATTGGCTACGCCGATAGTAGTGGAACACCAATTCCAGTTGGTCGTAACATAATTATTGTTGGCATTCCAGGTATGGTAATGCATCTGTTGGTTTTGCGCGCCGTCGTACCAGTTGCCGCCTCTTGCAGGCATAATGCCTTCATCGGTGCTATAGGTCTGCTGGAAAAAGTATTCAACCGCATAATTCCCTCTCAGCACAACATACATCGGGCCGGTGACAGAAGCATACTGTGTGGAATCCTGGGGGAAGACGGTTGGCGTCAATTCCGATGTTACCGCCATGTTTAACTTATGACAGGAGGCCAATAAGCTTCCCATCAAAACCGGGAAAATTATATATTTAATAAGTTGGTTCATGCTAAATATTTTTACTCGTTAAGATTAAAAGGAGGCATTTATGCCAAACAGGAACTGGCGGGTCTTTGGATAAAAATTATTATAATCTACGCCGGGTGATATTCCGCCCTGGTTGACTTCGGGGTCTACTCCTTTATATCCGGTAATTACGAAAAGGTTGTTGACAGAGGCATATACGCGGAGCGTTCTGATATACTCGCTGGGGGATTTGATATTATATCCCAGGGTAGCATTGTCAAATCTCAGGTAGGCACCACTTTCGATAAAGCGGGAGGAATACAGGTAGGCAGTCGCATTGTTGATGGATTCGCCAGCCACATCCTTTAGGATATTGGTGTATTCTGCTGTAGTCGGCCGGAAGAGATCAGCCCGGGTAGCATTAAAGATCTTATTCCCGAATACACCTCTTAGAAAGATGTTCAGATCAAAATTCCTGTATTGAAATTTATTCGCCCAACCCAATAATAATTTCGGTTGTGCATTTCCCAGGTAATGATAATCTGTTCCGGTCTGTGGGCTGGTCATCAGGGTGTCGACGCCTGAAATGTATTGCGAAACGCCGTTCTTGTCTTTTCCTGCATACAGAGCAGAAAAGAATTGACCCAGTGGTTTGCCCGCCTTTAAGATCTGCAAGGTACTTCCGGATTGCCCGCCACCTTCGGGATCGGACAGACGAACCGAGTCTCCTCCGGCAAACAGCGGATTGGACAGACTGGTAATCTTATTGGTATTGTGCGCCAGGTTGAGACTGGAGGTCCAGGTGAGGTCATGCTTATTGATGATGGTTGCCGTCAGGCTTAATTCAATACCCTTATTATTCATGCTCCCTCCGTTGGCTGTAATGATACCGGCGGGAACCAGCACCTGATCTACTGCATAATTATAGATCATGCCGGTAGTATTTTTATTATAGACGTCTAATCCGACGTTCAACCGGCCGTTGAAGAGCCCGGCATCCAATCCGATGTCCGTAGTAGCCGTCTTTTCCCAGCGCAGATTGGGATTGGCTGCCTGGATGGGGCCATATGCGGCGATGTTCGACCCGTTATAATAGAACGTACCATTGTTCCCCGACAGGGATTGTGCGGTATAGGCGTTGAACCCGGTTGAATTCCCTGTGACCCCGTAGCTGCCTCTTAGTTTCAGCTCACTAAAAATAACCTGCTGTTTCATAAAGTTCTCCTGGCTGATCCTCCAGGCCGCGCCTACTGAAGGGAAATAACCCCATTGGTGAGAGGCTCCGAATACGGAACTACCATCCCTTCTTATCGACCCCTGGAATAAATATTTGTCTTTGTAATTATAATTTACGCGGCCAAAATCTGAGATCATACGGGTCTTGTAGTAGACGCCATCCGACCCGAAACTCACCGTATAGCTGCTCAATCCATAGGGGTTGCTCAGTGCTAAATTGTTATAACTTATACTATTCACGGGAAAATTGGCGGTCGTAACTGAAAGGCCCTCCCCAGTGACCTGGGTCTGCCAGGAATATCCTAACACGGCATTGATCGTATGAAAGCCGAATTTCTTATCCCAGGTCAGAAAACTTTCCAGCACTTTGGTGGTATTCTGGTAGGAAGACCTTGTCGCCTGTCCATTTGCTCCGAAGGCTTGTGGTAAGTGGTAAGTCAGGCCGGGATCGGGATTGTTGTACATCCCGTTATAGTTATTTGTGAAATAACTGTCCAGGTATTCCCCTTGCAAGCTGCTATAATTCTGGTAGGAAAGATTCAGGTCATACTTTAATCCGAAGGGCAGCTTGACCTGCGTGAAGAAACTTCCTGCGAGGTTATTGTACTTGGTGTTCAGTTGACTGTGATTCATCATCGCCACGGGATTATAGTAGTTGGAATGATTGAAATTCTCAAAATATGTCCCGTCTGAATTTTTTAGCGGCGATACCGGCAGAAAGAGGGCAGATTCCAGCAGAACAGTATTGCGATAAGCTATATCGTCCGAATTACTGTTGGAATTAGTGACATTTATGCCAAACCTCACTTTGTCTTTCAGGGCATACTGTTCTATCGCGAGGCGGCCAATGACACGCTGTAAGGAGCTCCCCTGTAAAATACCTTCCTTATTTGCATAGTTCAGGGTGGCGATGTAGTTACTGTGTTCTGTTCCGCCGCTGAGTGCAATATTGTGATTGGTGGAAACGGCTGAGTTCCTTTCTATGGCTTTTTGCCAGTTGGTATTTGCTCCTTTATCGTCTGCCGGGGTAAAGGCCAGATTATTCTTTGTCACAAATGACCTCAGTTCAGCGGCGTCCATCATTTTCAGCTGGTTGGATACTTTTTCCAGTCCCACATATCCGCCATAAGACACCTGCATTTGCCCGGCCTTCCCTTTCCTGGTCGTCACCATGATCACACCATTGGCGGCACGGTTACCATAAATCGCGGTTGCAGCCGCATCTTTTAAGATATCGATAGACGCGATATCGTTGGGGGCAATAAGAGAGATATCGGCACCGGGGATTCCATCGATCACATAATAAGGAGTCTGGAAGCTATTTAAGGTAGATGCACCGCGTAAGACAACCGCGGCAGATGCATTCGGGTCGCCGCTGGCTGTAATGTTGAGACCTGGGACCTTACCCTGTAACAATTGACCGACGTCGGTAATGGCGCCTGCATTGAGATCTTCGCTTTTGACCGTGCTGATGGCGCTGGAAAGGTTTCTGCGATTCTGGCGGCCATAGCCGATGACAGCTATCTCATTCAACGCTGTGGCGCTTTCTGTCAGGGTAATGTCGATGGTTGTCAACCCGTCGACCTTTACTTCTTTTGTATCATATCCTATATAGGAAAAGACAAGGATATCATCTTTGGTAATGGAGAGGGTAAATTCCCCGTTCTCATTAGTACTCGTACCTTTTTTAGAAGATTTGATAGTGACGCTTACCCCGCTCAAGGGCTTACCGGCGGCGGTGGTGACTTTTCCTTTTATAATGGACGCCACTATTGCAGCCATTTGCGCAGGAGATAAATCCCTGGGCTTGACCACTATCGTTTGTTCAACGATGAAATAGTCGAAAGGCTGGTTCTCGAAGCATTTTTTCAGCGCCTCGTCGAGGTTGACGTTTTTCAGATCCAGCGTGACTTTGGCCGCTTTGTCCAGCTCTTTGGTCTTATACCAGAAGGAATACCCCGTTTGCTTCTGGATCTCCTTGAAGACTTTTGTCAAGGGGGCATCCCGGGTAGCAAGGCTCACTTTTTGAGAAAACCCCTTTGCGCTAACCTGGATACAGGCGGCCAGCAATAGAATTGTTGTGACTTTCATGACTCGCAACGTTTTGGTTTGCTGCCTGGTAAGAATGAAATAGAACGCAGGCAGACTAAGCCCGATTTTGCAATAAGCAGTCGGATTCATAAATTTGATGTGTTTAGTTAACAAATAAGCAGTGCTTCGAACGCTTTGTTTATTTAAAAGTTAACTTAGCTTCCACCGGGGACGGGCCAACGTTCCCGGTTTTTTGCCTTCGTTAAAAAGTTGTGGTCTTTACTGATCAGGACTTTATAATGATCTTTTTGTTTTCTGCAATCAATTGGATCCCACTTATGTTCAGGATCTTCAATACACCGGCTAAACTGGTGTTGCGGGAGAATCGGCCGCTGAAATGGTCCGCCGGAACTTTTCCTTCATAATCGACCTCTACGTCATACCACCGGGATATCTGTCGCATTACGGCAGATATATCTGCGTCGTCAAATTCAAATGCTCCGTTTTTCCAGGCGATGATCTGTTCTACATCGGCAAGCGGTTTTGTCCTGAGCCTGCCATCCGAAGAGATCAGAGCTTGCTGATATGGCTTGAGAACACCGGAAGCGCTTCCCTTGATAAGCCTTACAGATCCTTCCACCAATGTAGTGCTCATACCGGGCTCGTCTTTATACGCGTTTATATTAAACTGCGTACCCAACACCTCGATCTCCAGCCTATCGTCGTTGAGCGCAGGACTATTGACAACTACCCGAAAGGGCATTTCCGCATTTTTGGCTATTTCAAAATAGGCTTCGCCGGTAATTTCAACCCTTCTTTCCCTTCCTGCAAAGGCTGTGGGGTATCGAATGGAAGAACCGGCGTTGAGCCAGACATTGGTGCCGTCTTGTAAGATCAGCTTATATTGTCCGCCCTTAGGGGTTGACAGCACATTATAGGCGACTATCGATTCAGCCCTGGAATTGGGAGTATATTGTAATTGGCCGTCTCCTGTTTTCAGGATCTGGGAATTGCCCTGGTGGGCCAGCTTACCTGTTCTTGCGCTATCCAGGACGATGGTCGATCCATCTCCAAGGGTGAGTACGGCCTTGTTGCTGCCGGGGAGGATATCCTGGCCCGGGACCGGGCGTACTGTTTTGGATGTTGTAGATGTTATGGAAGAGTCGGCTGCAGCTTTATGAGAGGAATAGTACCATCCACCTGCGATAAGGAAAAGAAGTGCTGCTGCGCTCATTATAGCTTTCCGTCCTATCATATGCCTGACCGGGGGAGGCTGCCCCAGCTTTTGCCGGATATCATTCAGCATCTCCTGTTTGAGATTGCGGAATAGCCCGGCAAAGGTTGGATCCAACGTCAATTCGGAGTCATCGAATTGATCGTACCAATTGAATAAGAGTACTTTCTCATCCTCCGTGATCGTTCCATTCATCCATTTTTCACCGAGGTCAAGGATGTTTTGCGAATAAGGCAGATCCTTCATAGCAGCTATTTTGTATATAGCCCCTTGGGAAGAAGATTTCCCTTAGTCTGGTCCAAACTTTTTTTTGTGGAATCTCTCAGACGAAGAATAAAAAGGAAAATAGATGGGATAATCCCGACCGCAGTCGGCGAAGTGCGGCAGATAAGTGGGCTTCCACCGTTTTTTCCGCTATACCCAGTTCGGCGGCGATCTGTTTTTGTGAATATCCCTTTTCCCGGCTTAGCTGGAATACGATCCTGCATTTTTCGGGCAATTCCTTCACCAATGAGAATATCCGGGCTTGTAATTCATTGGCTTGCAGATATTCTTCTGTGTCGGTGGCGGCTTCTTCCCAGCGTAGTAAAACCTGTTTTTGATAGCGTTGTTGCCTGTTTTTGGAAGCGAACTGTTTGAAAACCTCATATTTTATCGCTGTGGCAAGGTAGGTGTTCAGGGTATGACTAATTTCAAGCGAAGCTCTTTTTCTCCAAAGATTGCAGAACACAGTCTGCACCACTTCCCTGGCTTCTTCTACATTTCCGAGACGATGCATAGCCACCACAATTAATTTGTCCCAATACCTAAGATATATTTCGGTAAAAGCATCGTCATTGCTCTGTTTCAGGAGTAGCAGCAAATCATGGTCGGCATATGTTTCGTTAAAAGGCATCAGAGCTAACAAATGGTCATGACTCTAAATGTATATAAAAATTTTAGAATGCACGTAAAAATATAAATGGAAGACCTTAGCCGAGCGGTTTAAAAAATGGGATTTCAGGAACTGGCCGTTGATCCACCCTTTCCCTGTCCGTGTTCCAGCACTTTTAACAGTTGGTCCATCTGGGGCAGGATGACGATTCGGGTACGGCGATTGGCCGCACGTCCTTCCGGTGTATCATTGGGGGCGACTGGAATGTATTCGCCGCGACCGGCAGCTGTCATACGCAACGGAGAAACATGATAATCATTCTGTAGGATGCGGATGATGGAGGTGGCGCGTCGTACGCTGAGATCCCAATTGTCTGGTGATGAGGCTTTCGATGAATCAGGCAATGTGACCTTTGAGTCAGACAATGCGACCTTCAGTGACTCGGGTAATGAGACCTTTACTGAGTCAGACAATGCGACCTTCAATGAGTCCGGCAATGAAACAGCACTGTCTATAAGAGCCACAGTGCTGTCGGTATGAGATGCTGCACTATCGGTATGAGATACAGCGCTGTCTTTACGAGACGCAATACCTTCTGTATGTCCTTCGACCATGAACTCAAGGTCCGGCTGATCGTTCAATACTCTTGCCAGCCTGCCCAGGACTGTTTTTGCCTTATCTGTAACCGTATAGCTGGCGCTATTGCTATCGCTGTTGAATAAGATCTTATCGGAGAGGTCGACATAGACAAAACCTTTTTCGAGCTTTATAGACACGTCTTCGCCGAAGCCGCCGATGGTTGCCTTCAGGTTCAGCACCAGGACAAGATTTACCGAATCACGGTGTGATATGGCAGCCTGTAGATTCTGGATATAGGTATCCTTTGCACCCATGTTATCCAGCGATTTGCTGATGCTCTCTGCCTGGGCGCTGCTGAGGGCCGATAGGGTCTGCAATTGCTTCCTCAGCTGCGAATTGTTATC
>Ga0307510_10008292_pt1 | contig 12384 bp, 6 predicted proteins | sample 12_EM_MG_FD_207224 | JGI IMG/M metagenome (GOLD analysis project Ga0307510, IMG submission 207224) | Populus trichocarpa ectomycorrhiza microbial communities from riparian zone in the Pacific Northwest, United States - 12_EM | ecosystem: Host-associated > Plants > Roots > Unclassified | place...
GCAGTGACCAATATATAGCACTGTCTTCACTTTTTTAGATACTCATTTCTCACCGCCATTTCTTGATCCCAAAAACCAAGTACTTCATGCCTAGGGCTACTGCCCTTTTCAATCTGGAGAAAAAAACCCTGAATAGACAAGTATATTACTCAAAATAAAATCATAAATTGAAAAGAAAACAAAAAAAAAAGCAATAATGTAAAATGATCCTTAGCCAGTGCATGATGGGAAAAAAAATAAACAGAACTACAGAATAACTTACAATTGCTGGTGGAGAGGACGCCACTGTCTAGAACTCACAGTGGCTGGGGAAAAAGATGCAGTCGACGATGAAAAAAAAATGAGAGGGTTATTGGTGGTGGTTGATTGTTGAATGACTAAGAGAAAGAAATTAAAAGAGACTTGGGTAAATATTGTATAGGTGGTTGGTGTTGATGTCGAGGGCTGGACTTTGAAGATAAAAATTTGATGTAGTACACGTACTTAAGTGAAATTATAAAATCGGTTTTAAATTCGTGATTTTATCTGATTTTATTCGATTGTAGTCTGATTTTAATAATTTTTGAGTTTTCAAAACGATTTCACATGTTTAACATGTGTTGACTTGTAAAATCATACGATTTTACGAATCAACTTGTGATTTTAACAATCTTGCTTATAACAAGTTAAAGAAAAATAAAATTAAGGTGTATAATGAGAGAGAAAAAAAAACACCACACTTTTATAAACTTCAATAAAATTTGATAGTGAGATAACTAGGTTTTTCAATCAAACATGAACTTTTTTTTTAAATAAAAAATATAAGCAATTTGTTATCGGAAATCTCAACATTTGTTCTTGAATTTTTTTTTAATGTAATTATCCCTCAAAATTATCATAGCCATTTTGTAAAAGTGAATTTATGATAATATGTTCTCCTTTGGCATAAAAATCTGAATTGACAAAAATTAACAAAGTAAACCAAAAAAACCCTCAAAATGTCACTATATACCAAATTTTAGAGCAATATTTCTTCGTAGACTTAATCATCATTTATTTTTATATTTGGAACAACGTTTGATTTCATTTTAAAAATGTTTTTTGATTTGAAAAAAAATATAAAATTAATTATTTTTTAATATATTTTTTAAAAATAATTTACATCACACAACTGAGCACATACTGATTTCTAACCCTTTCCTTTTGTTTTGAACTTGGCGGGTTTCCCATTTCATTTCATCCTCAAAACCCTAAAACCCTAACTCATTCCTTCATGAATTAGACTTTTCACTTTCTCCCTCCCTGATGCAAACCACAGCCATGAAAGTAATAAGATCATTCTACACTTTCAAAAACCGTTTCCTCTTAAAACCCAACCCTATTTTTCTCTCCCGCCATTTCCACCTCACCACCTCCCCTTTCCTTTCCAAAGAATCTGGCCTCGCTGTCCATTCCTCCGCAAACGACCCCATTCCCATTGACAGCTCCAAAAATGCCCCTCTAGTTTGGAGTGTTTTCGACCCTATCTCGGATGGGACAGTGACGCAGAGTGGCGCCAGCAGGAGTGCTGAGTTTAGAGAATCGGAGCTCAGGCTGTCCAGTTTTGATGAGGAAGTGGATGGCTTAGCGGGAGAGAATTTAATCAAACGAGAGAAAACCCAGATGGGATTGCCGAGTAATCGTAATGAAATAGAGGATTTGAAGAAGGAAAAGAGATATGTGGGTGTGAAGAAGGGGAGTTCAGTTAATGGGGCGGTGGGATCTGGGGATAGAGCGGTGTATAGGACGAAGGGGAAAAGTAAAACTAGTTGGGTTTGCGAAATTTGTGGGTTTACATCAGGGCAATGGTGGGGGTCTTGTCGATCGTGCAATGAAGTAGGGACAATGAAGCAGTTTTTTGAGGCGAAAATTGGGAGTGGGAATAAGGTGAGTGGGATTGAGGCTTCGGAGAATGCAGTGCGGTCTTGGCTGCCACAGAAGCCTGGGGAGTTGCGTCCCTTGAGGCTGACAGATGTGAATCGTGGGATGAATATGTTGAATTGGCGTATTCCTTTGTAAGTTGTTATCTTATCAGTTTTGGGATTTATTTCCTGTTTTGTTCTTTTGGCAACCGAAAATACCACTAGAATTTGTGATGCATCTTTTCTTTTCTTTTTATTTTGTAGCTATTGTAATAAAATAATAGGATTAACCATGCATTAAGACAAAAGAGGGCTGCATAGATGTTATGAATTTTATTTTTTTCGCTCCTGTCTTATTGCTCGAATTTTTTTTTTCATATTTCACAAAGGAGCGGAATGAAACCAAAGTCTTCTGTTCTGTTTTGAATTGAGATGTTATAAAGGACTATAACCCCTAGCCTTCTAAGCTTATGATGCGGGTTTGATTCCCGCTACCTGCTTATACAAGTGGTTATATCAGTTGATTTCGGTGAGAAGTAAAAGATCTAGGGGTTGAAATGTCAATTGTGGAATACTGTGGTGGTATGGCGGCAAGGGCAGTGGCCATGGTTGTGGGGACTGTGGTGAGTGCTGTTGGTGGAATGGTGGGTGGTGATGGTTGCACTCATGGAACCCATTTAACTCCACCAAATGGAACTTTTAAACCGCTATGTATCCTGTTAAATAACATAGTCTGGTTTTTAGAGGAAATGTAAGGTCACAGCCAATTAGCCTTGGTTGAGCAGAGACTTTTGTTTATTTGAACAAGAAGCGTTACTAAAAACTAAGATTGTGTGTTTTTATGTAGAGTTTTCATTATTCTGTCTGTTACTTTCAATGCCTTCGCATGTAACTGTTTTTTTTTTTTTGTATGTTGTAATGGCTGTAACACTACATGTGTAATCTGGTGATTAAAAATTCAATGGAGGTATAGAATTGTTGTGAAGTATGAAGGATACAATAGGAATATGATTTTTATATGAAGAGAAACAACTCTCTTATGTTCGAGCGAGAACATCATTGGATTGCCTGGAGGGTCCTCCATGCCTAGGTTTTTATCATTTTCAACGTGCATTGTTTGGTTGACTCCTCTGCACCATTTGTGGACAGCTCTTGCAGCCAACTTCCCCTCATTGAATATGTGAAACAATTTCCACATTTATTATAATAGATACCTCCATTAGTGCAGCCATGCTCCTTTTGTTGTGGTATGGCAGATAATTTCTATAGCTTTTAGGCATTTGCTTATAAAATGTAGTTTATTTTTCAATTGCACAACTGCTTTGGATTCTGTAATGATGAATTTATGATGTCTCATGATATTGATTGATTGAGTTCATAATTATATTGGCTTTAGGAAATCTGTTTTCATATTTTTTGGTTGTGATCCAGGTCTGGACTTTTTGGAAGTGAAGTTGAAAGGGTGCTTGGGGGTGGTCTTGTTCCAGGTTTCATCAGATTTACTTGATAATATTTTAAATTAATAATTGTTTTGGGGTAAAAAGCTTAGAAGCCATTGCTTGGTGATGGGTCATGGGCTTGCAACCACAATATAGCAAGTTCAAGTTTTTAGAGCAGCCACTTTACGATGAAATATTGAAAAGTTGGTCTCTCCAAACATTCTTTACAAAAAACTCTATTTTTCGTAGAACATAACCAGTTATAGCCTCTAGCTTTTGGAAATATTACTTTGTTTCCTGACCTTTTGACTTGCTGAATTTTATTAGCTGGAAGTTTTAGGAGCAATGAAGCACATGATTGAAATCCATAGGCTTTAAGTCCTGCTATCTAATCCTGCACACAGATGTTTCTCTGTATTTTGCTACTTCTTTCACGTCTTTAGTCAAGTCTTTTCAAAATTGTCTGTTTTTGATGCTCAAGTCATTCTTCTGTAAGAAGTGGATTCAAAGTTTACTTTGGTTATATGTCCTTTGCATTTGAAGGTTCTTTGGTTTTGGTTGGTGGTGATCCTGGGGTCGGCAAGAGCACACTGTTATTGCAGGTGAGTCTCTTGTAATAATTTTGATCTTATGTGCTTTTACATCGTTAGAATTTGTTGCTTTAATTTTTTTTTATGTGACCAGATTTTTTTCTATATGCCTCATTTTATCTCGTTTGATCCAAAATAACCCCTCTATTAAGTATTCTATCCTATGTCAACTCTTTTGAATTGGAAGGTTGCTGCAATAATAGCTGACAGTGAGGATCCTGGTGGATCAGCTCCAGTTGTATATGTTTCTGGTGAAGAGGTTAGTGTTTCCTGCAGACAACTTTCACATGCTTCATGCTTTCTCAATAGCCCTCTTGGCCCCCCCCACCCACCAAAAAAATGACTAGGCCATATGCTTTCTTACCTGTGCAGAAAATGACATACCAGTTTTACATGGTTTTAATGAGGTATTTTAGTAAAATTATTAGAAGGGAAAACCTGATTTTTCACTCCGAACTTAGAATGAGGAAATCTTAAGGATCATCACCGCTTAGATAGGGATAGTGCGGGAGGCTCTGAAATTGGTACTCAAGCTATCTAACTCATGTTTTGCTCCTGGAAGGCTACAACAGTTGGGCTGCTATCCTAAGATAAATTTTGACATTTATTTGGTAATATAAGTCTTGATCTTATTATCAACAAGCAAATACCATTTCACTTTTTTCTTCCTCATGGCAGAGTGTCGAGCAAATTGGAAACAGAGCAGACCGTATGGAGATTGGAACTGAGGAGCTTTACTTATATTCCAGTACTGATATTGAGGTGAACAATTTCAGACTTACCCTAACTGGTTTGTTGGTAATAGTTTTGATTTGAACCGTCCCTTTTCTTTAGTGATTATTTTGGTGCTCTTTTATTAAACTCTTTCAGGCTGATCATGAAAGGGCATTCTACTCAATCATCCAGGTCTAAGATACTTTTGTACGAACTTCTCATAATTAGTTTCCTTGCCCTTTTTCAGGATATACTTGGAAAAATTCAGCATCTCTCCCCCCGTGCTCTGATTATTGATTCAATTCAAACAGTTTATCTGAAAGGAGTTGCTGGAAGTGCTGGAGGACTGTCACAGGTTGGAACTTTATGCACTATAGACTGCCAAGCGCAATATCAGATTTTAGCTTAATGTATTCAACTCTTATGGGGTGCATCAGTGCAAGAAGACATGGTGCTAAGCAATGTATTTTGACCCAAAGTTATGTAAATCGCCTCATTTGCTATGTAGTTCTGCGCTCAAAATGCATCTACTTTTTTTAAAGTTACTGTCTTGTTGACAATCCAGAGGCCTCACACATGAAAGACAGCACCTTTTGTCCACCTATCTTCATTCTCTGTGAGCAAAAGTAATGCAAACATATCAGAATGATGTTGTCAGAAAGCATTATGTGTAAATTTTGGTGGTCCTTTTCCTATACTCTTTGCTTTCTGAAGCAAAAATGCAAATATCTGTGTGCTGTGGGCACATTTATCTGGTGGTTTCAGGAGAGAGTTGCTGATTGCTGTTACTGTATGGATATGTGACAGGTTAAGGAATGCACATCAGCCCTGTTGCGTTTTGCGAAAACAACTAACATCCCAATACTTTTGGTGAGAATCCTGTGCAATAACCTAAAAATTACTAATCTAGTTTCGTTTAATATCTTTGAATTCGTTAATCAATTATAACTCTGAGATTACCAAAAAGTGGGGTTCTGTATGCTTTCACACCATGTGTCAAAAAAATCAACTAGACTGTTATTGCTTTGGTGTTTTGAATTAATATGAATCCATTTACTTTGTTACTCTCGTCTGTGTTCATTTCTCTTCATTGCAGGTGCAGCAGATAAATCAATTCTTTTCTTTAATTATTGTTTCTGAAGAGTTAAAGTCTATTGAAAAGCATAAAGGAGATCCCACCAAATACACAAGTATACATGCAAGACTGATCCTTCTTAGACTGACAAACAAGAGGATAGAGAAAAAATTAAAAATCATATCAGAACTAAAAATTTGGAAACTATGGAGAATAGTAAATAATATTGTGCATGAGGTGCTGGGTTATAGCTGAGACAATAGTTATGCTCTTAAGTTTTGCTCAGTTCTGGATTTTGTTTTCTTTTGTCAGTGAACTTCAGGGACTGCTAGGGAGAAGTACTAATATATAGGGATGGTTTGTTCACTCTGGTATGGTAATGCCTGGTGATAGAGAATACATCAGGAACTAAATGATCCCAAATAGACATGTATGGTATATGCTTCCAGATCATCATGTCATTACTTGGTTGGTTGATTTTGCTCTTGTTCTTTGGAGTCATACCTCTTTATTAGCAATGGAAGTAAGCAAGTACTCTTTGGCTTTTGTCTCTTCGGTCTCTCACTGTAAGAGTTACAAAACTGTCTTTTATACCATAGTCTTGCCAAGTCCTTAACTTGAAAGTTTCATCTCCCTTTTCCCTCATTTTTCTTTTGAATCGATTTACTTTTCAGTATCACTTTGGTAAAGGGGGCTAGATTGATTTTTTGCTTGTCTTTAATTGTTTATTTTCCTCTTTTGTTTTTTGCATATCCTTTTCTATTATTAGATTTATACATCTGTCAATCTATAGGTTTCTCTATGATTATTGACATGCTATTACTGTAAATCTCTATCTTGCATGCAAATAATCTTTTCTGCTCTTGTCCCTTTATTTTTCATCTCTTTTCTTTTTATAATGTTCTGCAGATTGGACATGTGAATAAATCTGGAGATATTGCAGGGCCTCGTGTATTGGAGCACATTGTTGATGTTGTCTTATATATGGAAGTTGGTACCTTCTTAAATTATCTTTTTTGGATAGTTGGCAAAGCTAGTACTTGGTTATACTGTAGATTGTAGACTACTTTTCTTACCTTTTCTATTTGGCATTCTTTATCTGTTTAAAGGATGCCTGTCAGGCTATACATTTCTTTAGAGAAACTTCAACTGCTAGTTTTCAATTGCAACTTTAACCCATTACTTTGGTGGGATTCCAAGGCATTTGTTTTTTTTTACTTGGAATGTGAAGATTGCTAATCAGTGACATGTCATGCTAACTACCAGGGGGAGAAGTACTCGTCTCATCGGTTGCTTCGACCTGTGAAGAATCGTTTTGGGTCCACAGATGAGGTGTGCAATTCTAGGGATCTACAACTTTGTGCATATTTGTGGCATGCATTCATTTCATCTGGACATTCTGGTATTTAACTTTTTTCCCCTCCAATTTGGAATTTGTCTAAGACTTTTGACATTGCAATTTTAATTTTTCAGTCAATACATAGGAGCTGGGTCCTATATCCTCTATGCATTGCAGTTCTACCAACTTTTGGCTTGTTTTGGAAAGAAATATTGAATTAATTTTTAACTTTCCTGTGCTAAAGTTTCTAGTTTTATTTTAAAATTTGAAATTTTCATGTTCAAATAAGATCTACTGAAGAAATCCTATACCATGTAGTAATTTACCTATTTAATGAATTTTCAATACTTTTACAGTAGAGCACTGCATAATCCAAATTGGTGTTTAAATTCTAATTTTCTGGGATGGTGTTTAGATTACTTTACTGCAGCTTGGCTCAAGCAGTTACATATGTTGTCTATACCATGTATTGTCTCAGAACAGCAGCTGTAACTTTCTGTTTTCTAGAAATCTTTGTGGAGGGATTTTCCTGGAAATAATTTAAAAAATGAATGTGAATTTTCTCCTTGATGTTTCTAAAGATTTAGATGCTAGTTTTGCATTTCTGAACTGATGTTAGAATTATCCCTTGTTGTCAGCTTGGAGTTTTTGAAATGTCACAGTTGGGTCTGGCAGTTGTTTCCAATCCAAGTGAGATATTCTTAACTGAGCAGCACTCAGATTCAGATTTTTTAGCTGGGCTAGCTGTTGCTGTAATAATGGATGGATCTCGAAGTTTCCTTATTGAAATTCAGGTAATCTTTATAATTACCTTTTATACTTCTTACTTTTTAAAAATTTTATGTATGCAGTGGATACACCATTATTTGAGGATGAGAAGTCCAATGATGATTTTACTGAGGTTTCCTTTTTTTTTTAGTTTTGTTCATTTATTTATTTTCACCAAATGCTGATGGTCCATTAAAACTTTTATTCAGGCTCTTTGTGTCTCTGGTTCATCAGTTTCAAGGCACATTAATGGAATCCAATCAAGCCGAGCTGACATGATCATATCTGTAAGTAATCTAAGGCTTTGATAAGATTTCATATGCATGTCATAATTGCTGTTGGATACACCATTTCTTTTTCTTTTTTGATTTAGATTTTTTGTTCAGATGTATAATCGATGTCATATCTCTTTTTGTAGGTTGGCCTGTACTGGCTAAATTGTGATTGCTTATTTTCACAATCACCTCTCTTTTATATCATTGTTCCAGTGAACTTATCTTTGAAAATTGGCAAAAATCTTTTAACTTGTTCATAAGAAGTAATGCATGCTAGAAACCAATGTCATGATCTCGAGGGTTGGGACAATAGCATCCCTTGGATAGATAGTAATCCTTGAGAACATAGATGTGATTCTGTGAAATGGGTTAAAACCTTGAAATCAAGAATGGCTATTTGGTGAGCACTCTTCTTGGTCAACCTTCGAGGAATACATACAACCACAAGGTCACCTAGGATAAAGTTCTAACTTGAACTGCATTTAGCTGGAGGTAACCCAGTTCTCAGCCACTGCAAGTGGCCTGACTGAATAGGAGTACATAGGAAGTTGGACATAATTCCCACCATGTAATTTGATTTTGGCCCTCCTGTTATGATATAGGGCCTATATGATTTGAGCATTGGCATATCCCAATGGAGGGAATCACTGTTGTGTTATGGACATCATGGCCATTACATGATTACACTTTACAAAAAAAATCTCATTTGTTCTTTAAATACTTACAACTACAACAACTCGTGATTCCAACTAAGAACCATGGTGCTGGGCACCCTCTCCTCGTTTCTTTTTGGATATGAAATGAAATTGAAGTCTGCACTCACGAACTTACATCATCACTACCATGTGTTTGTCTTATGAGCCTGGACAATTCTTTTGAGTGAGAAGAAAGGAACATTTTGTTAACTTGAATTATTTGTTTGATATCTGTAAGTGTTGGAGAGTATAAGTTGAAATTACCTAAGTTTTCATGTTTAGAAATGTAAATTTGAACAAGATATGTTATTTACAATCTTCATGTGTTCACACATGTGTGTGCACACCCACACAAACACATTTTTCCACCTTTCTTTGCTTCCAAACTAAAAGTAAAGCAAAGCCAATGCTGAAGTAGCAACTGAATCTCTGAAGTGACAGCCTATTTCAGCTTATATTTAAATATTTCACATTGAAAAGTTGACAAGCATTTTTTTTTTAACTATTTCACATGTCTCTGGTTCTAGGTTCTTATAAAGCAAGCTGGTTTAATGCTCCAAGAGAATGTAAGCTGATTTTTCATGTTCCTTTTCTGGGTTTGTGGTCATTGTGGCCAATCCAATAAAACATGTCTTTCTAAAGTGTTGTATTTGAATTTCCTGCTTTTCATTTATATTGAACTCGTCTTAAACGGGATTATGTGAAATATGAAGGAAAAAAAAGCAAAACTTTAAATTGAACTTGTGCAATATCAGTCAAATAATTTCCTAAAAAACAGTTATGAAAGGATTTACCATTGTGGCCAATCTAATAAAACATTTCTTTCTAAAGTGTTGTATTTGAATCTCCTGCTTTTCATTTATATTGAACTCATCTTAAATGGGATTATGTGAAATATGAATGAAAAAAAAGCAAAACTTTAATTTGAACCTGTGCAATATCAGTCAAATGACTGTCAACATGCAGAAATCTGCAAAGGCAGAGTACTGAATTTTTAAAATGCACAGGAATCTGTAAATGAACCAAATAAGATGCATTTTATGAATGTTGAAAATCCATACGAGCTTTTTATTTTTTCCTCACTTAATGACTTTAAGCATCCATAGCATGTTTCTTTTGTACTCTGCAAGTGAACTAATGACCGAATGCCTTAACACAACTCTAGGATTTCCTTGTCTTGTTTTTCATGATTTAGAGATGATTAAAATATTCATTTTGTTCAAGTGACTGGATACCTTTTAAAATTATTCTAGTCTAAAATTAGTGGTTTTTTGTTTAATTCTCATTTGTTTTTTCTTGTATTTCTTTTTTCTGAACTAGGCCATCTTTTTGAATGTTGTTAGCGGGGTAATGCTGACAGAGACTGCTGGTGATGTTGCAATAGCAGCTGCAATTTGCAGCAGGTGTGTGATTTGTAGTCTGGTTCTCTCTTTTCCTTCAAGCTCTTATAACTGATCTGTATATTTTTTTAATCGGAAATGATTTGCATCCCGTCTACCCTTACATACCTGATAAATATAAATATAGTGTTGTGAATTCTGCCAGTGCAACCTGTGACCTTTAGTTTGCATTCTTTCAAAATGCTCCTCTCTTGGTTAATCTGTCTCGTCTTTGGTCCCATAATTGATATTGGATGCAGAAGTTGAAATATGATCAATCTGTTTTTTTTTTTTTTTTTTCTCATTTCAGTTTCTTGGAATTTCCCATTCCCAATAACATTGCATTCATCGGAGAAATTGGCCTTGGTGGTGAGCTTCGCGCAGTAAGTACATATTTCCACTGTAACAACCAAGAAGCACGTCAAAATCAACTGTGGTTTTTTATTTTTATTCTCTGTAGATTGTAAACTTCTGTTAAAACCTCTGTGAACCTTTTTCAGCTTTCAAGTTTCATGCACATGAAGTAGCACATCATATAACTGCATTTCTTGTTTCCTCTTAGTTCTTTAAAGGCGTGTCTCAGAAAATGGATGCAACTGGTATTTCTGATTTTCCCTTTTCCTCTTTGTTCTTACAAGACTTGTGTCAGAAAATAGATCCAACTGGTTCAGACTGTTTATTACTGTTTTTTTTGTTTTGAATACTATGTTTGCTGCTGTGTTGGCATATGGAGTTTCAACTTAGTGTGGTTTGAAACCTTCTCCGTGTGGACTTCATTGTAATTTTATTGTTATGATTTTGAAGAGCCTAATCAGCATTTTAGAACTAATCAGCAAGCCCAGCACTGCCTAAACATGTATAGTTCTTGAGAAGCATGGTTATTAAAGCTTTGCCAAGCTGATGATTTTTGGATATTATGCTGCTAACTCAAAGCACAACTTGCTTACGGAATATATTACTTTATTGAGAACATGCTGTTAGTGTGTTTTTTATAACATTCAATGCAGATAATTACATGAAGTTTGCTACGTTTAGAGCCATAACATGTTCCTTGATAGTTGAAACATCTGTATCTTTCACTATTTCTTGGTGGAGCTACAGAGTATCTTGTTGCATGTGCCTTGTTTAATGTATATATTTTTGTCACGACATTGCAGGTACCCAGGATGGAGAAAAGAGTACATACTGTCGCGAAACTGGGATATAAAATGTGCGTAATCCCGAAATCAGCTGAAAAATCTCTTGCAAATCTAGGTTTCCAAGGGATGAAAATTGTTGGGTGCAAGAATCTAAAAGAAGTCATCAACACTGTATTCAAGGCTTGATGAAATGCAGTTGGAAATTATTCTGCCATTTTTTGCACACAGGGCTGGTGGAGAGATGTAATGCTTTGTACATATTGTATTTCTTATTGTTAGAAAATCTGTAATCATGTTAAAATGTTTATTGGATTTGATATGATCGTGTTTCTCTGATCAATTCCCTTGTGAATCAATCCTTAATGGTGTTCTATATATGGCCCATCTAAGAAATGCAAAATGGCATTACCTGTAAAAACCAGCAGATACATGATTTTGTAAATAGTCAGTGATTGCGGTTGCGGTTTTTTATAGTAGTTTTTATTTAGAAATGTATTAAAATAATTTTTTTTAATTTTTTTTTTTAATATTAGTGCATCAAAATAATTTAAAAATATCAAAAATATATTAATTTGAAAGAAAAAATAAATAAAAAGAAATTAAAATTTTTTTAAAATGTTTTTAAAACGTAAAAATAAATAAAATGTTATTGATAATCTTGTTTATCCTTTCAGCTTGATAGTTCTGGGACTTAGTAGGCTGCACATTTGCCCGCTGCTAGAATGACATTATTATTCTGCTGTCAAGGTTGACCACAGACTTTACTGGTTTCACAACCTCCTTGTCTTGGAGCCAGAGCATAAGAGGAGGATAGATTCTAAAATCTGCACTTCTGTCCTAACCATTAGCATGATAAGTCCACTGACAAATGACAAAGCTCTGGTTATCAGGGATTAGTCCAATACATTCATATGATAATTTGAGTACGAAAAGCAACCATCTCGATGACGCTAATAGAGAAGCCGAGCGAGCTCGATATATTCTGATCACCTGTAAAGGTTGTAACAGCAGAGCATGGTGCAGATACAGAAGTAACAGCACAGAATGGTGCAGATACAGAAATGCAGAATCCATTTAAGATAAAAAAAAAT
>Ga0307510_10008293_pt1 | contig 12384 bp, 7 predicted proteins | sample 12_EM_MG_FD_207224 | JGI IMG/M metagenome (GOLD analysis project Ga0307510, IMG submission 207224) | Populus trichocarpa ectomycorrhiza microbial communities from riparian zone in the Pacific Northwest, United States - 12_EM | ecosystem: Host-associated > Plants > Roots > Unclassified | place...
TTGGTAAAAATGACACGTCATCATTTTTTTTTTTGCTTTGTTTTAATTTTTTTTCCCACGGTAATTCCCTCGGTATTTCCGTTTGTATTTATCAATTTTCTGGTAGTGTTTGCAGTTATACGTAGCTGCGGTACTAGGGTGAACTACTGCATATCAATCAAAATGTTGTTGCTGCAAGGTCTCTGTGCTTGACTGTGGAAGTGTGGTCCTAAAGCCAAATGGAGTCACTAAACTACGTTTTGTTATTTCTATTCTGCACCATTTCCAGTGTTGATGGAAGTCTTTCATCTCAGTGCCCAAGTGTACAGATTTTTAGTTTTATTGGAAGAATCTTAAACTCATCACCCTTTCACACTTTACTGTTCTTTTAACAAATTATATTTGCTTACTATCTTGGAGAAGTTTTTGCGGGGCAATAGCCTTGTGTGAACATTCAATGTGGCGGCATTTGCAGTATCAGGATATGCTTGTACTGATGGAAGACTGCCTTGTGTGAACATTCAATGTGGCGGCATTTGCAGTATCAGGATATGCTTGTACTGATGGAAGACATTGCAAGCCATTCGATCCACTTCTGGGGGAGACATATGAGACCGATTATCCGGATAAAAGCATTAGCTTTTTCTCTGAGAAGGTATCGTTTTCAATGCCAGAAGCATCATAAGCAATTGCTATTCCTGTTTTATACATGTTTAGTATGACATGGTTTTTCATGATTGCTTCTCAAGAAAAAACGTATTTGTACATATCTATTGGAAACAGTCATTGTCCGAAAGTAGCAAAGGCCACTGCAGCCTGAACTAACTAGGTTAAGAATTAATGGACACTAGAAGACAGAATTCACGAAAAGAGTCAAACAAATACATTAGCTGGACTGTTATATTTTGAATAACATTCTTCTGCCACAAAATCTCCTTCACAGAAGAGGTTTATAATAACTTAAATAGGTCTATCTCCTATCTCAACCAAAATTGAAAAAACAATCCTAGACAAATAGGAAAATTCAAAGTCAAAATATGAAATTAAATAGAAAAAACTGAAACTGAAAAAAAAAAAAGCATTTTCCAAGCCTAATTTAAAAGTATTCGAACACATTCCAGTGATCATCAAAACAAAAGTTATGTTACTTTTTGTAATATTGGTTGTTTGACTCTGCCGGATATTTTCTTATCTTGGACTTGTCAATCGTCCATAAATGTATTTGAGTTAGGTTTTCCATATAGTGTAATTGCAACATGTCTGATTGTCAGGTCTTCCAAAACCTTTTAATCTCTTCAAATACTCGAGAACATCCTACTTTAGTTTGTCTGATCTAGAAACAGGCTAGTCATCACCAAATGATTGTTGCTTGACATTGTGAAGGTGAGGTTGGAAGTTTTAGGGTGACAACAATTTAAAAAGTAAATTTTGGAGTCTTTCAATTCAGCCTAAATTTTAACTCTAGAGCTTGATGATGGAGAAATTTCCAAGTGGAGTAAGGGGTTTTTTTTTACATTTAATAGCACTTACGATTCTTTATAAGGTACTTGCTAAGCTGACTTTCTCTTATCTGGTGACAACATCTATTTACAACCACATTTTAGGAAAACTATACTGTAATCACTATGGTACAATGAATATAAAGGGGAATCAGAGCTACTCCTGCAAGCTAAAATTCAAAAAACAGTCAATTCTTGACGGGAATGCCTACCAGGTTCCAATCCCTTCGTATCCATATTTTTCATCAAAGTATTTTTTACTTAGAAATGCATTATAATAATTAGATATTAATATATCAAAATCATTAAAAATACTAAAAAAAAACATTAATTTAATGTTTTTCCAAGACAAACACACCCAAACCCAGGTGAAGACACAATACCAAACATGAACTAAGCTCAGGTCTAGTACTGTAGGTATACTCATGATGCTATGATTTCTGGCTTATTCTTTTCCCTTGGTTGTTTAGTCAAATGTGTGAACGGACGCACCTTATGGTTACTTGCTTCAAATGTTTTGTCATTTTCATACAACAATTTACAACACAGTTTTCTTTAATGACATTAAACTTGCTTGTTGCAAATCATTTAACCATTAGCATGAAACCCATGAGACTATCAATAATTGCTTGTTGATGTTTTTGCCACGATTAGGATCTGCATTGCATTCCCTCATTTTGTGAATGAATCATGATTGGGCATTATCACTAATGGCACACAATATAATTTCTTTGATAGGTTTTGTTGTGGACCGCGTGGTGTAAAAGATCAATGCTCGTTGGAGGCTGAGCACACACAACACAATGTTTAAAGTGGTTCAGCAAGTCGCTTACATCCACAAGAGTAGTCTATATTATTAGAGATAGAAAAGCGGTACACATTTACACATTCATGGAGGAGGAGGATCGTCAACTCACTTAACTTCCATTCGTTTAATGTTGCACTTGCAGCTTCTGCATAAGGCAGCAAGGTTGTTTCCCTTGGCAGCCCTTCTCTTTTTCTTTCCTCAGCATGTTTCTCTCTATTATGCTCCTATTTGCTCTCCAAATGGTGCCTCTATTTATAGGATTTAATGGACACCAACTCTAGCTTAGTGTCAACAATTCTGGCCACCTAACTTGTGCCAACCTTGTGACTTTTGAGCTACTCCAGCAGCTCTCTTTGATTATATATGGTGTTTCCATTTCTTGCTTCCAGCTCACTTTCGATTGAGATTTTTTGTCTCTCTCTAGCCACCTTCTTGGACCAGGAGAGCTATCATCTCACATGAATGGAAACAATTCTAACAATTAACCTTATGTGGGGCAATTATCCTCTTAACTTATTTAGCATATGTTTGCATCTTATAACTATTTCAAGCTTTTCATTATGAGAGTGTCTTTGACCAAGTTTATAGGAACTTACAAACCTTTCAATCACTAAAGCACACCTTTGCTCACACCAAAGGATCACCACAACTAGATGGTTTGCCACATCACATCTAAAGAGTGTTAACGTTTGTTTTTAACACACATAACATTCCCCCATCGAGATTATCAACCATTCTCGGTCCGAAATGATTTATCAAGCCTTTCATCAAAGCTTAAAACAACCCATCAAGCAGAAATATCTATTTTCAAGTGTGACAATCATTAATTGAGTATTCCAATGTCATCACGAGCTCACCACTCTTCCAATAATCTACTTATCCAGGAGTTGTGCTTGCTCTCGGTTCCACACTAGGAACCATGTTTTACTTCTTTATGAGTCTCTTACTCTTAGTCCTAATAGTCTAACTAGCTCTCCACCTTTAACCATGGGGCAGCCCATTAAAGGTTAATCCACATCTATCTTCATATTATGAGTATTATAATGCCATTACCAAGCTTACCACATTGACAATAGTCAATTTGTTCTCGAAACCTGCGCATCCCCTCTACTCATACCTAGTAGTCGCATCTTAATGTTCCACAAGTCATCCACTTATTGTTTAAAGCAAATGTTTTATAGCTAATTGATCTTTAACATGGGGGAAATATCCATGAAAGTCAATTCGACACTTGTCTTTATACTCATCATAGTCACTTTATTTGTTATCCATACATATGTCCACTCATATTCAACCATAACATTGGCTCTAGGGTGATCTGAACTCGGGCTCATATTATGGCCCTCACACATTCTTTTAAAGTGTTTTCACCTGTTATCGTGAAGTTGTTGCATTATTCTTCATCTGAGATGTCTTAAAGTGACTCCAAGATCCTATACTATCATGTGTATTTATGGGAGAGATTATTGCCACTATTTATATAGAAAAACAGAGCTATGGTACAATCCTCGCAATTCTCCATCTCAATTTATATGTTTAGAGCTTCTACACCTTTTACCATCACATTTGCACCCACTCACTCGTAATAGCTTCATCCATACCTTCTTAAACAAGGTGTCTTCGCTTTTTATTATAGGCAATCGTCTTTTATCACAAGCATTCGCACCACCTCAATTAGGTGCCTATGCAATAGCTCTTCTTTCCATCCTTGCATGCATTGAAAAGTTCTTCACTATTGTTTTCTTCAAGAGCATAAAAGACATTGTTTTGTACAACCTTCACACGGTCTCTGCTCTAAGCTTTACTAGGAACACATCTTCTTATTGCACTTATTGTCTCATTATAGTACTATGTTGGATCCTACATGTACTCCTACACAATCTTCATGTACCTTTGTGCAATTTTAGTTCACTAGATTTCTTGTAACATTCCCATTTCTAGGATTAAACAAAGCAATTATACTACTGAAAATTTGTGGGTAATTTTTTTTTTCAACTTATTTAAGGTTTACTGAAATTTCTACTAAAATTTGGGTAAAGTCTTCCCTATACCGGGAGATCCCAAATTATCAACAATTTATCTTGCACATATTTTATGTTCATTTTGCAATCATATCGCAACCACAATCATTACCAGTCACAAGCATAATAACTCACATATTCATTTTTTTTCCTTCTCATTTGCAAACACATATGAGATGGTAGTTAAACATAGATAACAACATTAATATTACAACCAGAAAATAGTAAGAATCTTAAGTCTCGATGATTAATATAAAGAGATACTAATACAATTCGAGTCATATAATTACTTAAGGTAAAATAAATTGGCATTCATTTCATTCCTAATTCATACAAAAGGAACTAGAAATACTAATTTTCTAATTCATACAAAAGGAATTAGAAACATGAATTGTCTAATTCATACAAAAGGAACTAGAAACGCTAATTTTCTAATTCATGCAAAAGGAATTAGAAATATGAATTGTCTAATTCATACAAAAGGAACTAGGAACCTAGGACACTACTCCTAGCGTAAATATGAAGGACCTGCAATATCAAAATATGAAAATTATTATATTAAAAGTGAAAATACAGCAGAGATGAGGGAGAGTCACCAATACATATATCTACATATATCATTACCTACTCAATAATACACAATCATAGTTGTCCTAGAAACCCACACTTAACTATTTCTTTACTACACCTAGAGCCTATCATTCCACAACCCACTTATAGTTTTTCTTTCTCAACTATTATCCATTGTTTTTCACTAGGTACACTTATCTTACTACCCTACCCTAAATTTAGGAAAATTACTATTGACACTAATAATTTCTATTAGTGTCATTAGTCATCCTAACTCGGATTGACAAATCATATCCTTAGTAATGTCGACACCAACTTAATCTTTCGGTGTCATTAACTATTTCCAACCTGAAATAGTCAATCAATTCTTTTCTGCCTCACCATGAAGGTTTGCTGAAAATGTTGATGCCAAGGTCTTTTGACATCATTAGCTTCCTTCTTGGAAAGCTAATCAAATTATCCTGGGTTTGCTGATACTGACATTGTCCGTCAGTATCATTAACTATTCTTGACCCGAATAGTTAATCAAGTTCAACATTCGTTATATTTCCATCAAGATCATGTTGATGTTAGCAAATCTTGCTAACATCATTAGCCGCCCTTATTTGGGATCGACTAATCAAGTTTAGAGGCGGTTGTTTTGGGTTCATCATTATAGTTCATTATTCAAGATCGAAGTTCATAGGTCCACAACCAAAATCAGATTTCAATCCACATTTGTTTCATCATATCTTTCATTTCTCTAACTTTTTTCGCAAGTGTCAAACTCTAAAATAAAAAAGAATATTAATTTTACTATTAACTAAGGAGAGTATAGGTGTGAAACACGTACATGCCACCGATGCTCGGTTTGCGCTCCCTTGTTGTTGTTGTACTCCTCCTGCAGTTTCTCCTGAATCAACAAGAACACCACATTAGTTCATGTTTAATTTACATTTTGCAAATAACAAGGCAACAACAACACCATTTACTCTTTTGAATTATGTTATCTTAAATCATTATGCATATTATCAAATTCATTTTCAAATATAGTTTATTCCCTTTCAATGTCAAGGTACGATGTTACAAAATTATGGTAGGAAGAAAACCAAGTTCTACCCCTATCGCGGCTAAACTTCTCCATTTTATAAATCTCGCCGAATTTGTTAGCAAGGGCGGCAGCTCGACCTTTCCTTATACATTTACCTATATCTGGAGCTCTAGTGCTCCAAATCAAGCGAGGTCAGATTCGTTGGAAAGCTAACATCTTCGGATACATTTTTTATGCAGAGATGTTTCCCAAATTTTATCATTTCGGGGCCCGAATCTCCTCTAGAGCAGGGGTGATGAATCTACCCAAATTTCATCGGCGATTCTTCCTAAGTGAGTTTTCCGCTAAGCTTCCGTCTCTTTTTCTTCTACGATATTTATTTTCTATGTTTTCTTACATTTTATGATTTCTCCCATGCCGAAATCATTAGCTATAACCATGGTTAATAATTTCATCTTCCCTTCATATAACACGCATCAAACTCGTGAAGTCTCTTACTATCAATTTGTTTTCACATTTTTCCCTATTAGTGAGCTTTCCACTACAATTAATTCATGCATCAAGGTCATATAATACGCCAGAATTCTTCTTCCTTCCCCTCAATTGACTCTTGGCCGAACTTGGCCTGAGGGAACTGAGGGTTCCCTTTTTCTTTCTAGTCAATTTTTTTCTTTCTTCATTCACTCATTGTTCTCATCATGTACATACTATAAGTGTTCAACAACATAAATTTTAGAATTCCCTTATTCCCCCATTCAATCCTTACATGGCCGGCCACTCAAGCCTTTGAGTTAATGATTTTTCTTTAAGAATTATGTATGTTTTTTTATGTTCAGAACATCTTATGTTTGCTCAACTAACTTCATTCAAACAATTTCTGCATTTCCCCTAAATTTTCACTTAAGAACCCTCAACATTTACTCTTTGCGTTCCGTTATCTTAAATCATTGCACATATTATCAAATTCATTTTCAAATGTGGTTCAAACCCTTTCAATGTCAAGGTACGATGTTATAAAATTCTGGTATGAAGGAAACCAGGTTCTGCTCCTATCACGGCTAAACTTCCCCATTTTATCAATCTCGCTGAATTTGCCGGTAGGGGTGGCATCTCGACTTTTCCTTATACATTTACCTATATCTGGAGTTTTAGAGCTCCAAATCAGGCGTGGTCAAATTTGTTGGAAAGCTAACATCTCCGGCTACATTTTCTATTAGAGATGTTTCTTAAATTTTGTCATTCTAGGTCCAAATCTCCTCTAGAACAGGGGTGATGAATCTACCCAAATTTCGTAGGCGATTCCTAAGTGAGTTTTTCGCCAACCTTTTTTCTCTTTTTCTTCTACGATATTTATTTTCTATGTTTTCCTACATTTTATGATTTCTCCCATGCCGAAATCATTAGCTATAACCATGGTTAACAATTTCATCTTCCCTTCATATAACACGCATCAAACTCGCGAAGTCTCCTACTATCAATTTGTTTTCACACTTTTTCCCTATTAGTGAGCTTTCCACTACAATTAATTCATGTATCAAGGTCATATAATACACTAGAACTCTTCTTCCTTCCCCTTAATTGACTTTTGGCCGAACTTGGCCTAAGGGAACTTAGGGTTCCCTTTTTCTTTCTAGTCAATTTTTTTCTTGCTTCATTCACTCATTGTCATGATCATGTACATACTATAAGTGGTCATCAATATAAATTTCAAAATTTCATTCTTCCCCCATTCAATCCTCACATGGCTAGCCACTTAAGCCTTTAAGTTATTGATTTTTCTTTAATAATTTTGTATGTTTTTCATGTTCAGAACATCTTATGTTAGCTCAACTAACTTCATTTTAATAATTTCTGCATTTCCCCTAAATTTTCACTCAAGAACCCTAATTTATAAAATCTAAAATTGGTGCATAATTCCTAATTAATTGTTAAAGTGTTTTTTTACCATTAAGTCTAGTGTCTATGCTTTGAGAAATTTCAGAATTTCACTTCAATTTAGTTGAAGATTTTTGGACTCTCCTCTCTTGCATGCAACCGACCCTCTTCCCCCTTTTTCTCCAATTTCTTCACTTGTTTTCCTTGTTAAAGTCCTTGTTAATAAGTGTCCTCTCTACTTAAAGGCCTTAGGTTTGTATAGTTCTTAAAGATTTGGTGTTTTTTCCTCTCTTTCGATGAAGAAAAATCTGCACTCTCCCCTTTTTTTCTATGGTGTTCAACCATCCATGAAAAAGGAAGAAATAGGGTATTTATAGCCCCATTCTTCCTAATTACACATTGGCCCCTTTTCTTTTTTTTCTTTAAAATTAGAGTCACACTCCTTATGTCTTTCATATTTTTCTCATTTTGATTTCTTAATTATTATATTTATTTATTTTGTATTTCATTTTATTTCATTTCATCATTCATCATTCTGTTTTTTTCCGGATTTTACTTTTCTCCCTATTCCTCGCTTATGTCTGACAGTAACTCATCCCATCATAACACCTGTTCGAGTGAAAATAAGGTGTCAATCTTTATCCTCTTGTTGTATTTCTCTTTCTTTATCAGTGACTCCTTTAGTTCTACCCTTGAGAAATCAATCACGGAATCTCGCTTTTAGAGAAATCACTACTCCATCAGATCCTTGAACATACGAAACCTAAATGTTTCTTTGTGTCATCAACTTGCTAGTCTTCGATGTTTCATTACAAACTGTTATATATACGAAAATAGGGATAATCCTTCAACTAAGCAAGTTCCCAGAAAATATTGGAGGGGTCATATCAGTCTCATTTAAAACTCAATCTCCGAGATAGAACTTTTTAGGCCATATTTATCCATCGTACTATCTCTTTGTATATACAACTATTTTCTAGCTCTATTATAACTTTTCTTTACAAGTGATTTAGAATGTCTTGTTTTTCTACTTGATTTCTCAACATCTGGCAAAACTATCAATTTTCGTCATGATTGGTCTTCGTTAATTTTCACTCCACGCTTTTAATCTTTTACATTCCACATGATTGAGTGTCTAGAGTATCCTAATTTTCTCTTCCCTTTAAGTAATGAAAAATCCCTATTTAGCAATTCAACACGCATAATTAGGCTAACATGTACGGCTTTTTCTTCATCATCTTTATCTATATCAACCACCACGATGACCTTTATATGCCTCATCAGCAAGCAATCTCTCTTATTAATTCACCACGGCCATATTCACTTCAAATCTCAACAATCGGACCGTACCATTGCATCTAGGATGATTAAATTAGATTGACACAAGTTTAAAATCATCCAAATCACATTCCAGATGGCTATGATTTGATCAAAACTATTTTGGCCTAATGAACAGCCCAGATTCAATATCAAATCAAGTTGCATGTAGGATCACACACATTAGATCCTAACTTTTAGCTTGCGACTTAGCTTTAGTTCGACTCGGCTTATGACTTGTTGACACGGATTGTGGGGACCCATTGTGATAATGTGTTAGATGACTGGATGCTGACTGTTCACTAACATAGCATGCCATTTATGCATGATGATGCCATGCTTATACAATGATGACATCACCCTCTGGTTCAGGTCATTCATATGGGTCGGGTCATCTAGTATTCAAGTCAAGGCAGCCTATTCGAGTGAAGAAGATGGGTGTAAAGCGTAGGGTGATTTGGCACATTTTGGCAGCCTCCATCTTTGGCTCATGATGGCGCGTGCAGCCATATCCCATGTCATAGTTTTACATTGTTTTCGCTAGAGTTCTCCTCTTGATCACCTCTACATGATGGTATGTCCAAAAACATATATAAACCATTTTCATTTATAGGCATAGATCAAACACCACTATTCACCAAGCTCTTATACCAATTGTTGTGGATCGCGTGGTGTTCAAAATCAATGCTCATTGGAGTTTGAGTGCGCATAACACAATGTTTAACAGGTTTAAATTGCCTACATCCATAGGAGCAGTCTATATTATAAGAGATAGAGAAAGGGTACACGTTTACACATTCATATAGAAGGAGGATCAATCATCAACTCTCATTTGCTCACTGCTGCACTTGCAGTTCCTACCTTTAATAGCCCCTCTCTCTTTCTCTCCTCACATGTTTCTCTCTATTTTGCTCCTATTTTCTCTCCAAATGATGCCTTTATTTATAGGCTTGAATGGCCATCAACTCTTGCTCATTATCAACAATTCTAGCCACCTAACTTGTGCCAACCTTGTGACTTTTGAGCTACTCCAACAACCTTATTTGACTATAGATGGTGTTGCCATTTGTTGCTTTTAGCTCACTTTCAGTTGAGCTTCTTTGTCTTTTCCTAGCCACCTTCTTGGATTGGGAGAGCAACCATCTCAAATGAATGGCAACAATCCTAACATGTACAAGCATAGTTGTTAAACTATGTAGGTGGACCTGACCCGCTGATTTAGAGTAAAACCAGGGTTGGATTTGTTTTTGAATCATTTTAAAGATTGACATGACAGGTCATTCACAACCCGATTGACCTAGCTGAACCCAAGTGTGATTGATAGGTCAATTTTAATATATTTTAAAAAAAACAATTATCTTAAAACAACATCATTTTATTTTTCTAAACTTTTATATAAAATATGTCATTTTAAAATTGATCATGGTTGACATAATGACTCAAGGGTTGACCATGCATGCAACTCATACCCTCACCGGAACGAACCTTAGGCCGGTATGACAAATATAGGTACAAGGTGATGTTCAAGATAAGAATGGTAAGGCAGTGGCAAGTTTATTTGGCAAATATGATGATAGCATGCACTATAAAATGAATAATAGCTCAAGGAATGTAAACGGGTCAGAGCCAGTGGCGGAGCCACATGGGAGCAAAAAGGGGCAATTGCCCCCTTAATTTTTTTTTTTGATTGTTTTAAATTGTTTTTGAACAATATACATTGATTCAATTGTTTTGGATTAATTAAAGGTTATATCATTTTCAATTGAATTGGTTATGGTATGGAACTAAACTTTTTCACGAGATGAACAAGCAAACATTCCAATTGTTGTCAGTGAATAAAGATTGATATTTTGCAGAATTAAAATTATTTGAGCTTAAGATTGGTTCTTTTTATTATCTTAATTTCTTTGTGCCATCCTATAAAATAATCAAGATAGATAATTAAATAATTTATATTTTATTTGTTTTTTTTTCTTTTTTATTTTCGTTAGACAATTTGTGTTTTGCGAAGAAGAATTAACACGTGCATGCAAGCCTGATTTTATTCAGTGCAAGTTGGTTTTTTCTTTAAAAAGAAAAGAAACAAACTATTTTTTTGCCTTTAAAAATGACTTGTCATGATAAATTTAGACTATCAATCCTAATCCATATCCATGCATTATGGACAACATGCTACATGGTAATAGGGTGTGAAATGAGTTTTGATGAATTGATATGTATTTTACTATAAATTTCATATGGAAGATTTATAATTATTACGTAACTCAACTGAATTTTGTTAATATGAAAACTCAAAGATAACAATTATAATGTAAGTTTTTTTATTTTAAAAATATTTTTAAATTAATTTTGCTTTATATGAGTTAGTATATTTGTTTCGATTTGATTTCTAATACGTATCTACATAATATAGTATTTGTTGATAATTTGTCCCCTTATTTAAAAAACTCTGGCTCCGCCACTAGTTAGAGCCCCATTTTCTCTGGAAGCGGAGTAAACCAGCGAAGTGTCCAACCAGATATAATCTGACGGTTTACCATCGCTCTGAATGAGCTCACACCAGGACTCAAGATTGGTAAAAGACATGAACAATGCTAGTTATCAAAGTTGTTAAAATCACGATTTTGACACGGCACGGAAAATGCCAAACAAACTCGGATCGTAAAAACAGATCGTAAAATTATAAGGAATTTTAAAATACATTAAAAAAAATCATGCTTCAAATAAAAATTCATAGCACTTTAAAATACATGGTTCAAATAAAAATTCATACATAATTTAAATAACTTTTTATTAATTAATAATTAACAAACTTTTTGTTATATATTACAATTCACAAAACTATAATACTTTCAATCTGCCTCAGTACATATACTATACAATTAAATTTTTCATAAAATCAGGCAGAGACACATTCTAATTTCCACATTCCACAGAAACATTCAATCAGGCAAACACATTCCATTAAAATCATTCCATCAATTCATCATACTAAACGAACTCAATGCTTTTACAGTTTTACAAAACATTATCAGGAATCCTATCCGGGGCAATATTGATGGATTTCGGTTAAAGGACCTTGATCAGGATACTAAGCAAAACATTAGCTTTACACTAAAATCATTAAAATCATTCCATCAATTCAATTCATCATACTAAGCAAAACATTATAAAATCATTCCATCAATTCAATTCATCATACTAAGCAAAACATTATAAAATCATTCCATCAATTCAATTCATCAACATCTGTACAGGGGAATATTACATTATTACATTTTAACA
>Ga0307510_10008294_pt1 | contig 12384 bp, 14 predicted proteins | sample 12_EM_MG_FD_207224 | JGI IMG/M metagenome (GOLD analysis project Ga0307510, IMG submission 207224) | Populus trichocarpa ectomycorrhiza microbial communities from riparian zone in the Pacific Northwest, United States - 12_EM | ecosystem: Host-associated > Plants > Roots > Unclassified | place...
TGGAAGAGAGCCAAAGGCTATGCAACCTGAGCGTGGACTCGTTGAATCTCAATATGCACACCCTGGACAATCCCGAAACCAAGCTGTAGATCAATTGGGAGGCTCTGAGGAATCAGATCCTGAAGAAAGAATCGGGAATAGTACAGTGAACATGTATGTTGCATCCGACACAGATCAAGAGGTGGCATCGCAAGAGGGCGAGGCGTGTATTCGGGGTGAAGGACTGAGCCATCTCGAAAGTATCGACCAATAGGGTTATGGAAATTGCGGCTGCATAGCCGGCTCAAGAGGCCGCCAGGAACAGGATTGATTCGAGGAGGAGGCTCTATCAGGAAGCACTGATTCACTACCGCTTATACGTGTAACCTGCCGAAGAGACCAGAGAGGAACCAATACCACGATTCGAGTTCAACCCATCAAGCATGCAGGAACTGGTGGGAACTAAAAGAACAGATCCCATTCCCATTCAGTGAATTTCGTGTAAAATAATTATAACCTCACAGAATTGGACCGGGTAATTGAGAAGGCATTTTTACCATCCCCTAAGTTATCCAAGTGGCCAAGACATGCTGAGAAGATGTCAAGTCAACCGGGGATACGGTAGTGAATGATGAGCCACCAGGGATTGATTGGAAAATGCGCTATATAATCGTGGGAGTGCAGGTGCGATTGGGCGGACGGGCTCCATGTTCTGACCCTCATCCGTCCAATCACACATGACCACGCACAAGTAAATATAAGAGTGAGTAGAAGGATTCTATGTTTCGAGAGGTGGAAATTCCCGAAGTCTGGATTCATTGACCATTTATTCGAGTTCTTACCATAAACTACAGGAACAGGAGTATCGTGATGAAAATCATACGTACAGAAAAATCATAGGTACACAAATCATACGCTCAGAAAGAATCATTTGCCCACAAAGATCATGCGCACGCCAATCATATACACACAAAGTCATACCTTTAGAAAGTCATAATGTTAGGCCCAAAATAATAGACTGGAAATGGTGTCGTAGATGATACGCACTAGTGCAAAGGCTAGTTGCATTGGCTCTAGTTAATCGAGTTTGTCAAGTAATAGCGTGATTTGTCTTCCTCTATATTCTTTCTGTTCCCCCTTTTTCCTCATAGACACAGAAAGCATGAGCGCTCGGAATCTGGGTCCCGCGCTGCACGCTCTTGAAGCCAAGTTCCTCCCAACGCAAGTCCCTGCTTACCCGCCATCCACTGGGGCTCATTTTGATGGCTTTATCGTCGGTCTATACCAACTGCACTTTGTTCTCTCAGGCTTTGAGCGAGAGTGAGGCTTGCTTTGAGCCAGTTTGTGTGGCTGGGAAGACTACGAGATGGCTATCAAAAATGAAGAAGAAAGATGCTGTGAAGCACAAGCGGCAGTGCGAAAGCAGACAAGCCCTGAATCACCTGCACAACTCTGAACATGGAAGTGAAGATATTGCAAATTGTACAATGGATGCCAAAGGTGTGTTATTCGCTACTATTTAACCAATCTCTCTAGATGGGCTTGAAATTAGCAATTGGTGAACTCAGCTTCCAACAGGGTCGCATATCTATATTCAGGGCATATACTAATCTCGTCGCTTGTATAAGATTCTGGGGAACCATCTCTACGGCTGGATATGGATAAGGTTTATTCCATGAAAAGGAATATTTCCCACTTTTTGAAAACCCCCAATCATCCACACGTCAGATACCACCAATGTGGGGATTGTGAGGTTCTGGACTGAATCCTTTCGTGACCTAAAGGGGAGCCGGATAGCAACTTGAAGGAGGGCTTCGACCAGGAAAATGAGCCCCAATTACACCGAATCACCTGTGACATTGTTATCATAACAGACTAGTAAGTAATTGCTCCTTTGGGCTAAGACTAGGATTATATACTAAATTATCTTTTGGCAAGGCGTCCCACGTGTAATCAAAGCTGGTAATGGCAAGGCAGGTTGGATAATACCGCAAGGTGAACCGGCTGTGTACCAATATGCTGCATCACGGAATGTAGCGGCAGATCATACCCGACATGATGCAAGCCGTACGCGGAAGCGCCATTGGCCAAGCGAGATCGAAGGCGCTCAAAGAACTCCTAAGGGTGCGAGTGAGAGTACGAAGGATGCTACAACCCTGAGTTCTTCTGCGGAAATAGGAGCAGCGAATATAACCCAGACAGTACTTGCAGAACGAAGGGCGCTGTCATTTGGCACTGTGCTTTCATTCTACAAATGGGATCATGAATACAGAATATTGAACTTGGCCCTGGGCCAGCCCAGTCATATAACATGAAATCAGCAATTCACGCAATAACGCAATTCGGCCAACAGCTTTTACCATTAACTCCAACTGTTGAGGCCCTATGTCATAGGTTCCTCCTAGAAGCACATTCCAAATACACAGCAGTCTATGAGACAATTTACAATGGGAAAGCTTACAATGATGACAAGGCATTTGGAATATGGACCTCCCGCCCCCTTGTCATCAACGCGAATACCAATAACCATAAGCATCGAGAGGACGTATGCCATAGGTCGTGTGTGATAGTAGTATTGGTAGACTTTGAGGGCGGTGATGACTGCTTTCCTGAACTTTGAGTTATGATTGATTGTACCACTACTATGTAGAGACTCCTCCCCATGTTATCCAATTCCAATACATGACTAAGATATATTCTCTAAGTTCCATTATTTTCATGCGTTTCTATGCAGTTGAACATTATATTGGCTCTTTGGTGGGAAATCGGTGTTGTGTTGTCCACTTTACACATCAAGCAATACACGATGCATATGGGGAGAAGATGGGTAAGCCATTGTGGGAGTTCAATAAGATTCCTAAATGGTGGCAGAAGTTGCGCATGCATCTGAATATATAATAATGTTCCTAATCATTGATTTTTCTATTTAGTATAGGTATATACTTTTGAGCTTGGCCTGCCCTTGTTTGCAAGGCTGTGCCCCCTAAATCATATGTCCAAACCATACGCCCAAAGCCCTACGCGCAAATCACACGCCCAAAACCGTACGCACAAAACCATCCCCCCAAAGCCAACCATACGCCCAAAACCATATGCCCAAAACCATGAGCCCAAAACCATGCGTCCAAAACCATGCGCCCAAAAGCCCTATGCCGAAAACTGAGCCCTACGCCCGAAGCCCTACACCCAAAACCATAGGCCCAAACCCATAGGCACAAACCCATAGGCCCAAACCCATAAGCCCAAACCCATAAGCCCAAAACCATACGCTTAAAACCATACGCCCTAAACCATATCCCCAAAACCATACGCCAAAGAGATTCATTTAAAACCATAGCTTTTTGTACACCATAGTGAGTGTCCAGTTTAACCAACTATCTGCAAGTTTAGGGTAAGAGATTCCCAGAACCTCAGACCAGATTTAAATAGTGGCTAGTATTGGGGTGGATGGCTTGCAAGGCATGTGAGACGTGACGCCTAAACCAATAGTGTTAGAATGAAAAGCCCAAAGCTCAACGCCCAAAGTCATGAGCCCAAAGCCATACACGAAGAATGAGATCATGCAATGATAAACCGGAGACCATATGTATAGGGAGATAGGAATCCTGCATGCATAACTATTCAACTATACACTTAGAGTTATGTACCCGGAATCATATCCTTAGAAGCACTTAGAAAAAGACTTAGATTATACGCTTACAATCATATACTGTGAGCGATTTCCAAGCACTATGTATCCGACACTAGAAGCCCAAATCATCATGATAATCTGAGCACGATATCCAAATCCTATCTTTTCAGATAGTTGCCGGATTGCTATATGGACTATCCGAATAGTGGAGTCATCATATGAGACATACCAAATGATTAGGGGCCGTTTGGCCTGCAAATTCTGATCTCAAATTGTGCTTTCTGATCAGAATTGTGAGGCCAACCACCTGTTAGATTTTAACCTGCCATTAGTTTAGTCATAGAAGATAACTGGTAGGAATAGGTGGGGCCCCGAACAGGGGCACGAGTGGGGGACGCGAAGACGGCGACATTCTAGGCAGTCAGCGGGGAAAGTAAAATAGCCGCCCCGCCCTAAAGCCCAGCCAGGACCCCGTGTCATCTCGGGCGGGGAGGAACCGCAAAGAGTTCACCCCGGGCTGGAGTACCTGTGGGGTTACAAAATGAAAACCTACCCCGCCCCGCCCTGTAACGAACACTATAAATACTTCTATTCCCTGAATCCACCCATACTCAATCGTTCCTAGTAGGCCTGGTTGCCCTCCAAAGCTGTGTACCTGTACACCAGAGACGGTGCCAAGTAACCTCTTGTGCGTCCTGAGAGACTGCTACTAGGACACGCAAAAGCCGACAAATCTCCACTGAAAACTGTAGAACTTCCCCTATCTCAACCTGATGGCCTATACATGATTTCAGTCCAAAGTAATCTTGGAAAAGGTCTGGCAAGTTTCGCAAAATCATATTCAATTGCGAAATATTTTCTACAGTTGGCGCCAACCCGCTTAGTTGCTTGGTTACAGATCCGACCTGCCATTGGTGTTGTGTTTTAGGTAGTTTGTTCTGAATGGGATGTGGGATACTGGCCTTGACATTCATTTCATGTATTTTGCAGCTGTCAAGTCTACCACAGGTTCGTAGTATTTGATGACTCAAATCATTCCTGTTTGACCAACAACAGCCTTCCTTGTTGATCCTTTTCTGACTTGTCTTTCCCGATTGAGTACAATACATTTGATTATTCCCCAAGCGCCTAACATGGTCTCCGAAGTGACTCAACAGATGTATCTTAACAAAGTTAACGTCCACATCCTCCTCATATATATCTGCCACAATGCCATCTAAATTGCAACGTTGTTCATCTGCAATGCGACGTCTTTTCTTTTGGCTACAGTATCACCTGACAGGCGGCGTTGATTAAGTACTTCACTATTTTCACCCCGAATCCTGGTAGTAACTGCTCTCATGTTCCTCGTCTTGCACTTATCTTTTCCGTACTTTACAAAAAGGTCTTTGTGCTCAGGAACGTCCTTCATGTACTGTTCAAAGTATTGAATCATCCTATTAGTATGGCTTTCGAATTGGGATATTACACTCAAGTCAACAATTGACTGGACACAAGTCAGAGCTTGAGTGAATGTGAGACGTTCTCCAAAACGGGGATGACATAGTGAGGCTGCAAAACACGGTAGGATCAGTGTAACAAGATTTTGCATCTCTTTTCCGGTCCACTTAGCAATCTGACTGTACTCTTTCGTTGGGGCAGAATCTGCGGGATAAATGGCTTATCTACTCCAGATACCATCAAATGTTTGCAACCGCTTGTACTTCCTTAGAAACCTCATTACCATTTCATAAGGTGTGTTTCAAATATTCCAAGATACCCAATATGGAGAATATCTTGTTTAGGCAAGTCCGATTGCTCAAAGTTCAAAAGCCCCCGAAAGACGCTTGGAAGCAATTTGAAGCTACAATCGTTTAATTCTCTCCCTTCTCGCAGGTGGCCATCCGTGTATATGCTGGCAAGCTATTTGTATTATCTGTAATCTCGCTTGGTAGTAGAATGTTGCAAATCGGATACTAACTATTCCCGTTTAACCTCAGAGAATGCGCACTGATTGGGTGTATGCCATGTAAGATGACGTTTTCCAAGTCATTTGCAATTCAGCCTAAGAGATGTAGAAAGCATAATGGGCATATTTGATCGGTGCATTCCGTCCCAAGTGCGGAATCCCCGCATGCCGCCATTGGCGCAAAGATGGCTTCTGTCAAATCATGAAGAATCTTCTTGTTGACTTGCCTTTGCCGTGGATCTCTTGCTGCTACACTAAGCATCTCCAGGGGGACGGGCAAACAAGTTAAAAGCAGAGTGGCATGTCTCGAAGGCTTGTTCCTCGTTCTCAACAGGATATTACCAATCGTAATCTAGATTTGCCAGGCGTTCTTTTCACAAGTGAAATTCCTCAGAAAGGTGACATTTGACGGAAATATCATTGGCACAAGTAACGCTCTATACCGCAATCTAGCTTGTATTGAGTACCCATTTTGTATTCTAATATAAGGTAAAGAAGTACCGTGGAATGTCGCATATGAACCTACCTGCATTTCCCACCACAAATCTATCATGTACATCTCCGAATAAACTCGCTATGAAGGTTCCTCACCATTGTATTGATTTACAGCGGCGTAAACTATATCCTCAGGAAACAATTTTTGACCCCGTAAATATCTTGCGTAGTTTATTGGATCGCGGAACAAGAATCGCTATCTCCTGCAAGTTTCGTCTAGTTCCTCACTATTCAGAAGGCCCTTTTTTTGGTTAGAATGAGACGTTCTACCGACACATTTACTTACAGCTTCGCTCAACAATACAAACTCCTCTTTCCAGCTCTTCATCCACATACTTGATTCCAAGAGATCAATAGTATGAAATTGCCGATACGCCGATTTGAGAGTACTATTATCTGGCCCCAACTCCTGCTTGAAATATTTATTGATGGGGTCCTTTGGTACCTTCGCCACAATAAACCACTAGGCCAGTTCAACGTCAGTGTTATTTTGGAATAGTAACCAAATCTCACCCCCAGACTGTTCGTGCCGTACAACATCACTTAGGGACAGCCCTGTGGTTGGCTTTTTGGTCGGTTCGGGTACCCCCATGGCCTGTGTGCTTCCCGTAGTATCCAAAAGGTTAAGAGCTTCGACCTCTGAATCCACATCGTTTTCGTCAACATCAATCTTATTTTGCCCCGTATAAGGTTCAATTGTACCAAATTCTACTCCTAGTAAATTGGAGGTGAGATCAAAGTCTACTCCTGGCTAGTATATTTGTTCAGAATGTTCTGCATCGCAAATAGCCTGTTCTAATGTACTCCGACTTGGTACAAAGCCGCAATGCTCACTTTCTATATTGTTCCTATACCATGTACTTGAATTGTATTTTTTTCTGCAGTATAGGTATCGAGACCCTGGTGTCATTCCATTAGGAATGGAACTAGTTTAACAACATTCCAAATGGGACGCGAAAAAATCAAACTTGGTCTGCAAGACTAATTCACTTTGTACCTGTACGCGACTGGAAATTGAATGAGTATTTTCTCAACAGAAACTGTACAGTTGATAGGAATTGTGTACGAAAGTATTCAAATGAGACGAAATTCACCTCACAGTATTCTTAGGCAATTGGGGGTAGATCAGAGGATAGAAAATGATGCAAAGTTGGAAAAACTTGAAAACTTTTCAAGGTGTGTTATATTGCTGGTTACTGGTAACATAGCGAATCCTTCAAAGCCCAAGTGCTCTGTTCTGTCTCAGCTAGCACAGATTAAGATTGTGTGATGGTTCAAATCATATCTGTTCCCTGGCTCAAAAGTCCGTTTTCGCATTAGGATGAAGAGTCGGCGGATGTCTTTACTCCAGGAAACCTCTTTGCTGACTTTCTTTTTTTAAGGCAAACACACAGAATCGCACATGATTCTTATACTTTATTCGGCCCATTGCACACTTTGAAACAGCCCAACCTAATGTCAAGCCCTGATATACCATACCCTAATAATTCTTGTCCGCACACACACCAAAAAACCAGGCGTAGGAGGTGGCCTGCCTATTAAATGGCCATACCTTAAGCATTCCTTGAAAAGCTTGTTCATGTTTGTTTGACTTACCTTTTCAATTGTACAAGGCAAACTTGTAAGCTTAAAAAGCTCATGGTGATAGTAGTCTTATCCACTTTTGTATTGGAACTAAAGATCGCTCAACGTTCAACTTGGGTTGATTAACAGTCTCTTTTTCAAATTGTCGCAATTGTTACAACTCTTGCACCATGACCAATGACTTGATTAGTAAGTTCTTCCTTCTTATATAGACCCCTCTCTACCCTATCTTTTACCTTCCTTCCTGCTCGTCTACATTCACCTGCGAATCATGTTACAGTCTCTCATCATTCTTCTTGGATCTCAAAAGGTTATTTTTCTCTTCATAAGAATTTATTTATCTACAGCTGTCAATTCCCTCATGTGATGATACAGTCTGACTCATATTTCACACCAACTCTGCCGCTAAGTCTCACCTTCGACTTGTAATATACCAATTGGTCGGTTCTCAGGTCTTTCATCAGCTATAGTGATATCTGGCCACAGAATAAGTTGCTATTAAATTCAGATCAACCTTCGATCGTTTCTCACTTTTCAAACGTAACTTTAGCACTCGGGGCACCTTTTCCAAACCCTTACCTGTCTCCACAGAAGTTAATAACTCACTGTAGACAACACTGTCTTCTATGCTACCAAGGTAAGTTTATCACATGATTGACCTGCTTATTTCCTTTCCTTATCCTGCTAGACAAAAAAAAGGGTTTGTAGCCTATTCTTGGTCGATTCTTTCTGGGGCAGTCAAGCACTGTATAAGTTCTTTAATGAACTTGCATGCAGATGGTATGAGCTCTTTCAACCCTTTTCTCCATGTGAAAATATAGCTGACGTCAATTCTTTTGATATACTAGTGGCAGCCCTGTTTTGGGTTCCCATTTCCCCAATCGTGAGTCTCCTGCACTTCTCATTTACGCCTTTCCTAAGCGGGAATGATTACTGATCTCTATTCTCTAGATCTTCTGAGATTTCCCATCTTCCTCTGCAAGCGAAGCCCAGCCTCGCCTAATTGAGGTTAGAATCCTGTTCGACCCTTTTGCTACACTGTCAAATAGAATGTAATTAATGATTATCATGCCTTGTTCGACAACTGCCGAGATCGGTACAAAGCTCGACTTTAACAGTACTGGAGGCCGCGTGGCTGAGAGGACAAACACCGCTATTCGCCAATCCATTCTCCAGAATTGTCAGGTAAGGAATATCCTCTCTCGCAGTCAGGCCAATGAGACTTTCTGCGGCCAAGTCAAGCCGGGGGCCATCGGACACACTACTCTCCAAGAGTTCCAAGCCAAATTCAACACTGCTCAGAACAGCCCATATCAGGCCTTCCACCTCACCCTCAATTCCCTTATCATTGACATGGTGAAGAAGGCCGCCAAGGCTCATCAGAATGTCAGATTAAATTTGGAAAACAAGCAAGGTGAGGAAGCTGAGCGTGTGGGCAGTGGGTCAGGATTCAAATTGAGGGGTGAAACAGCCGGTGCTTGTCCCCAACCGCGCCTGCATGACGACAGGCCGCTGCGAATAATATTTCTTGATATCGGAGGTGCCAATCCGGGGTAGGCATCACCCCTCCTATGGGTGATGCATCGGAATGCAACACCAAACAAGTGTTGGCTTAGTGATTCCCGACCCTACACTTGGCAGGAGCTCGGCGAAGCTGCTTCTGGGTACATGGAGGGCAGCGACCATGGCCGGCCGGTCATTGGTATTATTCCTCACATTGAGGGTATGAATGGCACTCCCGATGATGGCGACCAGATCTAACAGATGGCTGACAATCAAGTCAATACCGGGCTTCCTCTCTCGCGGTGAGCCTTCTTGACAGTTGCTCGCTTCCTCTACCGAGTCGCTTTTGCCCCTGCTGATCTGTGTTACCCTGTTGGTCCCAATATGGGTCTTGCAGTGCACAATCGGGCCTATTTCGACACTGGACAATTTGATGTTACAGAGTTCTACCCTGAGCCACATTCCGACTCTGATGTCCAGGAGGATGGTGGGCGTCAGGGACCGGGCAAGAGGACCGTTCCAAGGTCTAATGCGGGCTGGCAGAGCAGGATTCAGAGCACTGATCGCAAGGGCACTAGATTTCAGAACCATTCCTGAGACCTGATTTCCCCCGCTTGTATTATTCAGGGAGTGCCCTATATGAGCCATTACACCGCACCAGAGGTCAAAAATGTGCCTCATTCCCCGTGTATCCCACCTCCCAGGTGTCCGCCGCCAGAGATGCACATGGAGTTGGCAGCGTCTCTAGGCATTGTTTGGGATGGGTGGGGTCGTTTTGGGCTTTCGGATTCCTTTCTTTTGTCTCTGAGTCCCTGCTTCCTATGGTTTTGTTTTGATTTCTATCCAGGGGTTGGTTGGTTCTGGGGAAGTGGGTTTCTTGGGCTGCCTTGTGCCGGGCAGGGTCTTCTTTGCGCTTGCGAAGCATTTTTCTTTTGTTGTGTGGGTTTCTGGATGCTCTGTTTTTGCCCTCCTTTCCATCTATTTTCACAGTTCCTAAGATTGGTTGGTGCAGAACTGCATCTTCTTGCCTTCGGGTAGCTGTTTGTTTGTTTCATGAGTGTTTTTCATTCTTTGCTTTCATTTCTATCGCTCTACTTGGTATTTTCATAAGTATCCGGAAGCCGTCGATTAGCTTGGCGCCAAGAAATCAGGGGTGGTAGGTGGACACGCGCAGCTGTCCTGTCAGGAAACTATTATCGATACAATACCATACTCTGTGGAACCGGTTGCTGTCATGACACGTGCTATTATCAAGTGAGGTAAGATACACATAATAAAAGGCAGAAGGAAAGTAGGTTAACCGGGAGTGAACCTTTTTGTTTAGGAAAGCAGATAACACCCCGGCGGCAGGCTGTAATAATCGCCTTTCGGAGTCAGGAGCAGCCAATACCCTTTCACAAAATCAAAGAAATTACCGGTGTTGCTGCTTCGACGGCCAATGACATTTGGCGCCATGCTGTGAAGAATGCACGACAAGCACGAGTGACCAGTGATGAGTCCAATAATTACCAACTCTCGCTTCAAGAGCTCATTACAAGCCCCGCTCTTGACGCCAATCCTCGCTCTGGACGCCCACAACCTTGGGATCCAGAGGGTAAAGACACACTGATCGGGCTTGTAAAAAAAAACTTTGAAACACGGAGAATGACGCTGAAAGATCTCCGCCAAGAGGCATGATATACCCATGTCTCGGATACTACCACTGATCGTGCCCTTTCGGAGCAGGGAATCCGGGCCTACCATGAACAATTCAAAATATTTTGAAGGAAGAAAATAAAAAAACAAGACTGGTAGGTTTGTCCCTAAACTAATGCCTACTACACCATGGCAAGTCTCCGGCTAGGTAGCTATCTGCAACTTTAGCCAAAGCGTTTGGCTGAACCTGAGTCTGGATTTAAATAGCAGTCAGTATTTGGATAGATGGCTCGCTATGCCGGGCACTGTCTATGATGTGGTAGATGTTATTACCTATATGATTGCAGACTGCTTATAGGAGTATTATGAAGCGAGGGAATACTGGCTACCTAGTCGGAAGTGGGCCAATATTGCCTTTACAGAAGAGCGGTCTATAGAGGTTCGAGCTACATTTGGGACACATTTACTTTGGCGTGAGAAGCGGGAACAATGGCACGAGGATTGTGTAGGAACAAAAAAAAACAAGGAACATCTGTGATGTGCTGGGGGATAATAAGCTGGAATTGGAAAGGGCCGTTCCATGTTTGGCCTGCTGAGACCAAGGAAGAAAAGGAGCAGGCCAGGAATGAAATTGTGGAATGGAATGCAAAATCTGGTGAGGAGGACGAAGGGCTGAATAGGGAATGGAGGACAAGCCAGGAGTTTAGGCTCTTAAAAGAGGGGGAAGTAAGGCAGTAAGGTAGCTACATGCTGCAGCACTGGATCGGAGAGGATAAAAAATAAACACCATGCAGTCCTGGCGTGGAAAAAAATACAAAATTAAAAGACTGAAGGGAAAGGATGCCAAAAAGGTAGACTCGTGGAGGTAGGTTACCAGTCTCTGCCACCCTCTCCTTTGGCCAACTTGCAGGGAGAGGTTAGCTCTCAATCCTGGCTTTCTCCTAATGGAGTACAACGCTCCATCGCATAACGCAGGCTTCGCGAACTTGGAGGGGGGGGGGGAAGGAGTACAAAAGATTACGTGGCTCGCCAACTCCCCCGACTTTAACCCAATCGAACACATCTGGCGCCTAATGAAGATGCGAAATCTCCCCCGCCGTGCGTAAGAAAGAATCCAAACACAGGCGGAAATGAAAAATTGTACTGGAGGAAGAATGGTTAAAGATTACGATAGAGGAGATTAATCATGAGATCGTGAAGCTTCCTGATATCATTGTACGATGTATAGCCAAAAAAGGTGGGAATGATTTTCAAGCTTGATGCTTCTCCTTCTTCTCTTTTCTCTTTTTGTTTCCTATTGCTGGCTTCTTACTCTCCTTTAATGTTTAATTCTAGTCAATTGTATTATCAACTCTCATATTGCATGCCCGCTGAGCACCCCCAGTGGCAGGGCCTTGGCGCCAGGCTAATCGACGGCATCCGGCTACTTATGAAAATGTCAAGTAGTAATATCTTTCCTAATTGTATCTGCCATGTTATACAGCTTTCCTATATCTTATCCCCTAGTATAAAATTTCAACGTTTTTACTGTCATCAGCAAAAAAAATCAGTTTGCGTTATTTGCATTTCAGCGCACCCTGCATCTTCTGGCTGCGTTCTGTGGGACAAT